>FWPV01005554.1_pt1 | contig 25027 bp, 22 predicted proteins | sample 2228371 | NCBI WGS metagenome assembly FWPV01 (sample SAMEA103939776, study PRJEB20133) | metagenome | reverse complement strand
AAGCGGACCACAGCGCCGGAGGCGGCAGTGACCCTTTCGCGGTCCCAGGGAAGTCGGTCTCCGGCGTCTCGGTGAGGCCGAATCCGGTGAACGCATCGTACAGACCCTTCTCACCGAGCTTCAGGCCCACTTTCACCGTGCCGACATTGCTCGATTCGGTCACTATCCGGGTGAGCGACCACCGTACCGCCCCTCTGCCGTGCGCCTCGTGGATCGTGCGGCCCCCGACACGGATCGTAGGCGGCAGATCGAGCATGGTGTCCGGCGTGAACAGCCCCCTCTCGATCGCGGCGGCGGCGGTGAGACACTTGAGCGTCGAGCCGGGTTCGTACGCGTCGGTCACCGGCCGGTTCCTCGTCGTCCCCGGCTTCGCTTCGCGGTACGAGTTCGGATCGAAACCCGGCGCCGTGGCCATCGCAAGGATCTCGCCTGTGCGGGGGTCCATGACGATGACCGAGCCGCTCTTCGCGCCCCACTCCTCGACGGCGCTGGCGATCTGGACCTGCGCGTGGTACTGGATGTCCTTGTCGATCGTAAGCACGATATCGTGCCCGTGCGCTGGTTCGATGGTCTTCTGTATGCCGCCGGGGATCGGGCGTCCCTGAGGGTCGCGCTCGCCGATGATGACGCCGGGGGTTCCCGCCAAGATGTCATCGTACTGACACTCGATGCCTTCCAGCCCCCGGTTGTCCACGCCCACGAATCCCAGCACTTGGCTTGCGAGCTCGCCGGACGGGTAGATGCGACGAAAATCGTCGATGAACCCGATACCCGCTATGTCACGCGCCTCAAGCAGCCGCTCGAGCTCCTGTGCCCGCGTCAGGTCTACTTTGCGCTCGACGTAGACGAAACCTCCGCCCTTCGCGAGAAGGCGCTCGTACTGTTCAGCGCTCCCGCCGAGCGCCCGCGACAGGACCTCGACCGCACCCGGCATGTCGTTGATCTGCCGCGGAGAGGCGAAGATGGTCTTCGCCTCGACCGAGACCGCGAGCGGCTCCCCCTCCCGGTCGTAGATCGTGCCTCGGCGTGGCGAGAGCTCGATGTCGCGCATACGCTGCGCAGTCGCCTTCGCCGCGTAGGCCGGAGCCTCGATGACCTGGATCCACACGAGCCGTGCCGCAACGATCAGGAAACCGAGCAGGAACAGCGTCATCAGCACAGCGTGGCGCCCTGCACCAGACGGCACACGACGGCTCTGCCTCACGCGTGGTCCTTTCTCGGAGGTCTTCCTCACCGTGCCGTCGCGAGCCCGACGTCACCCACGAGCAGCACCTGCGCCTCACCGGCGGCCAGCTTGACCGCCTCATCGAGGAGTCGTCGCGCGCCACCGGGCCGCGTTGGACGCGAAGCGACGCGGCGCGAGGGCTCCGCGGAGGGCAGATCGATCACCATCGCCTCGCCCACCGCCGTCATGTCCATGGTAGCGCCAGCGAGGGCACGGATACGAGAAGGAGATGAGAGGGCACTCTGCTGGACCTCAAGCATGTCCCCCCGGTACCTCTCCGCCTTGATCTCGCGGCGCAGCTCATACGAGTCTATCGACGCCTCGGCGGCCTGGACCGACAGCCACACCCGCACCAGTCCAAGAGCCGTCAGAAGGACGACGATCACCGCGAGCATGCGGAAGTTCTGGCGTGCTGCCTCGCCAGGCGCACACCTGACAGAGCCTCGCCGCGCCTGTGCCGACGACGGCCGGCGCAAGTCTTGGCGCGCCACCACTCTGAGGCGTGGATGACGGGCGCGCCTCTCGGCAGGCTCGAGCTTTCGCGCAGGTAGAGCCATCGCACACCTCCTTTTCGAAACGCTCATCGGAGACTGCAGGTCTCCGGCTCGGTCTTACGCCTTGCTCGCCACACGGAGTCTCGCGCTTCTCGCGCGAGGATTGTTCTCGATCTCAGCCGCGGCCGGCTGGATCGGCCGCCGGGTGATGACGTGGAGCACCGGCTCATGTCCGCATGCGCAGACCGGCAGGTCAGGCGGACACGTACACCCCCGGGCGAGTTCGGTGAACAGCTGCTTGACGATGCGGTCCTCCAGAGAGTGATAGCTGATCACCGCGATGCGGCCGCCAGGAACGGTCCAGCGGACCGCCGCCTCGAGTCCCCGTCGCAGCACGCCGAGCTCGTCGTTGACCTCGATACGCAGGGCCTGGAACGTCTTCTTCGCCGGATGCCCCCCGCTCCGTCGGGCGGAAGCGGGAATGGCGGCCTTGATGATCTCGACGAGCTCGCCGGTGGTCTCGATGGGGCGGCGGGCGCGCGCGGCTGTGATGAAGGCTGCGATGCGCGACGCCCACCGGTCCTCACCGAAATCGCGGATGATCCGGGCGAGGTCTGCTTCATCGTAGGTTGCGATGACCTCGGCTGCGGTTCGGGTCTGATGACCCGGATCCATCCGCATGTCCAGCGGGGCGTCCGCCTTGAAAGAGAACCCCCGTTCGACCACGTCGAGTTGGGGCGACGAGACCCCAAGATCGAAGAGGAACGCATCGGCGTACGGGACTCTCGCGTCCGCGAGGAGGCGATCGAGATCGCCGAAGTTCCCCTTCAGAAGCACTATCCGTTCAGAAGGTATCTGCTGGCCGAGGCGTAGTGTGGATGCTGCTGCGTCAAGTGCTGCGTCATCTTGATCGATCCCCACGAGCATGCCCGTGGGAGCTATGAGGTCTACAAGCCGTTTCGCGTGTCCTGCCCCGCCTAAGGTGCAATCGACGACGATCGAACCGGGGTGCAACGAAAGCTGCTGCGTGACCTCGGCCAGCAAAACTGGGGTGTGCCGGTATTCCATTGTCAATCCCTACAGGAGACCGGACTCGGCCAGCTCCTGAGCGAGCATCTCCACGTTCTGGGCGGTCGCCCCGTTGTACTCGGCCCAACGTCGTGCGTCCCACAGCTCGATACGATCGCCATTGCCGATGACCACGACGTCTTTCGTGAGGTTCGCGTACTCTCTGAGCAGAGGAGCCAGCGGCACGCGACCGGCAGAGTCGAGCTGCGCCTCCGTCGCGCCTGAGGCGAAGAAGCGGCGGACTTCGCGCACCTTCGGGTTGAAGTCCGACTTCGCCAGTAGGTCATTCATGAACCGCTCGTAGTCCTGAGGCTGGAACACGTAGAGCGCGCCGTCGAAACCCTTGGCCACCGTGACGGTCCCACCCAGTTGGTTGCGGAACTTCGCGGGCAGGGAGACACGTCCCTTGGCGTCCAGCGTGTGCTGGTACTCGCCCAGAAACATGTCGAGACCCTCCCCTCGCGCACCTTCGACCTGGACTCCCTGCCGGGAAGCGGTGCCCCCCGACACGGGCAATCTTATGACACTTTATGACACTGTGCAACCTTTTCATGGGAATTGATAACACTTACGTGACACTTGTACACGAATACGATGAGGTTGGGGGCGCACACACAGACGATCTGCTCGACGCGAGAACCGCGATGGCAACCCGGGCGTCTAAGTCTGTGCAGGGCCGTGCCGGTCCGTTGATAGCCGAACACAGGTGCTGAGGCGTCGTGAGCCGCGGTCCCAAGGGCGGCTTGGAGGAGCGGTTTGCCCGTTGGCGAATCGAGCGGGTAGAATCCCTGACGGGGTTTCACCGCGACTCGGAGGTTGATCGCCGCATGACTGCTAACTGGGCTGGCGCCGTCGTGAACGTACTCGTCCTCGCGTTCTTCGCTGTCGTGGCCGTCGGTGTCGCACTCGGCGCCTACGCGGCCACCGCACTCAAGAAGTGCGAGGGCGACAAGGACTCGGCCGCCTAGGCCCTGTCTCACACGCGCTCGGCACCTGACGCCCTCCCCCGCGATCCGCGGTGCGAGGGCGTCCGTGTTCACCGACGAGCCCGGCCGCGCGCTGCGACCGGACCCGACGCAGGAGGTGTGTCATGAACAGGCCGCTCAGGGCAATCGTGGCCGGCATGCTCGCTCTGAGCGCCCTGCTCCCGGCGGGATGCTTCGCGGCTCACGAAGCCGCTGACACTGCTACGTCCTCGCCACAGGTCTCGCCCGTGGCGCCGCTTCCCCCTGAAGGAGCGGGTGAATACTCCGGTTACCCCTCCGGCGGAAGAGCAGGGGATCGCGATGCCCTGAGCACCCAGGATGCCGCTACGAAGAGCCCATCGAAATCGTCGACTGCTGGCGGAAGCGGTTCGGCTGCCGTGCCCTCAGAGCCCATGATCATCCGTACCGGCTCGATCGAGCTGCGCGTCAAAGACGTCGAGACGTCGCTTCCCGCGGTGAGGGCTGCGGCGAAGGACCATGGAGCCGACGTCGCCGAGATGTCGCTCAGTGCCGAGTCGTACGGGGAGACGGACGTGCGTGCCCAGGCCACGGGGCCGAGCTCCGCGTCGATCACGCTTCGAGTACCGGCGGACAGGCTCGATGCGCTCACGGACGCGATAGCCAAGCTCGGTGAGGTGATCACCCAGTCTGAGACCTCGAGTGACGTGACCGAACAAGCGGTCGACATGGAGGCCCGTCTGAAGAACCTTCGTGCGGAAGAGGCGCGCCTGCGCACGTTCCTCGATCGCGCCGACAAGGTCGACGACCTCCTTGCGGTCCAACGCGAGCTGTCCCGAGTCCGCGGTGACATCGAAGCCATGGACGCCCAACTGACCTACCTCAAGCGTCAGGTAGCCCGTGCGACGCTCGTCGTCACTCTCTCTGAACCAGGACCCGTGGTCGGCCCCGAGAGTCCGTGGTACGGCATCCGCGAGGCGTTCAGCGCCGGCGTCCAAGGCGCCATCGAGGTCGTCAAGGTGCTCATCACGCTCGCCATCGCCGCGCTGCCGCTCGCTCTTCTCGCAGCGTTCACAGTCTGGATCATCGTCAGGCTCGTACGCCGTAGCAGGGCGAAGCGGGTCGCCGCGTGGGCCACCCAGCACGACCCGGCAAGCGAAGCTGACCCCTCGGACCCGGAAGCCTGATACGTGCTGCCTCGGCCCCGCGTGCGGATCCCCCTGTGGGCGGCACTCGCGATACCGGGTGCCGTCTACACGGTACGCGCACTCGCGCTGCGCGCAGGCGACTTCTCGCCGGACCTGCCTGGAGACGCGATCACAGGCGCACTGCTTATCGCTGCAGTGGTCCTCGTGGGTCTCGCCCGGCGAGCTGCGCGCGACTCCGGTCGCAGCTCAGGCGGCCACACCGAATGCTGAGCGCGCCGTCCCGGGACGGCGAGAACGTCACGTGCCGAACACGCCGTCCCAGGACGGCTACCCCTTCGCCTTGTAGGGCTTGCCGACCGCAGCCGGCGCGACGGCCCTGCCCACCACTCCGGCGAGGACCACGACCGTGAGCACGTAGGGCAGCATGAGGAAGAACTGCGGCGGGATGTCGATGACGTCGCTGAAGATCTGCAGCTTGAGCTGGAGCGCATCGGCGAACCCGAACAGGAGGGCTGCGAGGTAGCCGCCCCCAGGGATCCAGCGCCCGAAGATCATCGCCGCGAGCGCAATGAATCCTCGCCCGTTCGTCATGCCCTCCGTGAAGCTGCCGACCTGCTCGAGGGTGAGATTGGCTCCTGCGAGACCGGCCATGAAGCCCGATGCGAGCACCGCGAACCACCGTCCGCGGTAGACGTCGATGCCGACGGTGTCGGCGGCGCGCGGGTGTTCGCCCAGAGAGCGGAGCCTCAGGCCCCAACGCGTGCGGTAGAGCGCCCAGGTAAGGAACACCGCCGCGAACATACCCACGTACACGATCGGCGTGTAGCCCAACAGTACCGTGTCGAACCACGTCCACACGGTCCCCAAGAATCCGTCGCCTCCCGATGGCACGTCGAACACCGGGGGGATGGTCTTCACCGGATCGGTGGTGCCCGGCCTTCCGAACACGGTCTCCATAAGGTAGCCCGTCGTGCCCAGGGCGAGGATGTTGATGGCCGTCCCGGAGATGACCTGGTCGGCGCGCAGGTTGATCGACGCCCATGCGTGAAGCGAGGCGAACAGCATCGACGCCGCGACCGCCGCCAGCACTCCGAGCCACGTCGAGCCGCTCAAGAGCGCCACTGCCGTCCCGGAGAAGGCCGCGATGAGCATGAGGCCCTCCATGGCGATGTTGACGACCCCTGAACGCTCGCAGATCGAGGCACCCACCGCCGCAAGTGCGATGGGGGTGGCAAGACGCACCGCCGAAGCGAACAGTTCCGGTGTGATCACGTCACTCAGCAGCATCGTCGCCCCCCTTGCGGTCCCGGAGCCGCCCGACAGCCCACGTAACGATCATCTCGGCCCCCACGAGGAAGATGATGACACCCTGGATGATCGAGATGACCTTCTGAGACACATCGGCATCGAGCTGCATCGTGCCGGCGCCCGCGGACAGCGCACCGAACAGCACCGCCGCTGCTATGACACCCAGCGGGTTGTTCTTGGCGAGCAAAGCCACAGCGATGCCCGTGAACCCGAAGCCGGAGGAGAACTGGTCGAACAGGCGGTGGTGGACCCCCATGACCTCTACCGCTCCCGCGAGCCCCGCCAGGGCACCGGAGATGCACAGAGACTTCACCGTGGTGGCAGCCACCGAGACGCCACCGGTCTGGGCCGCTGTCGGGTTGAAACCGACCGCCCGCGCCTCATCTTAACGCACGGTGTACTTCAGAATCCACCACACGACGAGTGCGGCGAACGCGCCGAGCACGATCCCGAGGTGCGCGCGATTAGGCTCGACGAACGCGAAGACGTCACTGATGCGAGGCAGCTGGCTCGTTTCAGGAAGCATGGGCGTCTGAGGGATCGCACCCTCGTCCTTGAATGGCCCGGCGATGATCCACGAGACGAGATAGCGGCCGATGTAGGAGAACATCATGGTCGTGATGACCTCGTGGGCGCCGATCCTCGCCTTCATCAACGCAGGGACGAACGCCCAGGCCCCACCCGCGAGAGCCGCGGCCATGAGGATCACGGGAACCGATACCGGCCACGGCAGACCGGCCACGAGCACCCCGACCCATGCTGCCGCGATGCCCCCCAAGAAGAGCTGGCCCTCGGCGCCGATGTTGAACAGTCCGCTGCGGAAGCCGTAGGCGACGGCCAGTCCCGTGAAGATGAGTGGAGTGGCCCTGAGCAACGTCTCGCCGATCTGGCGCACACCACCGAACGAGCCCCTGAACATCGCCGAGAACGCCGCCACAGGGTCCTTGCCCGCGGCCACGATCACGAGCGAGCCCACGACGACCGCGATCGCGACCGAGATGAAGGGTGTGGCTATCGAGATGGCTCGCCGCACCCGCTCCTGGTCGGCGGCGAACTTGCGCTCCAAGGCCTCCCGGTCTTTGTCCGCTGCGGCGTCGGGTCCCCCTGGCGCGTCGGGTCGCTCAGGCATCTCCGGTCCCTCCCCCGACTGCGTCCGCACTGCCTCGGCCGCCGCCGGTCATGAAGAAGCCCATTTCTTCTTCGCTCACTGCGCCCCCGTCGAATTCGGCGACGATGCGCCCTTCGTACATGACCAAGATCCGGTCGGACAACGACATGATCTCCTCAAGCTCCATGCTCACGAGCAGCACGCCTTTGCCGGCATCGCGCTCTGCGAGGATCCGGCGATGCACGAACTCGATCGCGCCCACGTCAAGACCTCTCGTCGGCTGCGCCGCAATGAGCACGTCAGGGTCACGTCCGTGCTCCCTGGCCAAGACGAGCTTCTGCTGGTTGCCTCCGGAGAGGTTTGCAGCCGCGACGTGCTCGTGTGGTGTGCGCACGTCGTACTCCGCGATCCTGCGCCGCGCGATGTCTTCGAGCGTCGCCCGGTCGAGCACGCCCAAGCGCGATAGCGGAGGCCGGCGGTGGTCTCCGAGCGCGACGTTCTCGACGAGGTCGAACTCCAGCACGAGACCTCTGCGATGACGGTCCTCGGGCACGTGGCTCACGCCGGCTTCGATCGTGCGGTGCGGGTCATCGTGCGTGATGTCGCGACCCTTCAGTCTGATCGCGCCGCTGACTGGGCGGCGCAGACCCACGATCGCCTCCACGAGCTCACGTTGCCCGTTCCCGTCCACGCCGGCCACGCCGACTATCTCACCGGAACGCACCACCAACGAGACGTCGGTGACAGCCGCAAGCTTGCGGTCATCGAGAACCGAGAGACCCGACACCTCGAGCAACGGCTCGCCGGGCTCGCGAGGCGTCTTCTCGACCCGCAGCACCACGTCACGACCGACCATCATCCGCGCCAAGGACTGCTCGCTGCATGCGGAGGGCGTGGTCTCGCCCACCACACGCCCCGCGCGCATCACGACGATACGGTCGGAGAAGGCCATGACCTCCTCGAGCTTATGGGTGATGATCACGACTGCGAGCCCTTCGGACACGAGCTCCCGCACGATGTCGAAAAGCTCCCGTACCTCTTGCGGGGTGAGCACAGCAGTCGGCTCATCGAGGATCAGGATGCGCGCGTCCCGGTACAGCGCCTTCAGGATCTCGACGCGCTGCTGCCTGCCGACCGAGAGGTCGCGCACGCGGGCGTCGGGATCGACCCTGAGGCCATACCTCTGCGAAAGCGCAACGACGCGCTCACGCGCGGCCTCCCGGTCGATGACGCCGAACGCCGATACGGGTTCGCCCCCGAGCACGATGTTCTCGGTCACGGTGAGCGGCTCCACCAGCATGAAGTGCTGGTGCACCATGCCGATACGTAACCCTATGGCGTCGCGCGGTGCGCGCACATCGACACGCTCACCGTCGACGAACATCTCGCCCGCATCAGGAGCAAGCAGGCCATAGGCGATGTTCATGAGCGTCGACTTGCCGGCGCCGTTCTCCCCCAGGAGCGCGAGCACCTCGCCGGGTGCCACGGCGAGCGAGACGTCGTCATTGGCAAGCACGCCGGGGAATCGCTTCGTGATGTGCCTCAGCTCCAGGACCGGAGCGTCGACGGGCCGCATCGAGGGCGGGCTGCACGTGGCCGAAGGTGAATCAGCTGCCATGGGCTCTCCCGGCTTGGGCCTCACCGCATGACCGGCGGGACAGGCGCCACGCGCGCCCCCCGCCGGTCATCGCGGCTTCTCGTACTGCGGACAGCAGCTACTTGGAATCAGGAACCGTGACCGTACCTGCCTTGATGTCAGCGATGGCCTTGTCGACGGCCGCCTTCACGTCGGCGGGCATCTTGGCGTCCCAGTCGTGGTAGGGAGCCAGGCCGACGCCATCCTCAGCAAGACCGAAGACACGGTTCTCGCCGGCCTTCAGGGTGCCGTCGACCGCGTCCTTGACGGTCAGGAACACCGCGTTGTCGACACGCTTGACGGCCGACGTGAGGATCGTGTCGCCGATGCCTTGGATGGTCTCGTACTGATCGGCGTCCACACCGATGAACAGAGCCTTGTTGTCCTTGCAGGCTTTGGCGGTGCCGTTGCCGGTCGCGCCGGCCGCGGCGAAGATGATGTCGGCGCCGCCTTCGATGAGGCTCTTACCCGCCTCGATGCCCTTCTGCTGGTCGGTGAAGGTCCCGGTGTAGACGCTCTTGACCTGGGCGTCAGGCAGGACCGACTTGACTCCGGCGATGAAGCCCGCTTCGAAGCGCTGCACAGGCGGGATCTCCATGCCGCCCACGAATCCCACGACCTTCTTGTCGTTGATCCGGGAGTCCACGTCCGGCATCGTGGTGAGCTTGCCTGCCACGACACCCGCGAGGTAGCCCGCCTCATGTTCTTTGAAGAGCAGGCCGATGACGTTTGCGGTCGGATTCTCGAAGAAGATATCGATGCCACCGAAGTTCACTTCGGGGAACTGCGGTGCGACCTTGATGACTGTGTCGGTCATCAGGAAGCCGACCGCGAAGATCGGGTTGAAGCCCGCTGTGGCGAGCTGGTTGATGTTGCTCTCGTAGTCCGTCGGCTCCTTGGACTCGAGCACCTCGATCTGCACGCCGAGCTCGCTCTCAGCTTTCTTGAGCCCTGCGTACGACATGTCGTTGAACGACTTGTCCCCAAGCCCCCCCACGTCCGTGACCATCGCGGCCTTGACGTCGGTCGCAGGCTTCTCGGCCGCCGGCTCTTCTGGCGCAGCCGGCTCCTGCTGGGCAGCGCAGCCGGCGACCAGCGACCCGACGAGCGACAGCGCGAGCGTGAGGGCGAGCGGCTTTCTCCATCTCTGGTTCACGTACGTCTCCCTCCTATTCATGGAACACTCCTGAGTATGCATCATACAGCTCAACCTCAGGCGTGCGCCAACGGTCGGCCCCGCGCTCCTGACGTCAACGGATTCGGGCACGGGGATGCGTCGATAGGTATTCTTCCCGAACATGGCGTCTGTCTACGTGGGTGTAGACCTGCGTCGTCGATATGTCGGCGTGACCCAGCATCTCCTGCAAAGAACGCAGGTCAGCCCCGCCTTCGAGCATGTGCGTGGCGAACGAGTGCCTGAGTGTGTGCGGATGAAGCCCGGACAGGCCGACACGCTCGCCGTACGTCTTCACGAGCGTGTGGAGCGACTGGCGCGACATGCGCCGCCCCCTGGCCGAGAGGAACACCGCAGGGTCAAGCGTCACCACACTGCGAGCGGGACGCAGGAAGGGCCTGCCTGAGCGAAGGTACGTGCCGAGCGCGAGCGCGGCCGCACCGGCGATAGGCACGATGCGTTGCTTGTCCCCCTTCCCCGTGACACGAAGGACGCCCTCGTCGAGACCGACGTCCGTGACGTCGAGTCCGACCAGCTCGCTCGCGCGCAGACCGCAGCCGTACAGGACCTCGAGGGCCGCCCTGTCACGCAGTCCGACTGGCCCGTCTTCGAACGGTTGTGAGAGGAGCCGTTCGGCCTCCTCCATCGAGATGACGTCGGGCAGACGCTTTGGTGTCTTCGGCAACGGCAAACGAGCCGTGGGGTGGTTCTCCGTGACGTTCTCTCGGACGAGGAAACGGTGAAACCCCTTGATCGCGGCCGCCTGACGCTCGACGGACGCAGGAGCGAGACCTCGGGACCTCAGGTGTGTAAGATACGCGGCGATGTCGTCACGTGACACCGTGCCTGGCGCGAAGACTCCGCGGCTCGCGAGGAACTCCGCGTACTCGCGCAGGTCGCGCCGGTACGCGGCGACCGTGTTGGCGCTGGCGCCACGCTCCACCGATAGAGCGCCGAGGTATTCGCTGACCCATCTCTCCACGCACCGGATGATACGGCATCCTACTGACACGCCACGCAGAGCACACGACGCCAAGCATGGCGGCTGCTCCGTCGCAGGACCCGGCGTGCGGCCGCCGCGTGACCCGCTTTGTGCCGGAACGGCTACGCGAGAAGCTGCTCCAGGGGTGTGTAGGTCAGACCGTGAGCCTCTGCGACCGGCCGGTAGGTGATCGCCCCGTCGAGCACGTTGACACCCTTCGCGAGGGCCGGATCGTCCATGACCGCCTGCTTCCAGCCCTTGTTCGCGATGGCGAGGCCGTAGCGCAGCGTCGCGTTGTTCAAGGCGAGCGTCGAGGTGTTCGGCACCGCGCCCGGCATGTTCGCGACACCGTAGTGAAGCACGCCGTCCACCACGTACGTGGGGTCTGCATGCGTCGTCGGTCTCGTCGTCTCGATGCAACCGCCTTGGTCGACCGACACGTCCACCACGACCGAACCCGGCTTCATGTTCGGCAGCATCCCTCTGGTCACGAGCCACGGAGTCCGGGCCCCAGGGAGCAATACCGCCCCGATCACGAGGTCGGCCTCGTAGACGGCTTCCTCGATGTTGTGCGCATTGCTGTAGAGGGTACGCACCCGATTGCCCCACAGCTCGTCGATGTAGCGCAGCCGGTCGAGGTTGACGTCCATGACCGTCACGTCTGCGCCCATCCCGACAGCCATGTACAACGCGTTGATCCCCACCACGCCAGCACCGAGCACGACGACCTTGGCAGGAAGGACGCCCGGGACCCCGCCGATGAGGACGCCACGTCCGCCGCGCGGCTTCTGGAGGTATTCAGCACCGACCACCGCTGCCATACGCCCGGCGACCTCGGACATCGGGGCCAGCAACGGCAGCGTCCCGTTCGGAAGCTCGACGGTCTCGTACGCCACGCAAACCGCTCCGGACTTCATCAGCCCCTCGGTCTGCGGCAGGTCTGGAGCGAGGTGGAGGTAGGTGTAGAGGATCTGCCCGGGCCGCAGCCGGGCTATCTCGACAGCCTGAGGTTCCTTGACCTTGACGATCATCTCCGCGCGTCCGAAGACCTCTTCGGCGTCCGCGACGATCTCAGCTCCGGCTGCCGCGTACAGGTCGTCCGGGAACGACGACCCGACGCCCGCCGACTGCTCGACCAAGACGACATGCCCGGCACGCACGAACTCGCGGACCGAACCAGGGGTCAGGCCCACGCGGAACTCGTTGTTCTTGATCTCCTTCGGGACACCGACGATCACGTTCCTCCAACCTCCTTGACAGGATGAACATCCGCGAAGCGCTTTGGCTTACACATCATAATCCAAGTATCTAATGTATCTCACATAGTGCAATACTTCGCATCGAAGATGCAACACGGGAGACCGTTTTGGCACGGGTTCGCCGCCGGACGTGATGAAGGAGCGTCGGCGAGATCAGCGCAGGAGGCGAGCGGCGACCTCGCCTGCGGCGAATGCGGCCGCGAAGAACGCCGGGTCCTCACTCAGGCTGCGGCCCATGGTCGTGACCTCGACACCTCGCAGAGAAGGCGGCGGCACGCTTCCTGCTCGCGCGACGACGCGCTCATGCACCGTCCACACGCCTGCGCTGGCCAATGCCTGCTCGATGACACCCCCCAGTTCGGGAGGCACACTCGGTACCGCCACCTTGGCCGGAGCCAACGCGACACGCGTGAGTGCCGAGAGGGAGTGGTGGCTCACGCCACGGTGCCGTGGACGCGGGTCGGCGAACGAGACCCGAAGACACGCGACCGGCACCCCGCCGAGCGAGTGCACCGCGTTGATCGCTTCGCCTTGCGCGATGCCTCCGTGACCGAAGGGGGTGGCGGTGCCGACGACGCCGGGACCGATCGCGGTGATGATGACATCGGCTTGAGCCACGTGGACGGCGGCGAGCAGCCCTGAGTGCGTGTTGACGGCTTCGAGCGCGCCCCCGAACGCCTGACCGCAGGTGACCGTCGCATCGATCAGGCCTGCCTCGACGCCCGCGTGGATGACGTCCGAGAGGCCGAGGGCGAGCGCGGCCTGGTCGGTCATGCAGTACGCCACGCGCAGGTCGGGGCGTACATCTTTGACCGCGGCGGCGACGAGCGGTACCTGACTGTGCAGGCCGCAACAGACCACCGGGGTCCCCGCGAGACTCTCCGCGGACTTCATGCGTTCGTGGTGAGGCGACTCCTGGGATTCCACCGCAAGCACGTCCAACTGGTGCGGCGAATACCTGAGCTTCATGATGTGCCCACCTGAAGCGGCCTCGTGAACGGAACCGCGGCCCTCTCCAGCCCGTGCGACCACGAAGTGGACGCCGCCGGTCCCCAGCGCAAGGTCGACGGCCGTCGTGTTCACGATGACGCGTTCGCCGGGGCTACACGCTCCGGACAGACGCACGTAGCAGACGGCCGCACCCCGTCTCTCGTCATCGAACACGACGTCAAGCCGCTGCACGTCAGTTCGCGTGCTCACGACAGCTGCAACCGTCGCCCAAGCGAGCCGCATACGATCAACTCGCGCTCATGCGGCAGGCGACCGCCACGCAGAGCCGGGCGAGCGCCTCCAGTGACGTCACAGAGATCCGCTCGCCGGCGCCGTGGACCCCTTCCATACCGCAGGATAGGGCGACGGTCGGCACGCCATGCGCGGCGATCACGTTGGCGTCACTGCCGCCCCCCGTCACGAAAGTCCGCGTGGTCAAGCCCACGTCGTCGCAGGCGGCCCGCACCAATGATACGATCGGCGCGTCCTCGGGAAGGGAGAACCCTGCGTACTCCAGGCTCCACCTGACATCGCACGTGCCCCCGTGCGCGACAGCCGCCTCCCTGAGGGTCCGGTCCATCTGCTCGCGGATCTCCTCGACTCGGCGACGGTCTATGGAGCGGCACTCCCCTGTCAGACGCACGTGTGCAGGAACGACGTTCGTCGCGGTACCGCCCACGATGGTCCCGACGTTCGCTGTGGAGAGCTCATCGACCCGTCCGGCCGGCAGCCTCGTGACCGCCTCGGCGGCCATGACCATCGCAGAGCGCCCCTTCTCGGGCTCGACGCCCGCATGCGCTGCGACGCCCTCGTACTCAGCCACGAAGGTGTAGTGCGTGGGAGCGGCGACGACGATGCCTCCCGGCGCGCCGTCCGCGTCCAGCACGAGACAGGCATCGCCTCGCGTTGCACCGGGATCGAGGGCTTTGGCCCCCTTGAGGCCCACCTCTTCCTGGACGGTGAACACGCACTTCACGGTCGGTCGCATAGCGCCCGCCCCGGCGAGCACCCGCACACACTCGATCGCGGCAGCGAGACCCGCTTTGTCGTCGGCGCCCAGGATCGTGGGTCCAGCGGAGCGGATGTACCCGTCCTCGACCACAGGCTCAACCCCGCGACACGGGTCGACACAGTCGAGGTGGGCCGACAGAACGAGTGTCGCTCCGTGCTGGCCCGGGAGCGTGGCTATGAGGTTCCCCACGTCAGAACCCGTGACACCAGCGCTGTCATCGAATGTGACCTCGCACCCAGCCTCAGAGAGCGCTTCGGCGCACAGAGACGCGCATGCGCGCTCCGATCCGGAAGGGCTGTCAGTCCGGACGAGCTCGAGGAACGTGGAGATGAGACGCGCGCTGTCTATCTCGGGAAGGGCGCTCACACCGCTCACATCCCCCGTGATCTCCGGTACTGGACGGCCGCGCCCACGAAGTCACGGAACAGCGGAGCGGGGCGGGTCGGACGGCTCTTGACCTCAGGGTGCCCCTGGTTCCCGAGGAACCAGGGGTGGTCAGCCAGCTCGACCATCTCGACCAAGCGCCCATCCGGACTCACGCCAGAGATCACGAGACCGGCCTCGACGAGCTGGTCCCGGTACGCGTTGTTGACCTCATAACGGTGGCGATGACGCTCGTAGATGACCTCTTCGCCGTAGGCCGCCCATCCTTTCGTCCCTGGCGTGACCTTGCACGGGTACGCACCCAAACGCATCGTTCCACCCATGTCCGCCACGTCTTTCTGGTCGCGCATGAGGTCGATCACCGGGTGCTCGGTCACCGGGTCGAACTCGCTCGAGTTCGCACCCGGCAATCCTGCGACGTGGCGGGCGAACTCCGCTACCGCGACCTGCATCCCCAGGCAGATGCCGAAGTACGGCACGCCGTTCTCGCGAGCGTAACGCGCCGCACGGATCTTGCCCTCGACACCCCGTATGCCGAACCCTCCCGGCACGAGGATGCCGTCGAACGATGCGAACGTCGCATCCACCTCCTCGGGAGTGAGCGATTCCGCGTCGACCCACTCGACTTTCACCTTGTGGTCGTGGAAGATGCCCGCATGGTCGAGGGCTTCGGTCACGGACAGGTACGCGTCGGGGAGCGCGACATACTTCCCGACGAGCGCGATGCGCACCTCGTCAGGAAGCGCTGCGGAGTGCGCGACGAACGCCTCCCACTCCGCCATGTCCGGCTCCCCCGCCGATAGTGCGAGCCGCTCCATGACCATCGTGTCGAGCTTCTGCTCCCTGAGGCGCATAGGCACCTCGTAGATGCTGCGGGCGTCCTGCGCCGAGACGACAGCCTCAGGCTCGACGTCGCAGAACAGCGCGATCTTGCGACGTATGCTGACGTCGATCGGACGATCGGAGCGACACACGATGAAGTCCGGCTGGATACCGATGCTGCGAAGCTCCTTGACGGAGTGCTGGGTCGGTTTGGTCTTCAGTTCACTCGACGCGCCGATCCACGGCACGAGCGAAACGTGGATGTAGCAGACGTTGTCGCGACCCTTGTCCTTTCGCATCTGACGGATGGCTTCCAGGAACGGCAGGGACTCGATGTCACCGACCGTGCCTCCGACCTCGGTGATGATGACATCGGGCTTCGTTTGCTCAGCGAGGCGGTTGATCCGCTCCTTGATCTCATTCGTCACGTGAGGGATCACCTGCACGGTTCCGCCGAGGAAATCGCCGCGCCGCTCCTTGCTGATCAGGTTCTGGTAGACCGAACCGGCCGTCACATTGCAGTCGCGCGACAGAGACTCATCGACGAAGCGCTCATAGTGCCCCAGGTCCAGGTCGGTCTCGCCGCCGTCGTCGGTCACGAACACTTCCCCGTGCTGGAACGGGCTCATCGTGCCGGGATCGACATTCAGGTACGGGTCGAGCTTCTGGATGGTCACCTTGAGCCCGCGAGACTTGAGCAGCCGTCCGAGCGACGCAGCCGTGATCCCCTTGCCGAGCGAGCTGACGACGCCACCGGTGACGAAGATGTGCTTGGTCATCTGACTCCTTCTTCTCCCCTGGGCGCGCCGGCGAGCGCCGCCACGGTGCCATCGACTCCCTTGGCGATTCTATACGTGCGCGCTGTCGTTGTGCGCATCTGGCCGTACCTTGACATCAGGGTCCGGCTCGCGGCCGCCCTCACGGCCGAGCGCGTCGAGCCATGTGAGCACCCGGTTGGCTGCGATGACCTTCGAAAAACTCACCCGTTCGCTCGCGAGATTGAGCGCCAGCACAGTCAAGAAGTACGCGACAAGTCCGGCGAGCGGCAGGCCCGTCACGATGAGCATCCCTGCGACTGCGCCCATGGGGTTGGCCCCAGCGTCCCCGAGCATGCCTCGCTCAGACAGTTCGGCATGCCACACGGCCAGAACCGGACCCGCCAAGAAGAGTGCGAGCGCACAGAGCTCTCGCACGAGGCTCGGGAGTGTCGCGGCGCCGGCCGACGCGGCTGCTGCGGCGACAGACGGCCCGGCAGACACGAGAGCTCCGACGGCCAGGACACAGTAGAGTTTGAGTGCGCGTCCCGGCCGCAGGTCCGTGAGGTTCACGAGGTTCGCCGTCAACGCGATAGCCGCTCCCGCGACAAGCGCGATGGCCGTGCGAGCGAGCCAAGCGTGACGCACGTCCAGCACATCGAGGGCCGTCTTCCCCCACGGCGTGGCCGGCGCGAGCAGGAACGCCGTCCCGAGCGCAGCAGACCCGATGCCGATGAGCTTGAGCCCCCCGGTAGTCAGGCGGCCTCTCAGCATGGCCGACAGATGGCCCTTGAAGCCTCGTGACTCCCCTGAACCGTAGGCGTCGTCGAGCAGACCGACCGCGAACGCGACGAGTGCGAGCGGTGCCGCACGCCTCAGCAGCGGGGCGGCGACGGTGCTCGCGCCCGAGCCGGCGATCCCGCCGGCCAGCGCGCATCCAGCCCACACGAGCCACACGACACCCAGCCCGTAGAAGACCGTGCGCCCCCGGTAGTTGGCGGTCCGCGCCGCTGGGGAGGATTCGAGCGCCGGCAGGAGCATGGTCATGCTCAGCCATGGGACGCCCACGCCGAGAGCGACAGCTCCGAGGAGCGTCTGCACGCCCTCACCGGTCACCGCGACCCCGCCTCACCATGTCGGTCTCGGCATCCTCCGGTCGAAGGCGGGAGAGCATGAGCCAAGCGAGCGCGACTCCCACGTAGAAGACCTCGAGCGCCGGGATCACGATGCCTGAGTCCTCCGTGAAGTACGCCGCCAGACCTGCGACGAGCGATACCGTGATCGCATCCGCGAAGTTGGGGTTCTCTTTCAGCGTGTCAGCGAAGTCCCCCTGCGGCCGCCAACGCATGAACGCGAGGAACGCGACCACGGCGATGAGGATGTATGCCCACCTCGTGTGGGTGAGCACACGCATGTTCGTGTCTGCTTTCCTGACCACGATCTTCCACAGCTCGACGAGCCCGCCGGCGTCAGCCGATTCGATGGCGCGAGCAAGGTGCGTCTGAGGACCGCCCCCGAGAAGATCGATCGCGGCGAACGCTCCGACGACGATGACCACTGCGACAGCGATCCATACCACCGTCTTGAACGAGACGTGGTGTCCGTTCACGAGGAACCACGCCAGCACGAAGCCCACGGTGCCCCACGCCACGACGCCCACGTTGGCGCCGAGGAACGGTGCGGCACTGACCACGACGACCACGACGCCGATCAGCGGCAACATCAGCCGCTTCGCGACCGGTACCCACGCGGCCCGAGGCCACTGGTCGAGGACCAGCGCGAAGCCGACGATGGTCGCCCCGAAGAGTATCGCGGCAGCCTCGTTGCCGATACCGTAGAACCTGGCAGCCATCAGCGGCGAGTACCCGAAGATGTTGGTGAATGAGGCCGGAGCGCCCAGCAACTGGTCCACGACGAGCACGGCGGCGGTGAGCAGTGATACGGCAGCAACCGGGATGCGGTCGCCCAGGAAACGCAGAGCCACGAGTGACAACGCCCATACGGCGACGGTGGTGATCAGCAGACCGCCCACGACCTCGGCGACCGTGGCAGGCCAGCGCCGCCACAAGAACATGAGCCACGACGAGACAGGGACGCACAGCGCGAAGAGCATCGCGACGCGAAGCGCCTGGACCCAGACGGCCGTGAACCGTGCGGACCACACCCGCCACCTCACGAGGACGAAGGTCGCGAGGGCGAGCGCGACGACGGTGAAGATGACGAACGCGTTGACCACGCCTGGTTTGGCCGCGTCGACAGAGACAGCCGTGCGGTTCATGCGATCGAGTATCGCGATGCGCTCCTCGAGCGGCGCAGGCGCTTCGGTGAGCGTCATCTCGTTGCCCAGCACCTGCACGGGACGCTCCAGCCCCATGAGCGCCAGCACGCTCGCTGTGAGGTCGAGGTTCGTCACCAGCCCGTCGCGCTGCGTGGAGCTCGACGTGAGAAAGCCGGACCAGCCCCGGCCCGAGACGATGATCGGACCGAGACCTTCCAGCCGTCCTATCGCCTCGTCCCCCGTTGACTGCGATGCGACGATGACGACATCCTCGGGGAAACGCTCGGTCGCGAGCTTCACGACCCCGTCGAGCGTCCATAGCGCACGCTCACGGTGACGAGCCGCCACCGCCGTCGTCACCTGTGCCTCGAACTTCGTCGCCCGGTAGGCGTCCCCTGCGTCAAGCACGACGAGGACCGGCCCGGTCGTCTCACTCGTGGCGCGAGCCACATCAGCGAGCGCTCTGTCGAACGCCTGAGGATCGGTCTCGATGCCGAACGGCGCGTTCGGGTCTTCCCGAAGAAGGCGGGCCGAAACGTCACCGAGGGCAACGAGCCCCTGCCCGTTCATCGCGGCGAGCGCCGCAGGACGCACCCGCCGCTGCTCACCGGTCACGTACCCCACATCGGAATTCCCGACCGCTGCCGTCACCCCGCCCGCATCCTCGACGGTCTGACCGAGCGTCCCCAGCACGACCTCGAAAGCCCGCTGAGCATTGAGGCGTTGTGTGACCGGCATGCCGAGGAACACGATGCGATTCGCTCCGACCTCATAGCCGGTCGTTCGGCGAAACGCCTCCGCCGCGTCGCCCACTTCGTAGCGCTCGTCGACGACGTAGGCTGCAGCGGCAGCTGGCGCCGGCACCGCCCACGCGCCAGCCGAGATCGTGAGGGCGCCCTCCAGGGGCGACGAGGGCTCCCCCGGTTCGCGGGCGCGGCTTCGCGCGTTGATATCGCCGACTGCGCCGGTGCGTGCGAGCCGCCAGATCGTCGGCGTCGACGCAGGGCCGACGTCGCCCCACGTGAGGTACGGGGCAAGGATGATGATGACTCGCTTCGCAGGCGACGGGTCGGCAGCGGCCAGGGCCGCAGGGTGCCACGCGGCCACGAGCGCGGCTACGAGCAGTGCTGTCGCGAGGAGACGTCTCATCCGGAACCATCATAGACGAACGCCGGCGTCTGCAGGCGGGATCCGGCCACGACGCACCACGATGAGCTGCGATGTGTCCCGGCCAAGGGTATGTCTGCGGGGTCTCAGGTACACTGGTCGCGTCGTCCCCCCCAAGCCGCGCCTCGGCGCCCGAACCGACGGAGACCGTCCATCGCAACACCCTCGATAGCGCGCTCCACCGCACTCATGTCCGTGGCGACCACGCTGTCACGCATCACCGGCTTCGTCAGGATGTGGGCGATGGCTCTTGCGCTCGGCGCAAGCGGGTTGACCGCCGCCTACAACATCGCCAACAACATCCCGAACATGATCTTCGAACTCGTCGCAGGCGGAATCCTGTCGTCGCTCTTCATCCCGACCTACCTCGAGGTCAAGGCGAACCGCGGCCAAGAGGAAGCCGGCCGCTTCGCCGGTCACGTCTTGACGTTGTTCGCCGTGGCGCTCGGCATGGTCGCAGTAGCGGGGACGCTCATTCCCGAGCCGTTCATCTGGACGCAGACGTTCCGCTCCGCTTCGGCCGCAGGTGCGCAGGTGCGGGACACAGCCGAGTTCTTCTTCCGCTTCTTTGCGATACAGGTCGTCGTATACGGTTGCGGCATGGTGGTGCAGGGAGTCCTCAACGCCGAGCGCCGCTACCTTTGGACCGCACTCGGGCCCGTCTTCAACAACCTCGTCGTGATAGCGACGATGCTGGCCGTCGCGACGATGCCGCTCGACCTCACCGGACGCACGGTCCTTGCGATCGGAACGACGCTCGGGGTCGTGGCCATGTTCGCCGTGATGGTGCCCTCGCTCGTGCGATCCGGCGTCCGTCTGCGTCTCGGCCTCGGTCTGCACGACGCAGACGTCCGCCGCATGCTCGTGCTTGCTGTGCCCACCGTGCTCTATGTCGTGACGAACCTCGTGGCTGTCTCCTTCCGCAATGCGAGCGCACTCGCAGTCGCGGACAACGGCCCCGCTGTGCTCGCCTACGCGTGGACGTTCTACCAGCTGCCCTACGGGGTCCTTGCCGTCGCGCTCGCCACAGCCGTGTTCACCGAGATGTCCGACGCCGCCGGCCGCGGTGACCTCGACGCGTTCCGCTCCACGTTCACACGGGGACTTCGCACGACCGCGCTGCTGGTACTGCCCGCCGCAACGCTGCTCATCACTCTCGCGACGCCGCTGTCGACGCTGTACCTGATCGGTCGATTCGATGCGGCGGATGTCCCGTCGGTCGCGTCGACCCTGCGCTGGTGGTCTGCGGGCCTCGTGTTCTTCGCCTGCATGATGTTCGTGCTCCGGGCGTTCTACTCCCTGAAGGACACACGCACACCGATGCTCACCAACCTCGTCACGACGATCGTTCAGATCACCGGCTACACCGTGCTGACCGCGGGCATCGGCGCCTGGACAGGGCTCGGCATCACGGGAGTGCCCGTGGCGGACGGCATCTTCTACGTGTTGCAGTTCATCGTGCTGACCTTACTGTTGCGGAGGCGCATCGGCGGGATCGACCTTCGGGGTTTCGCTGGCGCCTTCGCACGGATGGGATGCGCCTCAGCGCTCGGCGGCGTCACCGCATGGGCGGTGAGCCGGGCTCTGCAGGCCGGGGTGCCGAATGCGGGAGCGGCATTGGCCCAAGTCGTCCTCGGCGGCCTCGCCGGGCTCGCCGTGATGTACGTCGCGGCCCGCATCCTCCGCATCGAGGAGGTCTCTGCGCTTCATGAGCTGGCCAGCAAGGTCGCCGGACGCCTGACCCGGACGGATGAGGTGGCCTGATGGACATCGCGGTGCTGATCCCAGCCCACAACGAGGCTCAGCGCATCGCAGCGACGGTCGAGGCGGCCCTCGCCGTGCCCGGCGTCACGCGCTGCGTGGTGGTCGACGACGCCTCGCTCGACGATACGGCACAGCTGGCTCACGGAGCGGGCGCCCAGGTCGTCAGGCTCGCCTTCAACGTGGGCAAGGGTGCGGCACTCGAAGCGGGCGCCGAGCATGTCGCGAATGCGGACATCGTCGTGCTGCTCGACGGCGACGTGGGTCCGACAGCTTCCGAGGCGGCGCGCCTGCTCGCACCGGTCGTGACTGGTGAGGCGGACATGACGATCGCGACCTTCCCGAAACCGGCCGGCAAGGCAGGCCTCGGGTTGGTGAAGACGCTCGCCCGCTTCGGGATTTCGCGGATGGGGGGCGGCTGGAGAGCCGAGGCGCCCCTTTCGGGTCAACGCGCGCTCACCCGGGCGTGCCTTCGTGCAGTCCGGCCGTTCGCATCAGGCTACGGTGTCGAGGTGTCCCTCACCATCCGGGCGCTGAGACAAGGGTTCAGGGTCATGGAGGTGCCGACTGTGATGACGCACGCGGCCACTGGACGGGACCTCCACGGTTTCATGCACCGCGGCCGCCAATTCGTCCACGTCTTGGCCGCGCTGCTCAGACTCGCATTCGAGCACCGCTGAACGCCGGACCGCCAGCCCTTCGCGACCGCTACGGCTCAGGGACGTCGGGAAACGCGCTCACGGCTCCCTGGCCCGTTCCGTAGTAGCCGCTCTTCGCGCCCGTTAGAAGCGCGACGAGCGTGTAGCGTCCGAGCGTCGTGCCGAGCGTGTCGATGGCCGCGACGCCCGCCTCATCGCCCGCCGCGGCGATTCCGGTCTCTTCACCAGACATCTGCGCACAGACCGCCGGACCGTACGTCTTGAACCATACGGCAACACATACGGCTGCCTCCTCCGGTTTCCGCTCTTCCATCGCGAGATCGACGAGCCCCGCCGCAGACACGCCTGGCTTCATGCCATCGAGACGCAAGACACCCGCCTCGGTGAGCGCTTCGGTGACCGGTCTGTCGGGTCCTGGCCCCGCCCACTCGGCGGCAAGCGAGGCGCACACGCTGTCGAGCAGCTCGTCGTTCGGGGCAGCGATGAGCGTCTCGACTGCCGAGCGGACGGCCTCGTCATCGAGCCCGAACCCCGGCTTGAGCACGATGACGCTCGCCACGGCGCCCCCAGCGCTCTCGACGACATCACGCGTCTGCTCCACTCCGCTCGCACGGCCCGCATTGGTGAGCACGACGATGGTCTTGCCGTCGAGTCTGCCTTGGGCCCACCGGTCCGTAAGCGCGCCGGCAAGATCGTCGGCAAGCTTCCCGTCTCGTGCGAGAGCCTGGTTCTCAGCTCTGAGAGCGGCGAACTCCTCTTGGAGGTTCTTGACGAGGTTCGCCTGCTGCCGTGAGATGGCTCCCCGTTCGACGACGAGTCCGCCGAGGACGAGTCCGAGTGCCAATGCGAGGAAGAGCGCGACGAGCGAAGCGATATGGTAGCGCAGGTTGTACACGAGAACCCCTTCCGCTCACACGCCGAGCGCTGCTCTCACACTGAGGATCGCAAGCTCGAGAAACGCGCGAACCTCCGGTGAGATCAGCACTACGGCACTCACAGCGACCAGTGCCGCGCCCACGAGCAACATCAAGTCAGCAGGCCCCACCGATGAACGGTACAGCTTGTTGACGCCCTTGGCGTCGACGAGCTTGGGCCCCACCTTCAGGCGGACAAGGAAGGTCGATGCCATCCCTTGTCGCCCTTTGTCGAGGTACTCCACGAGGTTCGCGTGGGTCCCGACCGCGACGATGAGGTCCGCGCCGGACTCCCACGCCAACAGCAGCGCGAGGTCTTCGCTCGTCGCTGTCAGCGGCCAGGTCTGAGCCGCGCGATCGACGCCGAGCTGCTTGAGCCGCTCCATCCCGGGCGCTCTGCCATCCGCGTACGCATGCACGATGAGCTCGGCTCCGCTCTTGAGCGCAGCATCGCTCACCGAGTCCATGTCTCCAACGATGATGTCGGGCTCGAAACCGGTCTCGAGCAGCGCATCCGCACCGCCGTCGACACCGATGAGCACCGGCCGCATCTCCCGTATGTAGGGCGTGAGCGCGGTGATGTCCTCTTTGTAGTCGTAGCCACGGACGACGACGAGGGCGTGCCGTCCGTGGATCGTCACGCCGACACGAGGGACCCACATGTCGTCGGTGAGGATGCTGCGTTCCCGTTCCAGGTACTCGAGGGTGTTGCGCGCGAAGGCGTCTAGCTGGTCTCCGAGGTTCGCCTTGGCTTCTTCCATCATGCGCTCGACCTCGGCTACGGACAGCCGGACGCCCGACGCGCACACACGACCATCCTTGAGCACATCGTCGCCGATGACCTCGATCGTGTCGCCCTCGCGAACCGAATCGAAGATCTTCGGGCCAACGGCGTCTATGAGCGTCACCCCACCCCGCGTGAGGAGCAACGGGCCCACGTTCGGGTAGGCGCCAGAGATCGACGGGGATGCGTTGACGACGACTTCGACGCCCGTGGCAAGGAGGGCTTCGGCGCTCACGCGGTCCATGTCGACGTGGTCTATGATCGCAACGTCATCCGGGCTGAGGCGCTTCACGAGGTCCTTCGTGCGCTTGTCCAGCCGGGCCGTGCCCTGGTGACGCATCGCGCTACCACCGCCCACGAATCGCTGTCTGGAGGAACTGCTGGCGGACCACCTCGGGCCGCCGGGTCACACGGGCCACGCGGGCCACGCGGGTCACGCGGTATCCTACCACGCACTCTTGGCGCTTCTGAGGAGCTGTCAGCGACACGCGCGATCGCGCGACGAGCGCGCGAGGAGCTCGGCCGCGTGCTCGCGGCTCACCTCGGACGCGTCGCCGGACAACATCCTCGCGAGCTCATCGAGACGCCCGTCACCCTCTACAGGGGTGACCGTCGTCACGGCAGCGTCGCCGCTCTCTATCTTGCGCACCACGAGGTGTGAATCCGCGAACGCGGCGACCTGTGCAAGGTGCGTCACGACGATGACCTGGTGACGCTCTGCGAGACGGGCCAAGCGGGCGCCAACGGCTACGGCCGTCGCACCGCCGATTCCCGCATCGACCTCGTCGAAGACGAGTGTCTCCACGGTATCCGCGCTTCCGAGCACACCCTTGAGCGCGAGCATCACGCGTGAGAGCTCTCCCCCGCTCGCGATGCGCGCCAGCGGTCTTGCGGCTTGCCTCGCCGCAGGTGCGTAGAGGAATTCGACCGTATGAGGCCCGTCTTGCGTCCACGCATCGAACGGGAGTCCTGTGAAAGAGACCTCGAAACGCGCACCTTCCATGGCCAGCTCTTGGACCTCTTCATGGAGCGCCTCGCAGAAGCCGGGCGCGGCGGCACGGCGGGCCGCGTCCAACGCGGCGCCCGCCTCGAGAAGCGCCTCGCGGGCTCGCTCGACCTCGGTGCGGGCGTCGTGCAGCGCATCCTCACCGGCAT
>FWPV01005553.1_pt1 | contig 25030 bp, 31 predicted proteins | sample 2228371 | NCBI WGS metagenome assembly FWPV01 (sample SAMEA103939776, study PRJEB20133) | metagenome | reverse complement strand
GATAAAATTAGTAATAGTTTTATTATACGATTAAAAATCTAAAATTTAAAGTTAAAAATTAAAAATTACAATTAAAAATTAAATATATTTAGTTCATAAGTCACGCGTTACGTGTTTCGAGTTAGGTGTTGCGTGTTAAAAACAATTTAACAATTTTTAGCAATTTAACAATTTATTTTAACGTTCTACGTTTCATGTTCCATGTTTTATGTTTTATTATTTTTGATATTTTTTAGTTTATTTGTTTTCTAATTTTAAGTTATGCCCTCCGATTCGGAGAATAAAGTTTTGAGATTTGAGATTTGAGGTTGGAGATTTTTTTGATATTGACTTTTTATTTTATAATTGTTTATAATCATCCTATACCCCTGGTATAGGTTATTAAAAATTAATAAATTATTATGAATGATCAAAGAAAAAATGCTTTAGTAAATTTAAAAAAAGCTAAAGGTTTATTGGAAAAGGTTATTAGGATGATTGAGGAAGATAAATATTGTATTGATATTATGCAGCAAAATTTAGCAGTGGTTGGACTTTTAAAGTCGGCTCATTTAGATTTGTATACTAGTCATTTAAATCACTGTGTTAAAGAAGCCTTTAATTCAAAAAATAATAAGAAAAAACAAGAAAAAATTGAAGAAATTATTAAATTATCAAAGTTTTACAATAAAATATGAAAAATAAAAATAATCTTCAATGTTCTCCTATTAAAAAATTTACTATAGAAGATTTTATCTTTATTATTTTTAGTTTTTTTGTAGTTTTTTTAATCGGTATAATATTTAAAGAAATCGGTTTAGTTGATGTTAATATTCTTTCTTTAACTGGTTATTCTTTAGCTTTTGGATTGGGAATAGCTTCTAATTTTTCTACTTGTGGATCTTTATCAGCGACAATCTTTTTATCAATGGCAAATTTTTGGAAAAATAAAACCTTGCTTTTAGTAAATTTTGTTATTGGTAGAGTAATTGGTTTTAGTCTTTTGGGATTAACTTTAGGTTTTATTGGTAAAAAACTATATTTTATTACTCAAATAGGTCCTTATTTAACTATTTTAGCTTCAATTTTGATGATAATTCTGGCACTGCAAATGTTAGGAATAAAATATTTTTCAAAAGTTACTCTACCGAGTTTTTCTTTTGTGACCAATTTTATTTTAAAAAACGAAAGAAAGCAAAATTTGATGATTCCTTTTGTGATTGGATTTTTAACAATTTTTATCCCTTGTGGTTTTTCCTACACGGCTCAAAGTTTAGCTATATCTTATGGTCAACCTTTTGAAAGCGGATTAGTAATGTTTTTATTTGCTTTGGGTAGTTTACCAAGTTTACTAATTATTAGTTTTGGCTCAACAATTTTAAGTAAAAATCAGTTTTTAGCAGATAAATTGATTAAGACAATCGCAGTTTTTATTATTATTTTTTCATTTTATTTAATTAACTCTCAACTATCAGTTTTTGGGTTAAAAAATTTTACTGATTTAATAAAAAATCAAGTCAATAATCAAGGATTAGCGCCAATCATTAATGGTAAACAAGTAATCAAAATGCAAGCTTCATTTAAAGGTTATGCACCTAATTATTTTAAGGTTAAAGCTGGTATACCAGTGCGTTGGGAGATTGAAGATGTTGGTACTTCTGGTTGTACTAATGCTATCATTGCTAAAAATTTCTTTGTTGATCAGGTTCAATTAACACCAGGGCAGACCTCGGTTAAAGAGTTTACTCCAGAAAAACCAGGTGTATATAAATTTTCTTGTTGGATGGGGATGGCATCAGGAACAATAGAAGTAATTAATTAATTTATTATGATAGAAAAAACTTTTTTAATAAAAGGAATGCATTGCCAGTCATGTGCGACAAATATTGAGATGAATTTAAAAAGACAAAAAGGAGTCGATAATGTTTCAGTTAATTTTGCCAACAACTTACTTAAAGTTTCTTTTGATGAAAAAAATATTAAAGAAGAAAACATAAAAACTATTGTTTCCCAACTTGGTTATTTATTAGAAGAAAATTTAATAGAAAAACAAGATAATAATGATAAAGACAAAAAAAGATTAATCTTATCTATTATTTTTAGTCTTCCTGTGGTTTATTTATCAATGGGAATGATGTTAGGTTTACCAATAAATGAGTTTTTTGAAAAAAATAATTATCTAATTCAATTAATTCTTACTACTTTAGTGGTTTTTTTTAATTTGAAAATTTGGCATGTTGGTTTGAAAAATCTTATCCGTCTTACTCCTAATATGTATAGTTTAATTTTTTTAGGAACAGCTGTTGCTTATTTTTATAGTTTATTTATTTACTTATTTCAAATAAATTCTTATTACTATTTTGAGAGCGCCGCGTTAATTTTAGTTTTTATTAGTTTGGGAAAATATTTAGAAGAAAAAACTAAAAACAAAACTAATAATTTATTAAAAAGGCTATTGTCTTTGTCAGTAAAAAAAGCTTTATTAATTAAAAATGGTCATCAAATTGAGGTTGATATCGAAAAATTAAAAATCAATGATATGGTTTTAGTTAAACCTGGAGAAAAAATTCCTATTGATGGAGTAGTGGTAGAAGGAGAATCAACTGTTGATGAGAGTTTATTAACTGGTGAAAGTTTGCCGGTTGAGAAAAAGGTTAATGATCAAGTTTTTGCCGGAACAATTAATTTAAATGGAGTCTTAAAAATAAAAGTTAATCAATTATCTAATAACACCTTACTTTCTCAGATTATTAAAACAGTTGATAAAATCTTAACTAGTAAACCTAAGATTAATCAACTAGCTGATAAAATTTCTTTTTATTTTGTGCCAACAATAATTATTATCAGTTTAATAACTTTTAGTTTTTGGTTTTTTATTGATAAAAATGCTGATTTAGCATTAAAAAATTTAATATCTGTTTTAATTATTGCTTGTCCTTGCGCTTTAGGATTGGCGACACCGGCAGCATTAGTTGCCGGGATTAATCTGGCGACTCGAAACGGAATTATTTTTAGAAAAACTGAAGCAATAGAAAATATCAATCAAATAAAAGCGATTTTTTTTGACAAAACCGGAACAATTACTACGGGAAAAATTAATATAGTCAAGATTTTATCTTTTAATGGTTTTAATGAAGAAAAAGTTTTAAGTTATGCTTCAAGTTTAGAAGAGAATTCTAATCATCCAATAGGTAAGGTGATTTATCAAGCTGGAAAAATAAAAAAAGTAAAGTTTTTATCAGTTAAAGATTTTAAAGAAATTCCTGGACACGGTGTTATTGGCCAAGTTAATAAAAACCAAGTTATTTTAGGTACGAAAAAATTAATTAAAGATAAAAAAATTAAACTGGAAAAAAATATCGAAAAAACTCTTGATGATTTTCAGGAAATAGGCCAAACTGTTGTAATTTTAGCTTTTGATAAAAAAATAGTTGGATTAATAGCTCTTCAAGATCAATTAAAAGATAATGTAAGACAGATAATCTCCGAGTTAAAGAAAAAATATCAAATTTATTTAATCACAGGAGATAATGAGAAAGTAGCTTTTTATTTAGGTAATCAAGCAGGTATTGATAAAGATCATATTTTTGCTAAGGTTTTACCTCATGAAAAATCATTGATAATTAAGAATATTCAAGAAAAAGGATTAAAAGTAGCGATGGTGGGTGATGGGATTAATGACGGACCGTCATTAGTGCAGGCAAATTTAGGAATTGCTTTAAATCATGGATCAGATATTACTATTGAGGCTGGTGATGTCGTTTTATTAAAAAACGATCTAAGTTTAGTTGAAAAAACATTAAAAATTGGTAATTTAACTTTGGGAAAAATTAAACAAAATCTTTTTTGGGCATTTTTTTATAATTTATTAGCAATTCCAATTGCTGCTGGAGTTCTTTATCCTCAATTTAAAATTGTTTTAAATCCAGAGATTGCCGGATTAGCAATGGCTTTATCTTCAATATCAGTTGTCACTAATTCATTATTGCTAAAAGAAAAAAAGATTTAAGTTAGAGTGTTAAAAAGTTAAGTGTTTTCGAGTTATGGATTTAATATAATTAAAAATTAAAAATTTAAAATTTAAAATTACAATTAAAAATCAACAATTAACCCATGAACCAGATCCGCCTATGGCGGAACGGTTCAGGGTTACCTTGTATCGAATGATACTTCGGTAAAAATTAAATAAAATTCGTTACTCGTTGCGAGTTACGAGTTAAGCGTTAAAAAACAATTTAACAATAAAAAAAAATAATTGACGCTTGAAGTTTGAAGCTTGAGATTGAAGATTGATATTAACGTTTAAAGTTAGAAGTTAGAAGTTTAATGTTAGAAGTTAGATGTTTAAAGTTTCATGCTTTATTAATTTTGGATTTTTGTTTGCATTTTTTAATTTTGATTTTTGATATTTGATTTATTAAATAAATCTCATCTCAATATTTTTATCTTTTTTCATAAAGATTAGTTGTCTTTTAGCGTAATTGACTTCAGCATTAATCCAGCTTTCAATCATTTTTTCTTTATCTAATTTATTTTCTAAAAAATCAATAATTTGCTGATAGCCAATGGTTTTTAATCCTGGATCGGTTTTTTTATAACCTTGTTTTAAAAGATTTTTTACTTCATTAATTGCACCATTTTCTATACGATTTAATACTCTTTGAGTAATTTTTTCTTTTAGTTGATTTTTATCTTTGAAAAATAGACCTATGATTTTTAAATTTTTAAATAAATTAGTTTTTTTCTTTTGAGGTTTTTTATTAGCTTTTAATATCTCGATTCTTCTTATTAATCTTCTTGGATTTAGCCAATCGCTTTGATTAAAATCTTTTTTTATATTTTTATTAAAACTAAGTAAAATTTTTTGTAATTGATTGACTGATTTTTTATTTAGTTCTTCTCTAAGTTTTAAATCGGCTGGTACTTGATAGTCAAAACCATAGATAAGATGTTTAAGATAAAAATAAGTACCACCGACGAAAATTGGCGTTTTATTTTCTTTTTTAATTTTATTAATAACAGTTTCTGCTAATTTTACAAAATTAAATGAAGAGAAGTATTGGTTGGGATAAGCGATATCATAAAGCCAAAGCTTTATTTCTTTATTTTTATAAGTGATTAAATAATAACCAATTTCATAATTGTTGTTTTTTTCTTCTAAATAAAATTGACAGTTTTTTGGTAGATCTTTACCAGTGATAATATCAAGTTTTTTGTAAATTTGTCGGGAGTCAAAATTAATTAATTGGCCATTATTTTTCAAAGCTAAATCTAAGGCATAGTTTGTTTTACCTGTAGCTGTTTGACCGGTAATAATAAGCATTGGTCGGAGCGGGCAGACTTGAACTGCCGACCTTTCGCTCCCAAAGCGAACGTTCTAGCCATCTGAACTACGCTCCGAAAAATTCGCTCCCATCCACCAGAGGCGGACTAGCCATCTGAACTACGCTCCGAAAAAATTTTTTTTAAAAACTCTCGACCTTTTCCTGATTTTAAAAATTTTTCTCGTTTTATAGCCTCATTTTTATTGTTATACATTTCATAATAAACAAGTTTCCAAGGTCCTCGATTTTTTGTATAGTTGCTTAAACCTTGATTATGATAATAAATTCTTTTCTCTAGATTTGTCGTCCACCCTTTGTATAATTGATTATTCTCATTTTTTATAACATATACATAATATTTCATTTTTTTATCTGAGCGGTCCGCCTTGGGCGGACGACCTTTCGCTCCCATCCACCAGAGGCGGACTAGCCATCTGAACTACGCTCCGAAAAATTTGCTCTCATCCACCAGAGGCGGACTAGCCATCTGAACTAGGCTCAGAAAATTATTTATATATTTTATCACAAAAATTATCAATATATTATTTTCCTATTGACTGGTAAACAATCGTTCACTAAAATATTTTTATGAGTTTTGAAGATAAAGAAAAAATTAGTGTGGTTTTTTCTTTTAATCACTTAAAAAATCAGTTTTTTATTCATAAAATTTTTTGGCGGGAAAAAGTTTATTTAATTAAAAAAATCACTTATCATCAAAAACTTTATCAAGGAAAAACTTTAGTTCATATTTTTTATTTAACTGATAATGAAAAGGATTTTAAAGTAATTTTTGACAGTGACAGTTTAAATTGGTATTTAGAAAAATATTATGAGCGAGATTTATTTTAATAAAGATAAACCTTTAAAAATGTATATTGATATTAACTCATGTTTTGCTACTATTGTTCAACAGGCATATTATCATTTAAGAGGAAAGCCAGTAGCAATTGTAGCTTACCAAGAAGAGTATAGTTGTATTTTAGCAGCTTCAATAGAGGCGAAAAAGTTTGGGATTGATACAGGAATGAGAGTATATGAGGCAAGAAAAATTTGTCCAAAATTAATTATTTTAGAAAATGAGGTTGAGTTGGTAAGAGATGTTAGCGATAAATTTTTTCAGATATGCCAGTCTTTTTCTCCTAAAATTGAAAAAAAATCTATTGATGAAGTAGTAATTGATTTTTCTCCGGTGATTGATTATTGGAAAAAATCTTTAATTGAGATTGGTTTAGAGATTAAAAAACAAATAAGAAGCTTGGTGGGTGATTGGATAAGAGTTAGTGTTGGGATTGGCACTAATAGAATGTGGGCAAAATTAGCTGCTTCTTTAAAAAAACCTGATGGGTTATACGTGATTGATTATAAAAATGTGTTATCAGTTTATTCTTCAATAAATTTAAAAGATTTGCCGGGGATTAATAGTGGATATGAGACAAGATTAAATAATTTTGGTATTTTTAAAGTAATTGATTTTTTAGAAACAGATAAATTTTTTTTAAAAAAATATGTTTTCCAAAGTCGGGTAGGGGAAGATTGGTTTTATCGGTTGCGAGGGTTTGAGGTTGATGAAAGAGTTTTTTCTAAAAGAGTTTATGGTCAACAATATACTTTAAAAGGAGCAATTAAAAATACTGATAAATTAAGAGAAATTATTATGATATTGGTTGAGAAAATGACAAAAAGACTACGAGAAGATAACTATTATACCTCAGGTTGTTATTTAGGATTAGTTTATCAAGACGGTGATTATTGGGGAAAGAGTAAAAAATTTTCTTATCCTATCAATACGAGTTTTTCGATTTTTGAGAGAATAATGACAATTTTTAATAGCCAGTCAAGTTTTAAAGAAGTGAAAAAAATTAGTGTTGGTTGTTTTGATTTGCAAAAGGCAGAAATTGATCAAGTGTCGATTTTTGAGATTGATAATAAAAAAAGAAAATTAGCCGAAGCAGTAGATTTAATTAACAAAAAATTTGGCGACTATTCAATTTATCCGGGATTGATAATTAATTCTTTAAAAATTGTGCCAGAGAGAATTAGTTTTGGTAGGTAGATTTCTTTGAATTTTTTGTTATAATATTATATTATAGGATATAATAAAGAAAGAATTGATATTGGGGGGGTGATACTAGTTTTTTAAGCTTATTGTTTCAAAAACTTGCTTATGTTATTAGTGTTCAAGAAGAAACTGGAAAACCAACTCAAGCTGCTCAAAAGGAAGTCTTAAGACAAATAGGGCAAGTGAGTAGAGCTAAAGGTGGTAATCCTATTACAGGTGATGGAGTTACCAAATCAGGAAAAGAAGATTAATTTTATAAAAAAATTTAATTGCCTTTTTTTTATTTAAAAAGATATACTCTGGCTCCCCCTAGTGAACGAAGTTAGGACGTGTTGGATATAAAGATAAATTATATTGTTCTTTAATATTCCGTACAGCGAATCCCTGATATTCTGCCAAATATATCATATTGATTATAACAATTTATATTTTTAGGCATTTGTATTCTTGGAAGAGTTTGTGTTTTAGGTTGAATAACTTGAATCTGTGGAGCTGGTATGGTTGGTCTTATGCTTAATTGCTGACAAACTTCTCTTGTTGCAAATATTTTCTTACCATCAATATAACATTCTATGGTTTCTTCTTTTTGATTATTCTTAATTGATAAAAACTCTATTTTGGGTAATTGAAATATTAATATTGCTAAACAAAAAACGGCTATTGGCGCAAAAATAGTCATTATTATCACCGATAATAGACCCCTTGTTTGACCTATTTTATAAAGAAAAAAGAGGAAAAAAATAAAGCCTAAAGCGATATCAATTAATAAAAAAAAATCTATGGGTTCTGGAATTTGAGGAGAGTTTATTATTATTAATAGAAAAATAAAAAAAATAATTACTGTTAAAAACCATAAATAAAGAGAGATTTTAGAAATTTTTTTGATTAAATTTCGCATTTTTGTTAATAAATTATATTATTTCCTATATTCTCCAACAACTTTTAACAACTTTTTCGGCAATTTGTAAAACTTATTTTTTAACCTAAACTCAAAATATTTAATCATATGTCTTGGCCATTCAATACTTTTATAATTCATTTTTTTAGCGCTTGTTTTAGGTTTTTAAAATTTTTATTTCTTTTAAACTTTCTTTTAATATATTTTTTATCATTCTTTTTCCAATATTTGTTTTTAAATATTTTTCTCTTCTGAAAGCATCATGTTTTGAAAAAAAATATTCACAATAAATTAATTTAAAAGGTCTTCTTGGTGAGGTTGCTTTTGATTTTCCTTTAAAATGATCAGTTAATCTTTGTTTTAAATTGGTTGTTAATCCGATGTATAACTTATCATCTTTTAAAGAAAGAAGAATGTATACACAATATTGAAGTTTCATTAGTTTTTGTTTTTGAAAAAGAAACACTCAAGGTCATGAAGTAGATTAAAAATCACTTCATGACCCTGAAGTGAACTCTGTTCTGCTTCAGGGCTCCCCCGCCAGGTCTCGAACCTGGAACCTTGTCGTTAACAGCGACCTGCTCTACCAATTGAGCTACAGGGGAAATATTAAAAGATATTATATAAAAATAAATTATTATTGACAAGAAAAAAAAAGTAGTTTATTATTTTAAATATGAATTTATTTACTATATTAGCTGAGGAAAGTTCAGTGGGAACCACAAATCAAGGTCAAGTAGCGTTAGGTTTTCAACTTCCTAATTTTACTCAAGTTTTAACTTTTGTGTTAAGATTTTTTTTCGTTATTGCTGGTTTAGTAGCATTAATTTATCTTTTATTAGGAGCATTAGCTTGGATTACTTCAGGAGGCAATAAAGAAAATGTGGAAAAAGCTCAACAAAAAATTCAAGCGGCAATTATTGGAATTATTGTGATTTTTTTAGTTTTAGCATTAGTTGGTTTAATAGAAAATATATTCTTTCCTGGAAATTGTGGAATTGGTATATTTAAAGAGCTTTGTATGCCGGAATTAATTCAATGACTTTCATAAATGTATAATCTAATTAATCAATTTTCCGTTTATGCTCAAGAAAGAACCACGTGGGAAAACTGTACTTATGATGGCGTGCCGACTTTTAAATGTTTAGAAATGATTTTTGAAAATATATTAGGTTTAGCTACTGGTTTTATTGTTTTGGTTTTATTTATTATGTTTGTTAACGGCGCTTTTCAATATTTAACATCTTTTGGAAATGCTGATAAAGTAAAAAAAGCTCAAGGAACTTTAAAATTTGCATTATTAGGTTTTATTATTTTTATGTCCGCTTTTATTATTTTAAAAATTATTGATATTCTATTTTTGGGAGGGCAGGGGAAATTATTTCAATTTAGTATTGATACAGGATTATAGTTTTTATTCTTTAGGAGTGACAAAAATTACTTTAACACCTTCGTTTTCAGGGATGGGAGAGAGAGTTTTATTTTTTTCTTGAATAAAATTAATTAAGACAAAAATAATTAATGCTAAACCTATGGCAATTAAAATAATTCCTAATTGTTTCATTTTTAAAAATTAATTTTTTCTTTGACAATATATCGTGGTCGTTGTTTTATTTCTTCATATATTTTACCAATATATTCGCCTAAAATACCAATGGTGATTAGTTGAATTCCGCCTAAAAAAATAATCGCCGTAAAAAGACCAGTCCAACCAACAGTAAATCTTTCTGGATGAAGAATTTTTTCAATTAATTTATAAATTATTCCTAAAAAACCAATAATACTAACAAAAAAACCTAAATAACTAGATAATCTCAATGGTTTTATAGAAAAAGAAGCAATTCCATCTAAGGCAAAATTTAACATTTTAAAAAATGAATAATGAGTTTTTCCATGATTTCTTTTATCGCGAATAAAGTAGACATAATCAGTTTTAAAGCCTGGCCAAGCAACTAATCCGCGAATAAAATTAGGAATTTCTTTGATATTTGTTAAATATTCTAAAACTTTTTTGTCAATTAAACGAAAGTCGCCAACTTGTTGAGGAATTTCTCTGTCAGCTAAAAAATTTAATATTTTATAAAAAATTTCCGCAGTTTTTAATTTAAAAAAACTTTCACCTAAACGTTGTTGCCTTTTTGCATAAACAATATCTGCGCCTTTTTGCCATTTATTAATCATTTGATCGATTAATTCTGGAGGGTCCTGAAGGTCAGCATCCATTGAGATAATTACGTCACCTTGGGCATTTTGATAACCAGCATAAAGTGCCATTTGATGGCCAAAATTTCTTAAAAAAGAGATAATTTTTATGTTTTTATTTTTTTGAGAAAACTGTTTAATAACTTTTAAGGTATTATCAGTTGAACCATCGTCAACAAAAATAACTTCATAAGAATAATTATTTAAAACCGGCATTAATCTTTTTAATAGAGGCTCGATGTTTTTTTCTTCGTTGTAAACAGGAATAATAACTGAAAGTAGAAATTTTTTCATAAAGATATTATAATATATATATTCTTTACGGGGTAGTGTAAGGTTGCACAGGAGGCTCATAATCTCCTAGACCGTGGTTCGATTCCCGGCCCCGTAACCAAAACTTCATTTTTTAAGAAAAACTTTTAACCATTTTTGCCAATTTTTTAATTCCGGGGTTGGAGTAGGAGAGATTGTGATATTTGGAGAAGGTAAGAGGACAATTACTTCATTATCTTTAGTCATATTTAATTGATTTCTGATAATTTTTTCTAATTCTTCTTGATTGGTTTTTTTTATAATTTCAGTTTGAAGTTTAATTTGTTTTTTTTCTTCTTTTTCTAAATTTTTTTTAACAGAATAATAAAAGTCTAATTTTTTATAGTAATTAAAGATATTAGAAATTAGATAAGATATCAAAATCAATAAAAAAGATAGTAAGATTAATTTTTTTAATAATGACATGAGAATATTATAAAACATGAAACTTGAAACATGAAACATAAAAAAGTAGAACGTGAAACTTAGAACGTAGAACATAAAAACATTGTTAAATTGTTAAATGGTTAAATTGCTAAATTGTTAAATTGTTAGTTTTATTATTTTATTTAATTTTTAATTGTTGATTTTTAATTTTAAATTTTTTCCTATGATTTCGGAGGATACAATTTTAAATTTTAAATTTTTAATTATTTTTCGATTTTAATATGTGGTTTTAAATTTTTAATTTTTAATTATTCTCAGAGCCTTGTGCCAATCCGTCTGACACCCCCGGGGTGCCGCCGGGATGGCCAGGACAAGCTAAAAATCAATAAAAATTAAAGATTTTTTAATAGTTTTGGATTTTTAATTGTAAAAATTGTAGTTTTAGATTTATTACAGTTTTAAGTTTTGAGATTTGGGTTTTGATTTTATTTTAAATATTCTTGAAGAATTTTCATTATACGACTACTATCTGCTTTAGTTTTTAAATTTTTCATTGCTATACCAATAATAGCTTTTTTGTTTTTTTGAAAAAGTTCTTGATTGGTATTAATAATTTTTTCTATTTCTTGTTTTAGTTGATCATCTGTAAGTTCTGCTGGTAAATATTGAGTTAAAATGCTCAGTTGTTTTTGATTTTTTTCTACTAAATCTTGACGGTTACCTTTTTTAAAAGCTTGAATTGATTCGTTTAATTCTTTAATATTTTTTTTGATAATCAAAATAATTTCTTCATCATTCAAATCCTTTTTTAAATCAATTTCTTGATTTTTAATTTTAGAAATTAAAAATCTCAAAACATCAAGTTTTTCTTGATCTTTATTTTTTAAGGCAGTAATTTGATCTTGTTGTAATTTTTGTCTTAACATATGATAATTATACACTATGAAAAAGACAAAGAAATTAGTAAACAATATCTTTTTTTTAATAAAAGAAATTGATCAAGTAATTAAAAATAAACCTTCATATGAAGAAATGTTAAGAGAAGTAAGAATGATGAATATTAAAATAAGGCCAATTAAAGGAGATTTGACTAATATTAATTTATACAACAAAAAAATTGTTGAGTTATTGTGGAGTTTAAATAAATTAGAAGGTTTTATTAATGATAAAAATTTATTTTTAAAACCTTCAGAAAAAAAGATTTTAGTTGATTTTTTTGAATCTTTAATTAAAAAGTATGAAAGAGAAATAGTTAAAACTGAGATAGATAAAAATCTTTTATCAGATAAATTAAATATTATCGAATTAGAAATTTTTAAAGAGATTAACGATAAAATTAATTAACATGAAAAAATTTCCATTAATTATAGATGTAGAGACGAAATATAGTTTTCGTGATTTTAAAGATCCAAAAAAATTAGAAGTGACAGTGGTTGGAGTTTTCGATTATAAAAATAATCAAGGTATGGTTTTTGAAGAAAAAGAATTATCAAAACTTTTTAATCTTTTTGAGAATTCTTCATACTTAATTGGTTTTAATATTATTGATTTTGATTTGCCTGTTTTATCATCTTATTATCCTGGTGATATTAATATTTTTTCAAAATTTGATATTTTAGAAGATATTAAAAATAAAATTGGTCGAAGAATTTCTTTAAATGAGGTAATTAATGCTACTTTAGGCAAGAAAAAAACAGGACATGGATTATTGGCAATTGATTATTATCGTCAGGGAAAAATTGAAGAATTAAAAAAATATTGTTTAGACGATGTTTTATTTACTAAAGAGCTCTTTGATTTTGGGGTAAATAATGGAAAAATATACTATCTAGATATCAATGGGAAAAGAGAAATTATAGTTGATTGGAAAAAATATAAAGAAGATAATGGAGGGCAAAATGATCTTCCGTTAACACTACCTTTTTAAAATTCCTCTTGACAAATTAGCAGACTATATGTTAGACTGCTAATATATAATTTTTTGTTTTTTTGTTATAAATTTTAATAATTAATTCGAAAGGAGGTGAAAAAAATGGCAATAATCAGATTTGATCCTTTTACTCGCAGTTTTATTCGACCATTTTTTTCTTGGGAAGATGAGGAAGAGTTGCCAGAATTAACAATGACTGAAGGATTAGATGTTTATGAAGAAGAAGATAGGGTAGTGGTTAAAGCAGCAGTGCCTGGCGTTCCTGCCGATAAAGTTGAAGTAACCTTTGAAGATGGAGTTTTACATATTAAAGCTAAAATAGAAGAAAAAGAAGAAGAAAAGAAAAAAAGAAAGGTAGTTTATCGAATGGAAAGAGTTTCCTCTTTTGATTATCATACTACCTTACCTCGACCAATAGATGAAAAAACTTTAGAAGCTAAGGTTGAGGATGGAGTGGTGATGGTTACAGGAAAGATCGCCGAAGCAGCTAAGCCAAAGCGAGTTCCTGTAAAAACTAAATAAATTAAATTTTTAAAATAAATAATACCCCTCCAAAAAAAGGGAGGGGTTTTTGTTGGGGAGCTAGGATTCGAACCTAGAGTCGCGCTGATCCAAAGTCAGGCGTGTTACCGTTACACCACTCCCCAAAAAATATTTTGTTATACTTATATTATACCTAAATTTATCGCTATTTAAAAATAAAAATGGATGATTTTTTTAGAGCTTCTTCAAAAATTGTAATTGTTATACCTATAGTTACTATTATTATTGGATTAATTATTAAATTTAATCAAAAGACTGAAAATTTAAATACAATTAAAACTTCTTCTGATATTGATTTTATTACTCCGAAAACAGTTACTCCTACAATAATGAAAAAAAATGAAGAAAAAATTAACTTTAATTTTAATGGACCTTTAGTTTGCAGATTTAAAGATAAAGACTATGAGGTTAATGCATTTATAAAAAACAAAAAAATTAATTTAAAGGTTAATTCAAAAGGTGTAGTTAAAGAATATGATCTATCTTCTTATTTGCCTTTTATAGAGATGATTTTAAATAACAATGATTCTCAAGGAATTAATAGTCTAATAAAGATGTATACAGGAAAAGATATTGATATTAAAAAGTTAGTTGAGAGCTGTGAAAAGAGAGATTTTTAATGATATAAAAAAATGCTCTGGCTATGACCTACTTTCCCATCCGCCGAAGCGGAAAGTATCATCGGCGCTGACTTGTTTCACGACCTTGTTCGGGAAGGGTAAGGGTGGGTCCAAGTCGCTTTAATAACCAGAGCATTTATAGTATATAATAAAATTAAATGGAAGACAATAGGAAACCGTTAATTAAAGAATTTTTTTCTTATATTAAATATCCTAATTTATATTTTGAATTATATGAGCCAGGTGAAAAAATTATATTTTTACTAAGAGCTCATCCTTTTACTCAATTAAAATATATTTTTCATATAGCAATAATAGTATTTATAATAATAATATTTAATTTTATTTTCAAAGAATATCTTTCTTTATATCAATTATTTATTTTTAATCTTTTTACGATAATCTTTATTTTTACTTATATTTGGGTTATTTTTTTAAATTGGTATTTTAATGTTGGAATAATTACTAATAAAAAAGTAGTAGATATTGATTTTCATGGGATCATATATAAAGAAATTACAACAACTAAATTAGACAATATTGAAGATATTACAAATAAAAGCAGTGGTTATTTTGGTTCTTTATTTAATTATGGATCTATATTTATACAAACAGCTGGAAATAAAATAAATATCGAGTTTGATAATGTGCCTTATCCTGATGAAATTATTAAAAAAATTAATCATTTATTAGTAAAAGAAAAATAATATGGAATTTAATTATATTTTTAATATTTTTTTTAAAATTTTTAGTTTATTAGCGGCTTTAATTTATTTAATATTTTCAATAGTGTTATTAAAACAAATAAGAATAATGGTTAATACTCTTAAAGATAGTTTAAATTTAGTAATTATTTTAATTAGTGATTTACAGTTAATAGTGGCGTTAATTTTATTAATTCTAGTTATGTTTTTTATTTAAATTATGTTTGAAAAAAAAGTAATTTTTTATTTAGGAAAAGAAAAAGCAAATAGTTATTCTGGAGTATATCATGAAGATGGATTATTTTTTGTGATTGAAATTGAAGAAGGAGTTAATGAAACAATTTCTTTAAAAATTAATCAGTATTTTAAAAAAGGTTTTCAAATAGAGAGCTTGGCAGATTTTGATAATTTAATTGTTAATCTTATAACTGAATTAAACTTACCTTCTTCTTTTTCTATTGCTTGTGGCTATTTAAAAAAAGACAATGTTTTTTATTTAAAAACAATTGGTCAAGGAAAGATTTTTATTAAAAGAAAAGATCAGTTTGGACTTTTATTAGATAAGGATAATACTGCTTCAGGTCAAGTAGAAGTTGACGATGTTTATATTTTTACCACTTTAACCATGGAGACTTTAGTTAATGGCGAACAAGGATTTTTTCAAGTTTTAAAAGATTACTCATTTGAAAATTTAATTGAAGAGATTAAATTAAAATATGAGGAAAAAGATGATAGTGGTGTTGTTTGTTTATTTTTAAAATTAAAATCTTATGAAAATATAGAAGAAGAAGATGAAGAAGAAAATCAAGATAGTGATAGTTTAATTATTGAAGAAAGACCATCACTGATAAAAACCAATATAAAACAACTAATTTTAGGAAATTTAGCAAAAATTAAAACCAATAAAAAAATCTTTACTTTTATTTTAACGTTAGTTTTTTTTGGATTGTTTTTTTGGAGTGTGATTTTGGGTTATCAAAGAAGAAATAACAAGATTTATCAACAAAAAATTAACGAAACTTATAATTTAATATCTCAAAAACTTTCTTTAGCAGAAGAAGTGTCATTTTTGAATATGGCAAGAGCAACGATTTTATTTAAAGAAAGTCAACAAGAGTACGATAAATTAATTAAAGATTTAGATAAGAATTTAGAGAAAGAAAAAAAAGTTATTGAGATAAAAAATTTAATTCAACGAGCAGAAGAAAGAATTTTTAAAAAAGAAAAAGCTCAATATGAAGAGTTTTATGATTTAGCAGTTGATGAGAAAAATATTTCTTTATCGGGATGGTATTTAGAGGAAAACAATTTATTACTGATAGATAAATTAAACGCCCGGTTATATATTCTTTCTTTAGCTAAAAAATCCTTAAAAAAATATCAAAATAACGATTTTAAAAAAGGAGAGTTATTTGCTTTGGATAATGAAGAAGTTTATTTATTTATTAAAGATAAGGGTATTTACAGATTTTTTGATAGTAAATTAAATAAGATTATTGATTATGATAAAGATTGGAAAAATATTAATGATATGAAGTTTTATAACGGTAATTTATATCTTTTAGATAGTGGTGCAGATGAGGTATGGAAGTATTCAAGAAGTGGTGAAAGTTTTTCTTCAAAATCAAGTTATTTTAAATCAGGTGAGTCAGTTGATTTAAATTTAATTAAGTCTTTGGCTATAGATGGAGCAGTTTATTTAGGAGGTGATAATTTAGTTTTTAAATATATTTCTGGCATAAGAGAGAATTTTAAATTAGATTTACCTGATAGTAATTTTAAAATTTCAAAAATTTATACAGATAAGAATTTAGAGAAAATTTATCTTTGGGATAAAAGTCAAGGGAAAGTTTATGTTTTAGGAAAAAACGGCGAGTTTATTGAACAAATCTATTCTGATATTTTAGCTAAAGGAAAAGATATGGTTGTTTTTAGAGATGAGATTTATGTTTTGGAGGGAAGTAGGATATATAAAATAAAAAACTAAAAAATCAAATATCAAAATTCAAAAATCAAAAACATATTTTAAAATTCAAAAAGAATAAAACATGAAGCATAAAACATGAAACGTAGAACTTGGAACGTGGAACGTAAAAAATATTGTTAAATGGTTAAATTGCTAAATTGTTGAAATTTGTCATCCTGAGGTGCCATAGGCACCGAAGGATCCCTTTGTAGGTATTACTGTCATGTTGAGCGAAGCAAAACACCCATTGGGATTCTTCGCCTTCCTTAGAATAACAAGAAAATTTAGTTAGAATGATAAAAGAATTTAACTTAGAATGGTAGAAAAACAGACAATCAATCTTCAAGCTTCATGATTAAGTTTATAATCTCAAGATTCAACTGTCATAATTTAATTATTGCTAAATTGTTGAGTTGTTTAAAAAAGTATTTTTAATTTAAGGATAATTCTTGATATAAAAAAATTTTGAAATAACTTAAGACGACAAAAGATTAACAGAATTTCAAAATAAAGTTAAAATAATATGAATAATAAAGAAATTTGAAATAAATTAATAATATGATATTGATTTTTAATTAATAATCAATTACTATAAAATTATTGTTTAAAAAAATTAAAGATAAGTTTTTTGAAAGGAGGTGAGAAAAGATGAAAAATAATAAGTTTTGCGTTTCTAAAAGTTTGGTTTATTTAGTTTCGTTATTGGTGGTTTTGGTAGGAGTGGGAGTGATGGTGAGTTTATTAAAGAATGAAAATTTTACTTATAAACCAAAAGCAAGCTCTACCCCTCCAACTTGTCCTAAATATAATACTGAAACTAAAAGAGAAGGAAAGGATTTAAATAGACAATCTTTAAAAAGATTTGTTGCTAAAATAGAACAACAGAGAAGAAATAGTGTTAATTATAATGTATGTTATGGTTTTACTGGACAATATACTAGATATTATAATGAACCAACTAGATATCCTTTAGCAGGAATTAAAGTTTATTACGATTCAAATCAATCAAATAGTCAATATAATGGTTGTTTTTTAGAGAGAATTCCTTGCAATATTGATTCTCTAAATAATTCTACTCAAGATCAAAGTACTTGTCCAAATACTTATGTTCGATTACCAGATGCAAGTAAAAAAGCTATCATTATAGATGATGGGGTAGGTTTTTTAAATCAAGTTGGTATCTGTGGTCAATTAACTGGATATAAAAAAACTTATTATTATGCTGATGTAAATTCTAATCAATATAAAAAATCAGAAAGATGTATTACAAAAGCTGTAAGTGATAATTTTTGTAGAAAACAAAATTTAAGAACTACTCCTGGAATGACTATTACTATGTCTTCTGATAATAGAGGTAGAAATACTACTTTATGTCCTCAAGTTAAAGTGTGGTTAAGTGTGTTGAATGATCCTGATGCTGAACCAAGAAATTATGAGAAATTACCATCAAGGACAATGCCTAATCGAGATAGTTGTATGAAATTAACAGGAGATTTTGTTATAGGTTCAGATAATAAAATAAGATGTATTAGACAATATTCAACTGGTTGTATAAATCTCGGAGTAGAAACTTTTATATTTTATTATCCTCAATCAGATATATCACAATGTGTTCAAAAATCTTTTGAAGGCAGCGGTATTAATAAAGAAGAAGCTTTTGAAGCTGCTTTGGCAGATTGTCAAGTTAATTATAATGACTGTTATTTAACACGACAAGATTGTGATAATTCCTTATAGTCTCCCTCCCAAATTCCTCGTTAAATTAAATTTTTAAACCGCTCTTTGAAGGCCAAAAGGAGCGGTTTTTTTATGGCTGAAGACTTGGTAGTTTGAATTTCCAACCATCAGGAGTAACTTCGATAATCTTTAGAATATTTCCAAGCAATAATCGATAAACAACAATAACAATAAAAATTAAGATAAAACCAATTACGGCATTAGTGATTTTGTTTTGCGCTTTGGTAATTTTTTCTTTTTCACCGCTTGAGGTAATCCAGTCATATGCGCCCCATAAAAGATAAAGTAATAAAAAAAGACCGGCAACAACAATAAACATATTAATACCAAAACCAACTAAATTAGAAAAACCTTGTTCAGGATTATCAGCGCCAAAACTCATACCTTTTGGTGGTTCAACTTTTCCAAAGATATCATTAACATCAGCTTTAGTTAACAATTTCATGGTAAAATATTATCAACTCCTAATAATCTACCTAATAATTTTACTGCTAAAAAACTAAAAATTACAACAAATAAACCTATTACAGCAAAAGTGATTGTTCCATAGGCTTTTTTAACTCCATCAGCAGATGCGCCTTGAGTTAAAAGAGTAAAAGCACCGCGAAAAAGCATTACTAAGAAAATTAAGCCTACTCCAAGCATAACAAAGTTTAAGCCAAGATTAACTAAATCTCCTAAATCGTTAAAATGTTGAGCTGGAGCAAAACTTTGTTGAATATCAATGGCGTCAACCATATAAAATTGATTATATAAAATTTAAAAATTAAAAATCAATAAAAAAATAAAAAAAACATTAAAATTCAAAAATCAAAATCTAAAAGCACATATTAAAATCTAAATATAATTAAAAGTTAAAAATCTAAAATTAAAAATTACAATTTAAAATTATTTTATTCTTAATACTTAATTCTTATTTAACATTCTACGTTTCATATTTTATGTTTCATTCTTTTTGAATTTTGCTATGAATTTTTGATTTTTGAATTTTGGATTTTGATATATTACAATATATTTGATGTTTAATCCTCAATTTAATATCACTAACAAAATTCTTACCAATATTGCCAAAATAGAAGCAGCGGAAGAGATTATTAGAAACTCGCCAATTTTACCTTTGTGGGAAAAACAGTTTAAAGAAGAGGCAATTGTTCGTTCGGTTTATCATGGCACTCATATTGAGGGAAATCAATTAGCTAAAGATGATGCGAAAAATATTTTGGCTGGGAAAGAGGTAATTGGTCGACCAAGAGATATTCAAGAGATTATAAACTATCGAAAAGTGATTGATTTTATTGATGAGGAAGCAAAAAAGAAAATAGAAAAAATTACTGATCTTTTAATAAAAAAACTTCATCGAATTGTTGTTGATAAAATTTTACCTTTAGAGCAAACTGGTGAATATCGAACAAAACAAGTGATTATTAGAAATTCAGCTACGGGTGAAATAACTTTTAGACCACCAGCGCCAATTGAAGTACCTTTTTTAATGCGAGAATTTTTATACTGGTTAAATAAAGATAATTTAGATATTCATCCAGTTTTAAAGGCAGGTATTGCTCACCATGAGTTAGTAAGGATTCATCCGTTTATTGATGGTAATGGTCGGGTAGCACGAGTTTTAGCAACATTAATTTTGTTTTTAGGCGGATATGATATTAGAAGGTTTTTTTCATTGGAAGAATATTATGATAAAGATGCGGTTTCTTATTATCATAATCTACAAAAAGCCTCATCTGGCGATTTAACTTCATGGCTTGAATACTTTACTTTTGGAGCCGCGGTTGAGTTTGATAAAATTAAAGAGAAAATTTTAAGACTTTCTAAAGATGTAAAACTTAAACAAAAAATTGGCGGACAACAAATTTTTTTGACAGAAAGACAGGTTAAATTAGTTGAATATATCCAAGAAGTTGGCTACCTTCAAAATCAGATGTTTACCAGCGTTTTTCCTAACATATCCGAAGATACAATTTTAAGGGATTTAAAAGACTTGATAAATAAAGGATTAATTAAAAAGGTTGGTTCAACTAAATCAGCCAGATATGTAATAGTTTGAATTTAAAATTAATTGATAATGAAATTTTCTCAATTAGCAAAATACTTTGAAAAAATTAGCGAAAATACTTCAAGATTAGAGATTACCCGATTATTAGCGGAAATTTTTAATAAATTAACCGCTGATGAAATAGAAAAAGTTGTTTATTTACTTCAGGGAAGAGTTCGTCCAGCTTATGAAAAAATTGAGTTTGGCATGGCAGAAAAAATGGTGATTAAAGCAATTATTTCTGCTTTAAATATTGACAAAAATTATTTTGAAAAAGAGTATAAAAAAATTGGCGATTTAGGTAAGACTACAGAATATTTTCGAAGTCAGTATTTTTCTTTTGAGGCAAAAGATTTAGAAATAAATGAAGTTTATGATATTTTTTTAAAAATAGCTTCAGCAACCGGTGAAAAATCTCAAGAAGTTAAAATTGGATTATTATCATTATTGATCCGCCAACTTGATTCATTATCTTCAAAATTTATTGTTCGTTTTCCAACGGGTAATATAAGATTAGGTTTTTCTGATATGACAATTTTAGATGGTTTTTCTTGGATGATAGCTGGTGATAAAAGTTTACGAGGGTTATTAGAAAAGGTTTATCATGTTAGACCAGAATTAGGTTATTTAGGTAGATTAATTAAAGAAAAAGGAATTAAGGAAATTGAAAATATTTCACCTTGTGTTTTTACACCAATAATTATGATGCGAGCAGAAAGACTGTCTTCAGGGGAGGAAATTATTGATCAGATTGGTGAATGTTTAATTGAGCCAAAATTTGACGGATTTCGATTACAAATACATTATCAAAAAAAAACTGATACTGTAAAACTATTTTCTCGAAGTTTAGAAGAAGTAAGTTTTATGTATCCTGATATTATTGAAGGAATAAAAAAACAGATTTTAGCTGATGAAGTAATTTTAGAAGGTGAAGCGGTTGGTTATGATATAAAAAATGAAAAATTTTTACCATTTCAAGAAACAGTACAAAGAAAAAGAAAGTATGAGATTGAGGAAATGGCAAAAAAAATTCCTTTAAAACTTTTTTGTTTTGAACTTTTATATTTAGATGGAGTTAGTTTTTTAAACGAACCTTTTATTAAAAGACGTCAACAGTTAGAAAAAATTATTAAAACAAAAAAAAATTTAAAAAAAGAAACGATTTTTTTAGCTGAAGAAAAAAAAGTTTATAAAGCAAAAGAAATTGATAGTTTATTTGAAGAATATGTTAAAAAAGATTTAGAAGGTTTGATAGCGAAAAAGATTAATGGGGTTTATAAACCAGGAGCAAGAGAGTGGAATTGGATTAAATATAAAAAAAGTTATTCGATTAAGGTTAAAGATACTGTGGATTGTTTAGTAATGGGGTATGATTTGGGCAAAGGTAAAAGAACAACTTTTGGAATTGGTGCTTTTCTTGTTGGAGTTTATGATAATAAAAACGATCAGTTTTTAACAATAGCAAAAATTGGTACTGGTCTAACTGATGAGGAATGGCGTCAGCTTAAAGAAAAATGCGATTTAATAAAGACAAAAGAAAAACCAACTAATTATATAGTTAATAAAACTATGGAATGCGATTTTTGGTTAGAACCAAAATTAGTGGTTGAGATAAGAGCTGATGAAATCACCAAATCACCAGTTCATACTGCTAAATTAGCTTTAAGATTTCCAAGATTAGAGAGATTTAGAGACGATAAGAACTGTTATGAAATTACTACTTTAGAAGAGTTAAATAAGATGCCGATGAGATTTTAACATTTTTAAAAAGATAAATGGATACTCAATAAAAAATGAAAGTGGGTTATATTTCATTCTACGAGCTGAAATATTTATAAATAATTTATCATCAATAAAAATTTTTCCAAATTTTGAGATATGTATTGATAGATCAATATCCTCATGAACTTCATCGTCATCTAAACAAACCTGATTTTTTACTTTAAACCAAATATCTTTTCTTATTGCGAAAGCTGGACCTATTAAAACACCATAACCAGAAAATTTTTTAAAAAATCCTTGATAGAGATAAGAAAAGATTTTAAATCTTTTTAGCAAGATAGAGTCATAAAGATAAAAATGATTTGAATAACCAATAATATTTTTATTTTTTGAAAAAACTTCCAAAGTTCTTTCAATCCATTTGTTTGGTAGAATTGTATCAGCGTCACATTTTATTAATATATCTCCTTTAGCAATATTAAATCCTTTGTTTCTTGAATAAGCAATACCTTGTTTTTTTTCTTTAACTATTTTTATAAAAGAATATTTTTTTTGATAATTTTTTACGATCTTTATTGAGTTGTCTTTTGAATTATTATCAACAACAATTACTTCGTCAGGTTTTTTAGTTTGATTAATAATTGATTTTAAACAATTTTCAATATATTTTTCTTCGTTATAACAAGGAATTATCACCGAAATATTCATAATTTAAAATATTATATAATATTAATATTATTGTTATGAATAATAAAAAAATTTTTTTTTCAATAATTATTCCTACTTTTAATGAAGAAAAATTTATTGATAAATTATTAAATGATATAAAAAATCAAAAATATAAAAATTTTGAGATTGTTGTAATAGACGGTTTATCTAAAGACAAAACTAAAACGGTAGTTAATAAATTTAAAGAATATTTTAAATTATTGTTTATAGAATCAGATAGAAAGAATGTTTCAGCTCAAAGAAATTTTGGAGCACAGAAAGCTATAGGAGAGTATTTAATTTTTCTTGATGCTGATGCTAGAATAAGAAAAACCTTTTTAAGTAAGTTAAATTATTTTATTAATAAGAATAAGGGATTATTATTTATTCCTTATTCGATACCTGATAAAAGACATTATCAATATAAACCTTTTTTTGATATTATTAATTTATTAATAGAGTTTAGTCAGAAATTACCAAGAAAATTTTCTTTAGGAGGTTCGATGATTATAGAAAGAAATTTTTTTAAATTAATTGAAGGATTTGATGAGAGTCTTTATATAAGTGAAGATCATGAATTAATTCAAAGAGCTTCTCAATGGGGTGTTAATGTAAAATTCTTGAAAAATAATCCAGTAGCTTTTTCATTAAGAAGAATGGAGAAAGAGGGCCAATTAAAATTTTTATATAAGTATTTTATTGCTTTTACAAAGAGACTTTTAACCAAAGAAGAAATTAAAAATAAAATTTTTGAGTATGAAATGGGAGGTCATATTTATAATGATTTAAAAAAAGAAGATTTTATAACTAATTATATAAATAAAATTAAAAAATTATTTAAAGAGTTTAAAAAAACTATAGTGAAAATTTAGAGATGATTGGAAAGTGGTCAGAATATTTTATGTAAATTTTTTTAGTATTAATGAGTTTTAAACCTTTATAAAATATATAATCAATTTTTAATCCTTCTATAAAAATTTTAATAATTCTTAAAGAAAGCTTATGAATTATTGTTAAAGTTTCTGACAATAATCCTTCATAACTAAATTTAATTGTTTGATTAATATTTTTTGTTGCTTCTTTTAAAGAATACTTTTGCATAAATTTTTCTAATTTTTTTCTTTGATATGGAAGATAATTAAAATCACCGCAAATAATAAAGTATTTTCTATTTTTTATTTTTAATTTTTTTATCATTTCTTTTAAGGTTTTTAAACGTAAATTATTTGAGCCTAATACGAATAAGTGAATATTGCAGATAGAGATTTTTTTCCTGGTTTTTTTATGATAAAACTCAGATAGTAATAAAGTTTTTTGCCTGCCAAAACCAAATAAAAGACTAATAAGTTGAGTAAAAAACTCTGACCAAAAAATTTTATTAATAATTTTTTTATTAGAATTAATATATTTTAAGTTTTTTGGATTATAAAATGTAGCAGCTCCGTAAATTGTTCCTAAACGAGTAAAAGAATTTTCGTAATCGGCTAATCTATAGCCAAATCTTTTTAATTTTTTAAGATTGTCTTTATTAGTGTCAATTTCTTGAAAACAAATAATATCTGGTTTAAAGGATATTTTTTCTAAAACTTTTTCAAAATTTTCAAAGCCATTATTATAAAGAGTATTATAAGTTAAAATAGAGAGTTGCATAGATTAAATTATAATTGATAAATTAATAAATATTAATTAAAAATTAAATATCAAAAATCAAAAATACATATTAAAATCCAAAACTATTAAAAAATCTTCATTTTTGTTAATTTTTAGCTTGTCCTGGCCATCCGCTAGGCAACCTGTCAGGTTCCTTACGGATTGGCACAAGGCTCTGAGAATAATTAAAAATTAAAAATTTAAAATTAAAAATTAAAAACCACATATTAAAATCTAAAAAT
>FWPV01005552.1_pt1 | contig 25031 bp, 26 predicted proteins | sample 2228371 | NCBI WGS metagenome assembly FWPV01 (sample SAMEA103939776, study PRJEB20133) | metagenome | reverse complement strand
TCGCAGGCTCATTGCTCGCAAGTTGACCCTGGACAGAAGTGACCTCTATGCCTTCCTGGACACCGCTGCTTGAGTCTTGCGTAACTTGAGTAGTATTGAACGTGAGGTTGTGGGTGGTGAAGCAATAGCCTCGACCTGGAAGCAGCGTGGCCGTCATCTCGAGCTTGACCGTCGGGAACAGCGAGCCGCACGAGGCCGCCTCCGCCTCGTTCGTGAGCACATCGCCATCGCGCTTGACGAGTCTCATCGCGCGAGCGACCTTTGGGAAATGCTTAGGCATGCGCTCGAAGTCCGAGATGATCGTGTAGACCGACTCGCGGTTCGCGCGCACGAACCAATCGTCATGGACGGCCACTACGTTGAAATCGGTCATCGGATGACTGCACTCCTCTACTGTCTGCCTAATCTAACGTTCGACTTGATCGGCGGCCGTAAGCGCGCGCAGCGCGCCTGTGGACGTCCGCTCGATGCAGGGGTTAGGTGACATCCTTCGCTGTCAGGAAGGCTTCGATGGTCTCGACGACCGTTCTCGCCTTGAACACGACTCCTAGATCGATCCATTTCCTGCTGCTGAGCCATCGGTTGAACCTGCGTAGGAATGGGAACTGCCACGATCTGGTTGAGCTGCGTGCGAAAGAACACCGCGGCCACGACGCCAACAAACAGAAGTCGTGAACCGATGACCGTTCCTCCGGTCTTCTCTGTGTACATCCCTTGGTTCAACAAGAAAACCGGACTTCCACTGGAGCCACCAAAAACAGATGCGTCAATGAGGAAACGTGGCGTGTTCTCAAAGTCCACTGATATCGGGCTTGCCGTCATTCCCCTTCTAGCTATGGGCAGAAGATTCTCGCTGTCCCAGACGCCGTTCGGATAACCGATGAAGGTGACTTGTTCGAGCGCATCCAACTTTGCCGCTTGCTCCGCGCTCGGGATCATGTCGGCACTCACGTACCTGTAGAAGAGATCAATACCGTGTTGACTCTTGATATGTGCTTCAAGCGGAGCGAACGGGCAAATGGCAATGTCAATTTCTGCGTTCGGGTGACCGAACCACGCTTGCTGCCAGTCTAAGATTGCTAGGCGGAAACCTTGACCAAGGTGTGGCGCTTGATTCCTCCTTTGCAGGAAGGTTAGCGCACCTTCACGCATGCCCATCACCACATGCCTGTTCGTGACAATAAACGGATAGTTCAACTCACCACGTTGATACGAAAAGAAGAACGCCGTACCCGAGCCAGCGCCGCCGCTTTGCGAGATTGTGTCGACGCGAACGGTTGTGAAGAACAGTTGCTCCGCGATCGACTCGACGTGCATCGATGTCACCTAACTAATACTTATACCGCACTTGCGGTATAACAAACTCAAAAAGCCATTTATGTCGCAAGTTCATACATCTCCTGAGATAGATAACCCTCATCAAGAATTCCTCCTTTTCTGGGCTTGGTGCTGGTAGCCATCGGCTGAACTTCTGGTTTAGTCCGCCGGTTGGCTTAGGCACCTTATTTGGCTGATTTTACTCGGTTTCCCCATCCCAATAGGTTCAAATAAACCATAACCCCTGTATTCTGTACCCATGCGCTTTGGCGAGCGGGGCGAGTGGTACGTGGTGGGGCAGTTTGCCCTGCTGGGCCTGCTGGGGCTGGCCTTGTGGCTCACGCCTTCTGTTAGCCCGCCCTGGCTCACCGGGTGGGGGCAGGGGCTGGCCTGGGTGGGCCTGGGCATTCTGCTCTTGGCGGCCTGGCAGCTGGGGCGCAACCTGACCGCGCTACCCAAGCCGCGCTCGGGGGGGTATCTGGTGCGGGAGGGGCTCTACCGCGTGGTGCGGCACCCCATCTACTGCGGGGTGCTGCTGTGGGCCATCGGGAGCAGCCTGGCGCACCTTAACCTCTGGACGGTGGGGTTGAGCACGCTCTTGTTTGGGTTGCTGAACTGGAAGGCGGCGCTCGAGGAGCGCTTTTTGGAGCGACTCTACCCCGAGTACCCGGACTACAAGCGCCGGGTCAAAAAGCTCATTCCCTGGGTTTATTAGGGTGCGGTGGGGTCGTGGCTTTGCAGCCAGTGCCACAAGCGCTCGTCGGTAAAGTCGGCAATGCAGAGGAAAGCCCCGGCCTGCTCCAGGACCTCGGGCCGGTGTCCGGTGGTAAGGGCCACGGTGCGGATGCCGGCCCCCACGGCAGCCCGCACGCCCGAGGGGGAGTCCTCGAAGGCCAGTGCGGCGTCCGGGCCTATGCCCAGTTGTGCCAGCGCCGTGCGGTAGGGCAGCGGGTCGGGTTTGCCGGCGGGAAGTTCTTCAGAGAGTACCACGGCGTCGAACTTTAGACCGAGCCGCTCGAGCATGAAAAGGGCATTCACCCTGGGCGCGTTGCTCACCAGCGCCCGCCGCAGACCCCGGCTCTGCGCCCAGTTCCACAGCTCGCCAAGCCCCGGCAGCGGCCCAACCCCGGCGGCCAGCTCGCGGAAACGGGCCTCTTTTTGCGCCAGGAATGCCTCGCCCTCGGCCTCGGAAAGCTGAGGGAGCAAGCGCCGCACAATCTCGGGGTTGAGGCCGCCGCTAATCTGGGTCTGGTAGTAGGCGTGGTCACCCTGAATACCGTGCTGCGCCAGGCCCTCGAGCCAGGCCTGCTCGTGCAGGCGGTCGGTGTCGGCCAGGGTGCCGTCCAGGTCAAATAGAAGGGCTTTGAGTTTCACCTTTACTCCTGAGCAGGTGGGTCATGGCGGCCATCCAGCCCACTACCAGGAGCATACCCAGGGCCAGGGCCTCCTTGGGCACCAGGGCAAAGCCCGCCGGAATCAGGTTGCCACCCACCGCCGCAGCGTAGAACAGGAAGGCCAGGCCCGCATAGCCGATGTGCCGCTCGGTGAAGGCGTAGAGGGTGGGAAAGGTGGGGGCCACCAGGAACCCCACCAGGGGGAAGAGCCAGGCCAGGGGCGGCACAAAATAGCACAGCGCCACCACCAGCGCCCCCAGGTGCAGCCCGGCCAGCCGGGCCAGCGGACGGGCCGCGATGAAGTCGGCCAGCAGCCAGCGCCCCAGCGTGAGCCCCACCCAGTACAGCGAGAGCAAGAGCCCCACCAGGCGGGGGTCGTAGCCCAGGTGGCGCAGATACAGGCCGGAGAAGCTCGAGACCACCAGCTCCACCGCCACATACGAAACCACCGCAAAGAGCACAAAGGGGAGCAGTCTGGAAGGCTGTTTTGTTTCTGCGCTACGCAATCGCGCAGGTGGGGCAGGCGCTTTCCACAAAAGTAGAGCCCCCACCAGGGCCACGGCGGCCAGCACCCCATAACCCGCCCGCCAGGGCAGCCAGACCATCAGCAAAGGCGCCAGCACCGCCCCCACCCCAAAAGCCGCATTGATGCGGTTGAGCATGGCCATCTGGCCCTGGGGATACAGCTCGAGCGGCAGGGCGTTGCAGTGAAAGTTGACCACCGCTACCCCCAAGCCCAGCCACAAGGCCGCCAGAAAAACCCCGCCCACCTGAGGCGTAAGTGCAATCAGCAACAACCCCAGCCCCTCCGCTACCAGGGCCAGCGAAAGCCAGGGGTGGCGAACGCGCATCCGGCTGCTCAGGAAAATACCCAGCAAGGCCCCTACAAAAAACAGGTTGAAATACCAGGCCAGCTCGCGGCTCACCCCAAACTCGGCCTGCCACTGTGGGATAACCGCCCCCACCGCCGCCCCAATGGCTCCGGTCATGAAAAGGCCCAGCGCACTCCCCAGGGTGAGGCGTGAACGCACCGATTGATCTACTGGGTGGCTCATGTTGCGGTTCTCTCTATAGCCGCCACCGATTCTGACGGCAAAGCACAAGCTCTGTACGGGTTCACCGGCTCTGGGAGGTGCTCCATTCGTTCCGCGAACCACCTAAAACGGGGTAAAACCCTCCACTATCCGCTATCGACTATAGACTATCGGCTATCGGCCTTGGAGCGTGAACCAGCAAAGCCAAAACCCCCGGCACAGACCGAGGGTTTTCTGGTGACCCCAAGGGGATTCGAACCCCTGCCGCCGCCTTGAAAGGGCGGTGACCTAACCGCTAGTCGATGGGGCCAGATTGGGTTTATTTTGAGCTTCTGCCGAGCGCTTAGGTCAGGGCGCAGAGACTGGCAGTGCTTCAAAATAAATCTGGCTGGGGCACGTGGATTCGAACCACGATTGACGGAGCCAGAATCCGTAGTCCTGCCGTTAGACGATGCCCCAAAGGACGGAGCCTGTTCACGCAGGCAACCGGTATGGTACAAGATGACCCTGGTTTTGACAAGGGCTTCACTATAATCTTCCACAGGCCCGGCGTGTCTTGGCCCAAAACCCCCTGGAGGGCATAGTTGAACGATACCGAGCGAAAAATTATCGAGGCCCTGTCACGGGTGGTCTCTCCTGTGGCTGCCCACAACCTGCTCAAGCGGGCCCTGCGGGGACAGTCGCCGGATTTGCTGGGGCCCCGCAGTTGGGTAGAGCTCATCGAGGGCGCTTTGCAGCGAGAGCTGATGGGCGTTCTGCCGGTGACTGGCCTGTTACCCGATCTGCAAAAGCTGGTGCGGCAACTCAGGGCCGAAATCCCCCGCGCCGAGGTACCGCGCGACCCCACCCGGCCCACCCTCGAGACCACCGACCTCACCGAGTATGTGGAGCTGGAGCGTGAGCAAGACCGAGAGGCCCTGGTGCTGGAGCTGGCCCGTGGGGAGGGGGTACTGGCCGTAGTGCTGGATTCAGTTCACGGGCGGGAAACCCGACTGGGAGCCTATACCGACAGCCTGGTGGGTTTGCTCAGTACCGTGCATCGGTTACTTGACCGTAAAGGGAGTTACCGGGTGTTTTACACTGTGTTCAGGGAAGCTCAGCTGGTTCTACGCCCGTTAGACCGTGGCTACCTGGCTGTGCTCACACGCAACGAAACCAATCTGGGGCAACTGCTATATCGAATGAGCAAGATCGAAGCCGTCCAGGTGGGGGAGCGTTAGGAGGTTATGACGATGAAGCGTTGGTTTGCCATAGTCGCTCTGTGGAGCGTGGCCTGGGCCGCCCCGGCCATCACCCTGTATGACCAGCTCGCGCCCACGCTGGATCAGGTGCGTTCGCTGCAAAACAGCAACCCCGCACGGGCCCTGGAACTCCTGACCAAGGCCGAGGACGACTTCCGCAAGGGGGCCGGCGATCTGGCCCCGGTGCTGCGCGATGGGGTGCAGCAATCGCTGGCCGATGCCCGCCAGGCCCTGGCCCGCCGCAGCAACACCGACCTCGAGGCACGTATCCAGATCATCAAGGCCATCATGGGCAAGGCCCTCTACGACAACTATTTCAGCGCCCTCGCAGCCGGCAACAACGCCGACGCCAACCGCCTGCTGCCCAAGGTGCTCTCGGCCAGCGGGCTGCCCAGCAGCCTGCAAGCCCAGGCCCAGACCCTGGCCGCCGCCAACAACCTCGATGGCCTGCGTCGCCTGTTCGAGCGCACCTACGCCCAGGGCATTACCAACGCCCTCCAGCGGGCCCAGGCCCAGACCAGCGCCGTACAGGCTTACCTCGAGGCCACCCGGGCCTATGCCCTATACCTGATTGTGCAGGACTCCCCCCGCGCACGGGGCCTTACCGCCAAGGGGTTTGTGGATGCCCTGGGTAAGCTTTCCAGCGGCAACCTGAACGGCTTCAAAACCGATGTGCAGGGGCTGGTAGCCCAGGCCCAGAACTTTCTGAAAGCGGTCTCGGCCCCACAAAGCCAGCGGCGAAGTACCCCCACCACCACTGCCCAAAACCCCCCCGCCTCTGGGGGGGTTCGGCTACAGGCCCCCCGTACCCCCCCGGCGCCCAGGGAGGTAAGCCCGGCCAGGGCCGCAGCAGCCCGACCCCCAGCCCAGCCTGCTGCCCGCCCCGTTGCCCCCGCCACACCCCAACCTGCCCCTGCGCCACGCCCTGTTCAAGCGGCGGCCCCCTTGCCCACCAAGGACGCCTACCAGCAGTTGCTGGGTGACCTGCGCTTCCTGATCAAAGACAGTCGTAAGGTGGAACAGGTCGCCGATAGCCTCTCGGGAGCGGGCATCTACAGCATTGACGACTGGAAGCGGGCCCTGCTCGAGGTGCGGGGGCGCTTGCTGGAAGCCCAGGCCCAGGCCGAGACCGGCCAGAGCGACGCGGCCCGCCGTACCCTGGCCCAGGTCAACGCCCGTTACAAGACCGCCATTCAACCCGTGGTCGAGGCCCTGCGGCCCGAGCTGGCCCAGCGCACCAGCCGGGTCTTTGCCCTGGCCGAAAATGCGGTGGGCCTGCGTACCAGCGACTTTACGGTGCTCTCGGGAGAGCTGCTCGAGAACGGTCTGGCCCTGGAAGGGAAAAGCCTGGGCGGCTTTCACAGCACGCAGGTCTGGCTGTTACAGACCATCCTGGGTATTCCCAGGGCGTTTCTGTTCATCCTGGCGGGGATGCTGGCCTTCTTTCCGCTTTATCTGCTAACCCTCACCTTTGGGGGACGCAATATGTACTGGCGTTTCCTGGGGCTGGCCTTCTTCTTCCTGCTGCTCCCGGCCATGATGGAAGGGCTCTCCTACATCGGTTCAATTCTGTCCGACTCTCGCTACGGACGGTTGCCTTTTTTGGGCGTCCTCACCAATCTCTCCATCCAGCAAAACCTGGTAGCGCAGTTGTTCTGGGGACTCACAGTGTTTTTGGTGATTATTTTCGCCACCATTGGCCTGCGGGGCATCGCCGCCCAATTTGGTCTGCTACAAAACCAGCGTACCCCCCTGCGGCGCACCCGCAACCCCACCCTTCCTCAAACCGCAGCCGTAGCAAGTGCCGGAGCAAGCACCGCCGCCAAACCCAACCCTGGCCTGACCAGCGAGACCATCGTGGAGTGGGACGAAGAGTTCTGAAGCCCCCCGAACAGCAATCTCCGATACTGCGCTTCTCACTAATGCAACGCACATTGCGTCCGCACGCTACACAAGAAGCCCACTGGAGCGCTTTTTACAAGTATCGAGCCATCCAGGACTAAAAATCCCTTGTCCTGGACGGAACAGTGTTCACCTGGATGGTTAGCGACGTCTGTGCAAGCTGCGATAAAAGCCTGGGGCGCCCACCCCGTAACGCCATCCCTCCAATGCCTGCACGGTATAATCCACCCAATTTTTTTATGAAACTTGGCTTCAGTCCCCTCACCGCCGGCCTGGACTACCGCCAGTCTTTCGATCTGGCCGCAGCGTTGGGCCTGTTTCTGGAAATCGCCTACGACCAGCACGAGATGGATCCCCGGCTGCCGGGGGCCCGCGAGCTAGCCGAGATGGGCCGGGCAGCCGGGGTGGGCTTCAGCCTGCATCTGCCTTTTGTGGACTGGAACATCGCCTCGCTGGTGCCTCCGGTGCAGCGGCTCTCCCTCGAGCGCACCCAGCGGGCCATCGCTTTTGGGGCCGAGATTGGGGCCGCCTGCGGGGTACTGCACACCGGTCTGGTGCCCCTGCGGCTGCCCGAGGCAGTAGCTCATGCCCGCCTACAAGTCCACCAGGCGCTGGAGGGCCTCGAGCTGGCCATACCGGTAGCGCTGGAAAACCTGGGCCTGAGCAGATCCGATTTGCTAGAAACACCCACCGAGCTGGTGGATCTGCTGGAAGCCCACCCGCAGTACGGCTTCTGCCTGGACGTGGGGCATGCCCTCATTCAACGCGGCCCCGGCGGTCCGCAGGAATACCACCGCTTGCTGGGCAGCCGCCTAATTCACTTTCACCTGCATGACAACCAGGGTAGCCGGGACGAGCACCTGCCCTGTGGGTCTGGGGGGGTGGACTGGGCCTGGGTGCGGGAGGTACTGGGAGGGTTTGCAGGAACGGTGGCCCTCGAGGTAACGGGAGGCGCAGAGGGTGTGCGCCAGAGTGTGGCCCTGTTGCGGGGAAATGCGTAAGGCCAAAATAAAAAGCCGCAGGCTAGTGGTCTGGTAAGTAAATTTATGTGTCATTCCGAACGTAGCGAAGCGAAGTGAGGAATCTGATGTGCTTTAGTCCACTGTAATCACTGTAGTCCACTGTAATCACTGTCCCTTTGCAGAGCCAGATTCCTCGTCGCACTGCGTGCGCCTCGGAATGACAGCATGCAATCAAGTGCAGAAGTTGGGTTCATTGAAGGCATCCCAAACACTTTGTTACCAGACCACTAGCACTCGAATAAGCGAGACACCATCTTTACCAGGATAGTGATTTTTCGAGAGGCCTTCCAAGACTCGCTCATCCGGCAACGCCACAGTCGCTCGCAATCCCGTTACATTCGTAATAGAACAGGCATGGTGTCGCCACTTTCTCCCGCCAGGGGAGAAGGTAACAGTTCGGTCGTATTTGGTATAAGGCCCATCGTCCATAGCGGATGGTAAGATAGCTCATCTGACGGCAGCCCTTGTTTTTGAAAATCAGTCTATATTACTATTTGTACACAGTAAGGTTTCATTGTCGCCATCAAGCCCTGGGACATTTGCCCTTGTTGACCACTCGTACTATTTCTCACAAGGGGTTAGACCCCCTCTTTTTCTGGTAGTCTTGGGGACAGTGCCCAGACCCCCAAAGCAGGTCTGGCGAGGAGGAATCGAGCAATGCCAATTGAGCGCATCGAAGTCTATCTGGATGGTGGCACCGAGCCCGTGCAGGTGCTTACCCAACCCCCTTTCAAAGTAACCTACGACACCCGCTCGTTGAGCGATGGGGAACACCTACTGCGGGTGGTCACCCACTACACCAACGGCGCCAAGGAAGTGAAGGAAGTTCCTTTCAAGGTGGCCAACACCCCTGGGGTGCTATTGCAGGGCCTCGAGGAAGGCAAGGAAGTCTCGGGCACCCTGGACGTGACGCTGCGGGTCGCCGACCCCGAGGTCAAGCCCACGCGCGAGCGTTTCCCTGGGTTGGGAGCGGCCATTGCCACAGCGGCCATTCTGGGTGGGGTCTGGCTGTTCTTTGCTGCCTCTGGTGTGACCAACAAGACCCTCGAGGAAGTGGCCAAACCGCCTGCCGCTGCACAGGCGGGTGGGCATGGCGGCGACCACGGCGGCGCAGCCGCTCCAGTGGACGAGGCCCTAAAGGCCAAGGGCGAGCAGGTTTACAGCGGCAGTTGCGCCGGCTGCCACCAGGCCACCGGCAAGGGTTTGCCGGGGGTCTTCCCCGCCCTGGACGGCAGCAAAAACGTGGCCGACAAGGCCTACACCATCAACATCCTGCTCAAGGGCAAGGGTGGTATGCCGGCTTTCGCCCAGCTTTCCGATGAAGATCTGGCCGCCGTTGCCACCTACATCAAGAACAGCTGGAGCAACAAGTTCGGCGGGGTGACACCCGATGAGTTCAAAGCGGCCCGCTAAATCCTGGAGGGGACATGTATCGGAATGACACCGTAGTGCCCTACTTTGCCCTGGTTTTTTCGGCGGCCCTGTTTCTGATGGCTTACCTGAACAACCAGATGCGGGTCGTCCACGAGGCCGGGGTCGTGCCTCACCTCACCGTGGGTAACATCGGACTGATTGCCTTCGCCATCGTGCTCTTCACCTACGGCTTCATCGGGCTGATGAGCAACTGGCTCGAGGGCTCCGAACTGCGCCCCGGCAAGCACGAACCCGAGCCCAGCAGCCTGCCCATGGTGGCGGGCGTGGTACTTTCCATCCTGCTGGTGGTGCTTTCGGGCTTCTTTGTGCGGACGCTGGTCTTTGCCAATAACCCCGAAATCGGCTACTACAACGCCACTACCCTGCAGGCTGGGGTGTTTGCCGCGATGATGCTCACCCTGGCTCTACTCATCGCCATCTACAAGAAATTCTTCATGCAAGAAGAAATCCTGGCCGAGGACGAGAAGGGCGATTTCCCCTGGTAACATTGTTCACCACTTAGGAGCAGAAACATGGCAGAACACGAAGCCACCGCGCATCACCACGAGCACCACCCCGAAGACCCGCAGGCCCACGCCACGCGGCGGGCTGTACTCCAGGCAGCCATCGGGGTCGGTGCGGGTGCAGCCGTACTCTCGACCCTGTGGGTAGGTGCAGGCCTGCTACCCCGCGAGGAAAAAATACCCAGCAAGGAGCCTGTTGCCGCTGGGGATACCCTGGTGTTTGCAACCGGCCCCAAGGCCGAACAGGAAATCACGCTGGACGACCTGAAAGCCGCCCAGGCCGAGCGAATCCCGTTCATCATTGCCTTCCCCAAGAGCCCCGAAAACGTGGTCAAGAAAGACTTGATCACCAATACCCTCATGGTCATTCTGGCCGACCCGGCCAAAATGAGCCCCGAAACCAAGCAGTATGCCTCTCCGGAAGGGGTTCTGGCCTACTCGGCGGTGTGCAAACACCTCGGCTGCACCGTCAGTCAGTGGCAAGACGGGGTCTGGCTGTGCCCCTGCCACGGCGGTAAGTACGATATCTACAACCAGGCCAAAGTGATAGGCGGCCCGGTGCCAGCACCTGTGCCCCAACTGCCCATCAAGGTCGAAGGGGGCAAAGTGGTAGTAGCCGGTGAGTTCCTGGGCAAGCCAGGGGCGGATGTCTAGGGAGGAAGCATGTATCAGTGGCTAGATGATCGCTTGGCTATCGGAAAGCTTTATGCCAAGGCTTTCCGCAAGGCCTTCCCGGTGCATCACTCGTTTTTCCTGGGGGAGATCACCCTCTTTTCCTTTGTCACCCTGGTGCTGACCGGTATTTTCCTGACCCTCAACTACGAGCCTTCCATCCGCCCGGTCTCGGGCTCGCTCTCCGGCGGACAGGAAGTTCCGGCAGCCTACTACTCGATTCTCTACATTGACTCGCTGCCGTTTGGTGCGGTGCTGCGCTCGCTGCACCACTGGGCCGCCCACATCATGATTGCGGCGGCTTTCCTGCACATGCTGCGCATCCACCTGACCGGGGCCTACAAGAACCCCCGTGAGCTGAACTGGATTATTGGGGTGTTCCTGCTGGTGCTGGCTATCATTACGGCTTTCACCGGCTATGCCCTGCCCTTCGACAACTACGCCCTCACCGCCACCAAAATCGGCTACGAGATTGGGGCAGCAGCTCCCTGGGTGGGTAAGCTTATGTCGGATATTCTCTTTGCCGGCGAGCTCTCCCCCACCAACGCCCAGACCATCCCCCGGCTCTTCCCCATTCACGTGCTGTGGCTGCCTCTGGCCCTGATTGGGCTGATCGGGGCCCACCTGGCCATCATGATCAAGCAGAAGCACACCCAGCCCAAGTACGCCGAGAAGGTCGCGCCGGGCAAGATTGTGGGGGTGCCGCTCTTCCCTCAGCAAGCGGCCATGATGGGCATTCTGTTCCTGGTTTACATTGCAGTCACCACCTTTATCGCCGGGGCGTTCCTGGCCCACCCGGTTGAGGCCTTTGGCCCTCCCACCGCCAACACCCCCGCGGTCAAGCCCGACTGGTACTTCATGTGGATTTACGGAATCCTGCAGATCATTCCCGCCAACTGGCGTTTTGAGTTCCTGGGCGCTACCTTTGGCCCACAGTTCTGGGGCGGTATCCTGGTGCCCACCATCATCATTCTGGGGGCGCTGGCCATTCCCTTCCTGGATTACGCCAAAGACAAACAGCGCTACCTCGAGCTCCCCAGCCAGCACCCCTTCCGCACCAGCTTTGTGATCGGGATGCTGATGTTCTACATCATGAGCACCCTGGCCGGGTACAAGGTAGACCTCAACCTCTCCAACGCCCTGCTGTGGGTTCTGGTCTTCATCGTGCCCATCATTACCGGACTGGTTACTTATATCATCCTGAAAGCGGTCTACGGCAAGGACTGGAACCAGGAGGTCGAAGTTAGGTTCATCGGTAAAGGCTCTGCTGCCGACGATTGATGGACTCCACCCATGAGCAGAGCACCCCCGCTTTGGGGGTGCTTTTTTTGGTCAGGGCTACCTCTATGTGCTTGCCGCTCCCAATCTCACCTGTTGCTGCATACAAACCGCAGTAAAACGCCGACTTGTGCATGGCCAGTCATGAAACCTGGCAGGCCCGCTCGGGTTGTTTGCCACATCCCCATCTGTTCTGGACGCCGCAGCCTGGCCATCGCTCATAGCTGGTTTTATCTTGCATAAGTATTCACTTGTGAAAAAAAGCGATATATTGTTTCAGACTGGTTTCTTCGCCTGGTTCCCATCGAAAAAAATGCGTTTTTTGGGGCAATTGTGGGTAATCCTTCATCCAAAACAGAACCTCTCGGCTAGACTGAAACTACCCCGCAAGGGGGAATTCAGACCCATAAGGAGGTAGACCGACAGAATACTGGCAGCCTTGCCATCTCAAGGCATACACCACGCGCCGCAAGGCGCAACAGGCAATACGACGAACTGCCACCACACGGTATGCCACCGTGCGATGGAGCGACTAAGTCGGCAGGGTGATGCCCGAGCATCCAGAACAATTCTCGGGAGAAAGGTCAGAAGAAGTGTAGAAAAAAAGGTGTTCCCATGAAAACGCTCGTCATAGGCGCTGGCGTTGCCGGTCTGGCAGCAGCCCAAGACCTACAAAAAGCGAACCATCAGGTTGTAGTTCTAGAAGCCCAACACCGCGTCGGCGGACGCATCCACACCGATAGAAGCTTTGCTGCGGTACCCATCGAACTTGGCGCAGAGTTCATCCACAGCAGCCAGGTTCCCACCTACCCCCTTCCCGCACAGTTTGGCCTGCGTACCTTCCACTTCAACCAGCAGGAAGATACCCTGGTGCGCCTGCCGGATGGCCGCTTGTGTACCATTGCCGAGGTGGGCTGCCAGCAAAAGGGGTATAACAACATCCGGCTGGTGGACTGGCCCGAGGCCCGAGGCGAGGAGTCGCTGGCCGAGTACCTCGAGCGCAACCAGCTCACTGGCCCCAAAGTACCCTACAAGCTGCAAGAATACATCTCCGACTTCGACAACCCCAGGCGCTTGAGCGCCCAGGCCGCGCTCGAGTTCCTGTACGACAAATCGGCGGAAGAGGGCGATTATCGCATCCTCGACGGCTACGATTGACTAGCGATAAAGCTAGCCACCGGGCTGGATATAAGGCTCGGGGCCGTGGTGGAGACGCTCGAGTGGGGCCCCTTTGGCGTGAAGGCCACCACCACCGACGGACGGGTCTTCCAGGCCGACCAGGCCGTGATTACCCTACCCCTGGGGGTACTGAAAGCAGGCCGGGTACGCTTCGTGCCCGATCTGCCCGAAGATAAGCACACCGCCCTGGAGCAGCTCGGCATCACCGATGCAGTCAAGCTCTTCTTTCACTTCGAGGAGCCCATTTTCCCTGAAGGCATCGTGGAGCTTTATGTGCCCGGCGCTAACCCTGACGAGTGGTGGAGCAGTACCCGGGGGCACGGGGTAGAGGCCGAGATCCTCACTGCCCTGGCTACCGGCGACAAGGCCCGTGAGCTTTTGGCGCTGCCCGAGACACAAGCCCTGCGAAACGCCCTGGAAACCCTGCGGCAGGCGCTGGGCCGTCCCGAGCTGACCCCCAGCAAGGCCCGCCTGGCCCACTGGCGCGACGACCCCTTCACCCTGGGAGCCTACAGCAAAGCCAGTGTGGGGGCCTCCAAGGCCCGCAGCGTGCTGGCCCAGTCGGTAGGCCAGCGCTTGTTCTTTGCCGGAGAGCACACCGCCTCCAACGCCTGGGCCGCCACCGTACACGGGGCCTATGCCAGTGGGCGGTGGGCCGCCCAGGAAATTCTGGCCCTCAAACCCCAGCCCAGGGTGCGCCCACCCCTTCGCAGCCGGGAAACGCCAGCGCTGTTGCCCAGCCCGTAATACCAAATCTGCTCAGAAGTGGCCCAAAAGCGATATACAAGTCCCTCGGACGCGCCCCCTGGCGCGGCAAGTGAGGGGCGCGTTTAGCGCCGCTCACGCGCAGAGTTGGTATAAGAGCGAGCACTTCTCGGGGTCAGTACCCGCAAGGGGCGACCAGCACGCAACCCCTCCAACCTCCCCTACGCGGTAGGGGAGGCTTTTTCAGGGCGAAGAGGTGCTATCCCAGCCAGACCACCGCTACTAACAACCCCGCCAGCTCTCCGAGCTCCACCAGCATCCCGTACACGTCTCCCGAAAGCCCGCCACCCAGCCTGCCGGCAGCCCAGTACGCCAGCAAGATCATGACTGCAAGCACAACCAGCGCCACCCAGGGAAAAGCCACCAGCGCGGGCAGGACTATGAGGAACGCCGGAACCACCCGGCCTTCGCGGCTCCGCGCCCCCAGCCCTTCCGGGCGGGCCGCAGGGAATAGGTTCATGGGCAAGAGCAGGGCAAAGCGCACCACCGCGGGCAAGGCCAGGAGCAGCCACGGCGAGGGAGCCGCCGCCAACAACTGCCACTTCAAGAGCAGCACCACAAACCCCACCCCAAAAGCAAAGCTGCCCAGGTACACATCGCCCAGAATACGCAGACGCTGGGCCGGGGGCTTCATGGCCAGGAGCGCATCGGCGGAGTCGAGCAGGCCGTCCAGGTGCAGCAGGCCGGTACAGGCCAGCCAGACCGCCAGCAGAATGGCTCCTTGCAGACCGTCGGGCAGGGCTGCGGTGAGCCAGGCCACCAGGGCCAATACCCCTCCAATCAGGTAGCCCGCTGCGGGGTAAAACGCCGAGGCTGCCTTCATCTCGCCGTCCCGCACCTCCCCCAGGGGGGGAACCGGAAAAACGGTCAGGAAGCCAACAGCCAGCCAGAAAGGACGCACTGCTTAAGGTTTTACCAGAACCGACCCGAAGCGGGCCTCGAACGCCTCGCGGGTCTGGATGGGGCGACCCTCGAGCCTGAGCTGTATGGTCTGGGCCTGAATCTCTTTGGGATAGGGGCAGTGACGGCACCTGGAGCCACAGCAGTAGCCCCGTCGGAGGTGGTATGTCTCGGTGAAGACGAGCAGACCCCCTTCCAGGTAGTAGTCCACGTTCTCTTGGAGTTCGGTTCTTGGCATGGCAGGTTTCCTTGGATTGATTCTACAAACTTTGCTGGAATGAATATCAATCTGGCTTATGTTTGTCGTCCCCTGGAAGGGTTTCTCGCCAAAGCTATAGCAGGACTGCGTAGACTGAACCACGTTTGGTGCTGAGCCTTCGGCTTTGGGCAACCCCGGCTGGTTACCTATCTCGCCCTGGACGAGATTTCTACGGCTTTCCAGTCTGCGACACCCCCGCCTGAGAGAATGTAGCCATGCCCGCCATCACCGCTGCTGCCGCCCGCAAAACCGGGAAGCTTAGCACTGCCCCGGTGCCCTCGCCGAGGCGCAGGTCGAGTTCCAGGATGGGCCTGAGCCCCAGGGCTTCCAGCTGCCGGGTGTGCCCCGGCTCCACCGAGCGGTGTCCGGCAAACAGATAATCGCGCACCCTGGGCTCGATACGGCAGGCCAGCAAGGACCCGGTGGTCACCGGAAAACCGTCGGTCACGAGGGGCAAGCCCGCCTCGGCCCCGGCCAGAAAAACCCCGGCAATGGCCGCAATTTCCAGGCCCCCCAGCTCGGCCAGCACCGCCAGCGGGTCGGCTTTTGAAAGTGGGCCCAGGCGGGCCTCAGCCCGATGCAACGCCGCACGGACGACCTCGAGCTTCCGCCGGTACTGCGCGTCGTCTACCCCGGTGCCGCGCCCCGTCACCACCTCGGGCTGCACACCCAGCAAAGCCGCCGTGAGGGCAGCCGAGGCGGTGGTGTTGCCGATGCCCATGTCGCCTGCCGCCAGCAGGGTAGCCCCCTTTGCAATGGCGGCCTTTGCTGCTTCTGCCCCGACCCGGATGGCCTGCTCGGCCTCGGCCAGGGTCATGGCGGGCTCGAGCCGGATGTTGCCGGTCCCCGGACGAACCCTGGACACCCCCGGCCCCACCGAAGCCAGAGGGTGGGGGGCCCGCACCCCCACATCCACCACCCAGACCTCGGCCTCGGCGGCGCGGGCAATCTGGTTGATGGCCGCCCCACCAGCCTGAAAGTTCTGTACCATCTGCGCGGTAACCTCTGCCGGGTAGGCCGAGACCCCCTCGGCGGTCACGCCGTGGTCGGCAGCACAGACCACCACCGCACCCTTGCCCAGTTGGGGGTGCAGGGTCTGCTGGATGGCGGCCAGCTGACAGCCCAGCGCCTCCAGAAAGCCTAGCGACCCCGGCGGCTTGGTCAGGGTGTTCTGGTAAGCCTGGGCTTGCCGGAGCCAGTCCTGGGAAACGGGTTGGACATGAAAGTTCATAATCAGATGGGTGTGCAGGGGTCTGTGGGGCTAATGGTCCAAAGCCGAAGGCCGAAGGCTAGATGTCTTATACGAAATAGCAAAGCAGAGCATCTTTTGGTCATGCACCTTGCATTCATTTCTTGACCCTCGACACTTGACTCTCGACCCCCTCCTAAAACGACTTGAGCTTCAGGGGAATCCCCGAAACCAGCAGATACACCACATCGGCCTCCTCGGCTATGCGGCGGTTGGCCGCACCCAGGAGGTCGCGGTAGCGCCGTGCCAGGGCGTTGTCGGGCACGATGCCCATGCCCACTTCGTTGGTGACTACCAGCAGGGTTTTACCGGTTTCGGCTCGAGCCGCCAGGAGGTTCTCGACCTCGGGTAAGACCTCGCGCCCGGCTAACATCAGGTTGGAAACCCACAGGGTCAGGCAGTCCAGGAGCACCACCCGCCCCTGGGCTAGCGAGAGGGTGTAGGGCACCTCGAGGGGTTCTTCCAGGGTCTCCCAGCTGGGGGGGCGCTCGGCCCGGTGCTGGGCAATGCGCTGGCGCATCTCTTCGTCGAGGGGCTGGGCGGTGGCGATAAAGCTCACCATCCCATCGCCCAGCGCATGGGCCCACTCCTGGGCAAAGGCACTCTTGCCCGCGCGTGCACCCCCCGTCACCAGGATGAGCCTAGCTTCCATCGGCCCCCTCCCCACGCACAAACAGCACCCGCTTGCGGGCCCAGTCCAGCCCCAGCACCGCGCAGGGCGGCAGGAAGCGATCCTGGTCGACCTCGCGCAGCACCATCCGCAGCACCCCCCCGTGGGTGAAGATCAGGTGACGGCCTGGCGGCAGTTGGTTGAAAAGGCCGTAGACCCGCACCCGCAGGGTGGCGGTGGCCTCTCCGCCGGGGGCCTGGAAGCCCTCGAAGGCCCGCAGGGCGTTCTGCTGGGCTTCGGTCAGGTCGGTCCAGCGCAGGCCCTCGAGGTCGCCAAAGTGCAGCTCGCGCAGCTCGGCAAACATCCCCTGGGGTTCGCCATAAGCCAGCCGGGCGGTCTGCACAGCCCGCTGCAGGTCCGAGGCCAGCACCTGTTCAAAACGCTCTGCCGAGAGCCACCCGGCCAGGGCCCGGGCCTGCTGCTCGCCCAGGGGGGTCAACGGCACGTCCGTCCAGCCGGTCAGCCGACCCTCCACATTCCAGGGGGTCTGCCCGTGGCGCACCAGCCAGAGTTCGCTCATGGCTCCACCCAGGCGTAAAAGGGGGTTTCGACAAACTCTGGGGGGCCGCTCAGGTACAGCCGCAACCCCGGCAGGCGCAGGTTGGGGCCTTCCTGCTCGAAGTCCAGCGGGTCGTCGGGCAAGGTGTAGAGCAGGGTCTCGCCTGGCGGGATACCCTTTCGCATCAGGGCCGGAGCCCCCACCCCCCGCAAACGCACACAGCGGGCCTGCGGTTCGCGCAGCACCGCAATAAAGCGGGCCAGCCGGGGGCCATCCTGGGTATGCAGGCGGCGCACCTCGCCCAGGTCTAATAGCAAGAGGGTGGGGGTCACTTTGAGGCTGGCCTGCATCTACCCTCCCAGAAGCACCACCGGCTCGCCCCCCACTTCATGCACCCGTACCCAGCCCCCGTACACCGACTGCAAGAGGGGCTCCCGGAGCACCTCGAGGGGGCTGCCCAGGGCGGTGAGTTGACCCCGATGCAAAAACGCCACCCGATCCGCCCGGCGGGCCAGGTTGGGGTCGTGCAGCACGGTCAGAATGCCAATACCCTGGGCCCGCAAGCCTGCCAGCAGGCCCATGAACTCGGCCTGGTGGTGCAGGTCGAGGTGGTTGGTGGGCTCATCTAAGAGCAAAAACTGCGGGCGGGCGGCCAGCGCCCGGGCCAGCAACACCCGCTGGCGCTCCCCGCCGGAAAGGGTGGGCAGCAGGCGGTGGCGAAAGGCGGCCACCTGGGTCTCTCCCATGGCCCATTCAACCGCGGCCCAGTCGGCCTTCCCGGCCCGGCCCAACAACCCCAGGTGCGGGGTGCGCCCCAGCATCACCACCTCCTCCACCGTGAGGTCTTCGGGGTAGCCGCCGTTTTGCGGCAGAAAAGCAATTTGCTGGCCCCGCGCCCAGCTCGAGAGCCGCGCCAGCGGCTCGCTGCCCAGCCGCACCTCGCCTGCGCCGGGCCGGAGCAACCCCGCCATCAGGCGCAGCAGGGTGCTCTTCCCCACCCCGTTGGGGCCCAGAAGGGCCAGCCACTCGCCGGGGCGAAGCTCGAGGGTCACTTCCCGCAGCACCGCCTGGTTGCGGTAGGCAAACGACAAACGGTGGGCAATGAGCCCGGGGCGGCGGGCCTGGTCCACCCCGCTCAGACTGGCAACCGGTGCCTCGCCCTTCATGTCTTATGCCTCCCTCGCCAGAGCAGGTACAGGAAAAAAGGCCCCCCCAGCAGCGTGGTCAGAATGCCCACCGGCAGCTCGGCGGGGGCTATCAGGGTGCGGGCCAACAGGTCGGCCAGCACCAGCAACACCGCCCCCCCCAGGGCCGAGGCCGGCAGCAGGTAGAGGTAGTCGCCCCCCACCAGCCGTCGCAGGATATGCGGGGCCACCAGCCCCACAAAGCCGATGATGCCCGCCTGGGCTACCGCCGCCGCCGTGAGCAGGGTCACGGCCCCGATAATCAGCAGCTTGAGCCAGCCGAGCGGCAGACCCAGGCTGCGGGCGGTTTCTTCGCCCAGGTGCAGGGCGTTGAGGGTGCGACCCAGCAGCAAAAAGATGGGGAGGGTGCAAAGCAGATACAGCGCCAGCGAACCCACCCCGCTCCAGCCCACGAAGGCCAGGTTGCCCAGGGTGTAGGCAAACACCGCCCGCACCCGGTCGGCATCCTGCAACATCAGGTAACTGGTCAGGCTCACCAGCACGCTCCCCACCACCACCCCCGCCAGCACCAGATCGCTGGTGCGGCTGGCCCCCCCCGAGAGCAGCAGGGTCAGGGTCACGGCCCCCACCGCCCCCAGAAAGCCAAACAGCGTGGCGGAGGCCGGTACATGGGCAAACACCGCGTGCTGGGCAAAGGCGCTCGAGAGCCCCCCCAGGGCGCTCACCGCCAGCGTAACCCCAAAGGCCGCCCCCGCCGCCGAGCCCATCAGGTAGGGGTCGGCCAGGGGGTTGCGAAAGAGGCCCTGGAAGGCCGCGCCCGAGAGGCCCAAAGCCGCCCCCACCAGCATGGCGGCCAGCACGCGGGGCAGGCGCAGCTCGGTGATGATGGGGTTCTCACGCAAGCCCAGCAGGGCTTCCACCACCTGGGTGGGGGAAATCCCGACGGTTCCTACCGCCAGGCCCAACACGCCTGCCACCCCCAACAACCCCAGCAACCCAGCAAACACCAGCGCCCGCCGATTCTGTGGTCGGGCCTCGAGCCTCTGGGCGGGGGCGAAGGGCGTCATAACACCTTAGAAGAAGTAATTAAGCTTGAGGTAGCCATACCACCCGCTACCATAACCCACCTCGGCGGTGAGGTTGGCGTTGCTGACGAAGCTGTAAATCGCCCTGGCATACACATCCCAGTTAAAACTCGGCAGATAGTACTGGTCGGTTCCTAACTTCAAGCTCAAGTTATCCAGGGTATAGGTGGCTTCCACAAAGCTGTTGAGGTAAAAACTGACACTGGGCAGCACGTACAGATCGCCATACACCGAGGCGTAGAGTTTGAGGTCGGGCGCCAGGGTATAGGTCACGCCCAACCCCGGCTCGAGGAAGGGATTGAAGTTGAAGTTGGGCAAAAGCCCCATGGTGGCCTCGAGGTACACGTAGGTGGTCACCGCCAGGGGGGCTTCTCGGTAGAGGGTAGCAAAGTAGTTGACCCACGGCTTGAGCTTCAGGCCAAAACCCTGCCCGAGTGGGTTGCTGGCTGCGCTCAGGGTTGCCCCAAAGCTGAAGTCGGGCAACTCGGCAAAACTGGTGCTGTAGCCCAAGTCCACCACTGCATCGGCAGCCTGGAAGAGCGGGGTGCTGCCCAGCTTCACCCCCAGCGAAAAGTTTTGGGCCAGTCCGGTAGCCATCAGCAAGAACAGCAGAGAAATCAGGAATCGTTGCATAGCATCTCCCCTAGAAAGCACGACGTTAAAAGGTTTACTTCAGACCGTGAAAGCACCCCACCAACAGTTGCAAGCCCTGGGCCACCCGGGGGCCGGGGCGCGAAAGCAGGTTGTCCTGCTCGCCAGTGTAGGCGCAGATGCGCTTGTTGCGGATGGCGGCCAGGTTGCTCCAACCGGCCCGCTTGGGCAGGTCGGCAGCGCCGGGGTGGGTTAGCACGATGATGGCGGGGTTTTTCTGTACCACCAGCTCGGGGCTGATCTGGGGAAAGGGCCCCAGCTCTCTGGGCACGATGTTCTGGCCCCTGGCCTTGGTGATGAGTACACCAATAAACGAGTCCGGGCCCACCGTGTAGGGGGTGGGGTCAATTTCGTAGTAGACGGTGGGGCGGGCGGTGGCTTTGGCAGCCCTGCTCTCGACCGCATACACCTCCTGCTGAATACGGGCCACCAGCCGCTCGGCCTGCGACTCCAGACCCAGCACCCGGCCCAATAGCCGCGTGGAGCGGAAAATGTCGTCGTAGGTTTCGGCCTTGATGGCGAAGCTGGGGATGCCCACCTTCTCCAGCGACTCGTGCAGCTTGCCGTAGATGGATACCAGCACCAGATCGGGCTTGAGGGCCACCATGGCCTCGAGGTTCGGATTAAAGTACCCCCCCACCTTGGGGAGCCGCTTCACCGCCTCGGGAAAGTCGGAAAAGTCGTCCACCCCCACCAGCCGCCCACAGGCGTTCATGGCGCAAACCGTCTCGGTGACCGAGGGCAGCAGGGTCACGATGCGCTGGGGGGCCGCCTTGAGGGTGACGCTACGGCCCAGGTCATCGGTGAGGGTACGGGGGAACTGCGCCAGGCCCAGAGCCGAAAGCTGAAAGCCCAACACCAAGAACATCCACAAAAACCATCTCTTCACATTGCGTCCTTTCCCAACCCGGCTTCGCGTGAGGGACGTTTTTTTCGTTGGTGGCGGGCTGCTATTCGCCACAGGACGTAAAAAAACGCCCTCGGGAGTGAGGACGCTATATGGATAGGTTCCCCGAAACTCCCCCTTCTTGCGAGAGGTGCCTTCCGTATCGGAGTAAGAAGGCGTTTTGGCAGGTATTCGGACTTCGGGCGGTGGTTGAAAGGCTTTGCGCCTGTCTACCCCAATGCGCCGTTACCGTTGCGCGACAGTGCCGGACTTGCACCGGACTTCCCCACTTTAAGCCTGAGCTACGCGCCCAGGCACCAAAACTTTCGCCGGGTTGTGTGGGCCCTAGCGGGCCTTAGCACACCCTACACCCTGGACCCTCTCCCTATCAAGCCCTAGAAAGCAGGCCAGGCCGGGGCCGCCTCGAGGCCAAAACCCCGCAGATAATCCCGCAGCTCGGTGTAGTGGGCCTCGCTAACAGGCCGGTGGCCGTGGGCCAGAATGCTCTTGTTACGATTCTCCAGAAAGCTACCAAGTAGCCCCTTGCCGGTGTACTCGGCATAGAGCCGTTGGGCCAGGGTGTTGGTCGCACCCAGGGCCCCATCGAAACTCGCTGCTACATTCAGGGCCTCGCGCAACCCCGACGCCTTCAGGTAGCGCCCAGCCCAGGAAAGGTGATCCTTGTACTCACCGACAAAGGTCGTCTCGTCGTATAGCAAAACCCCAGTGCGCTCGAGGATATCCGCCTCCACGGCCATCTCAATGGCCCGGTAGAGCCGGGCCAGTGCATCGTCGTAGCGCCCCCGCATGGCCCGACGCTCGGCATTGGCCAGCAGATCAGCTAGAAGGGCAAAGGTGGGTTTGTCTTCCTTATCCAGAATGACCCTGAGCCGTGCCCTGGCTTCCGTAAGCCCCTCCAGCACCCGCACCTTGGCCCCATGCCCCCAGGCTTCGGCAATGGTTAGGGCGGGCTCGAGGTGCGCCTCCAGCTTCTGCCAGGCCACCTTGTGGCGGAACAGATCCCAGTCCAGCATGGCCTCCGCCACCCCTTTCAGGTGGGTATAAAAGCGCTGCTCCGAAGGGGTCAGGGGCCGGGCCAGCAGCTCGCTCAGAAAGTCCTGCGCGGCCCTGAAGTCGGCCCCGTTCCAGGCCCGCCGAAAGCCCTCCCACTCCCGCAGGCCGTAGCGCTGGGTGGGGTCTTCCAGCAGGCGCATGCGCTCGCTACCGCTCACCACCCGCCCCTGGGCGTCGCGCTGGCTGCCGCCCACATAGCTAAAGGTGACGCCCTTACCGCTCAAGGCCAGCGTAAGGCCCGCCACCATGGTTTTGGTGCCCCCAGAAATATCTGCCAGGATGGGCCTTCCGTCCCACTCGAGGGCTTTTTGCAGGGCCTCGAGGCCCTTGCGGTAGGCTTCGTTCAGGTCTTCGTGGTCGCCAATGAGCAGGGTGTGGTGATCGAACTGCCCGCCGTACTGCCTGAGCAAATCGCCCGCCACCGGGTAGCTCGACTGGCTCGCCACAAAAACCACCCCCTTGAGCGGGGCGTGTTCAGCCAGGGCGTACTCGAGCGGCTCGAGGGTCTGCCCTACGGTCAGGATCAGCACTTTGTGGGTCTGGGTTTCCATATCACCAGGTATACCAAATAACCAACTCCCCAGGCCCAAAAATCAACCCTACCCCCGGGGCCTTGCCAGCGCAAGTTTCACCGCCCACGCCACCCCTTCGGGGTTTGCCAGGGTCTCGAGGTTCGAAAAGCGCAACACCCGCAAGCCCAGGCTCTGCAAATAGGCATCGCGCTCGGCATCGTGCGCCCGCCCCTCGCTGCTATAGTGCGACTCTCCGTCCACCTCGATCACCAGACCCGCCTCGGCACAGTAAAAATCCACAATATACGGGCCTATGGGCCTTTGTCGGCGAAAGCGCACCGGAAGCCCCCTTAGCACCACCCAGAGTTTCCGCTCCGCCGGGGTCATGTTCCGGCGCAGCTCTCTGGCCCGCCCCGATAGCGCATATCCATACCGAACCCTTGCCTTGCCCACGCGCCCAGCCTAGCACGCCAACCTGGGCTCGAGGCCCCCGCCCTACCGCGTAGGGAGGGTTGGGGAGGGTATGAGCAAAGCTCCCCGTGGTTCTGGCGCTGCAGGGCAGGTTGTCTGCTCCAGCCCAAATGCCGTAAGCCCCCTCCCTACCGCGTAGGGAGGGCGGGGGAGGGTAAGGGCAAAGCCCGCCCATGGCACTGGCGCTGCAGGGCAGGTTGTGTACCCCACCCTGCCCTCCCCTACACAGTAGGGGAGGGTTCAACGCAATCCCCTTGCGGGGCTATTTTTTTGCGACGTGGCAAAAACTTTACATCTGCAATAGCGAAGCGTTGTTGCAATCCCCTTGCGGGGCTATTTTTTTGCGACTGACGACAGTACCTTCAGGACGCAGGTTAGACAAATCAACGTTGCAATCCCCTTGCGGGGCTATTTTTTTGCGACAATTTCTCAAATTCTCCAGGAATCCTTGGAGAAAGAGGGTTGCAATCCCCTTGCGGGGCTATTTTTTTGCGACTCAAGGCTGAGGAAGCGCGTCCTACCAGCTTGTTGGTGCGTAGTTGCAATCCCCTTGCGGGGCTATTTTTTTGCGACCGGGGCCGCATAGGGGCCGCATAGGGGCCGCCTAGGGCCGTTGCAATCCCCTTGCGGGGCTATTTTTTTGCGACGAGAGAACAGAGGCCGAACCCTCACTCTCCGCCCAAGTGTTGCAATCCCCTTGCGGGGCTATTTTTTTGCGACGATGGTGCCCACAATCACCCTGGGCCGCCTCGCGCCTTCTAGTTGCAATCCCCTTGCGGGGCTATTTTTTTGCGACTGGAATTGAGGTGGTGCCTTTTTACAAGTACCTCATCCCAGGTTGCAATCCCCTTGCGGGGCTATTTTTTTGCGACTAGCACTTTGTTTGATGCACAAACAATAAATGGTAGTACCGTTGCAATCCCCTTGCGGGGCTATTTTTTTGCGACACTCTCCGCCCAAGTACCCGACCATAAACGGTCCAAAGTAGGTTGCAATCCCCTTGCGGGGCTATTTTTTTGCGACTTGGGCCATTCACAAGTGGAGAAGGGGCTACTAGCCCCTTGTTGCAATCCCCTTGCGGGGCTATTTTTTTGCGACTCGGATTTAGAGGGATTTGTTGTGGGTGTGGGAAGTGTTGCAATCCCCTTGCGGGGCTATTTTTTTGCGACAGAAGGCTTGGGGCCGATGGTTGACTATTCCATGACGTTGCAATCCCCTTGCGGGGCTATTTTTTTGCGACGAATGACCGAACCACGTTTATCCACATACCCGTCAGTAGCCAAGTTGCAATCCCCTTGCGGGGCTATTTTTTTGCGACGCATCCAGCCAGACCTGACTCTGCTTGGCCGAACGAGTTGCAATCCCCTTGCGGGGCTATTTTTTTGCGACTTTGTTGGATACGTGGGCCTAAACTGGTTGCGGCCAGTTGCAATCCCCTTGCGGGGCTATTTTTTTGCGACTGATGCACGCCAATACACCTCATAGCTATCGTCGCCAACGGGTTGCAATCCCCTTGCGGGGCTATTTTTTTGCGACAAATGATTACGTTGGTTACTCGGTGGACGACATCGTTTAGTTGCAATCCCCTTGCGGGGCTATTTTTTTGCGACACTTACATATCTCCAGCGGGCTACTACGACCTCGGCAAGCGGGTTGCAATCCCCTTGCGGGGCTATTTTTTTGCGACACGTGAAGGGCAATGTGGCCTACTTGAGTGCCAATAACGTTGCAATCCCCTTGCGGGGCTATTTTTTTGCGACCTACAAGCCAGAACCGCTAAAACTCGACTTCTAAACCCCGTTGCAATCCCCTTGCGGGGCTATTTTTTTGCGACGCATCCAGCCAGACCTGACTCTGCTTGGCCGAACGAGTTGCAATCCCCTTGCGGG
>FWPV01005551.1_pt1 | contig 25041 bp, 19 predicted proteins | sample 2228371 | NCBI WGS metagenome assembly FWPV01 (sample SAMEA103939776, study PRJEB20133) | metagenome | reverse complement strand
GTTGAGCAGGTTGGAACGTTTGATACGGACCGTGCGGCGTCGTTCCAGGGGGTGAGGTGTGGGGTTGGACATGGGGGCCTCCTTGGGCGGACACGGGGGGCGGACACGGTGGGCGGACACATAGGTCCGCCCCTACGGGTCGACATGGGGGGCGGACACCCCGGTCCGCCCCTACAGACGGATACGGGGGGCGGACACATAGGTCCGCCCCGACTGGGTCCACACGAGGGCGGGCACATAGGTTCGCCCCGACGGGTGGACCGGGCTGGTGGGGGCTAAGAACCCTTTTGGGTTTTCAGCTTGTCCAGCAAAGCCTGCGCCTTTTCTTTTTCGGGGAATGGGGCTTCTTTTTCAAGGGTTTTTTTCAGTTCCTCCAGGGCTCGGGTTGTCTCCCCTTTTTCCGTCAAAGCCACCGCCAGGTGGTATCGAATGGAAGGGTTGTCCGGCATTTTGGCCAGAGCGTCTTGAAACTGAGCGATGGCGCTTCCGTAGGCTTTCTTGTGCACAAAAATCCATCCCAGCGTGTCCGCCACGGCCGGATCGTCCGGCATTTTTTCCTTGGCCATTTGGGCCAGGGTGAGAGCCCGATCGATGTTGCCGCCCGTTTCCACCAAAAGCCAGGCCAGGTTGTTGGCCGCCGGAGCGAAATCCGGCCGAATTTCCAAAACCTTTTCATAATAAGTTCGTGCCCTGTCACGATCTTCCTTGATGTGATGAAGAATCCCCAGGCTCATGAGCCCCTGCAGATGCTTCGGCTGCTTGGCAACAACCTGTTCGTAGCGCCCGATGGCCTGGTCGAGACGCCCTGTGGCGGCGTAGATCTGAGCCAGCTGAACATAAGGAGTGGGCCAGTCGGGATGGACTCGAATGGCCTCTTGGTACGCCTCTTCCGCTTCAGGGAGACGCTTCATGGCCAGAAGCACCTGCCCCTTCAGCATGTGAAGAACGGCGGAAGCTTCAGGCTTGTCGGCGTATCGGGCCAGCTGCTGGGTGCAGAATTCCAGCGCTTTTTCCCCTTCCCGTTGCATCAGGTGCACCACGATGATGTTTTGAATGGCCGCCAGGTTTCCCGGGGATTTTTCCAAAGCCTTCTGATAATCGGCCAGAGCTTGTCCGTAGTCCTTGACATGCCGGTGCACCATTCCCAGGCCCAGATACCCCGTGGGCTGTTCCGGATTCAGTTCCACCACTTTACGGAAAGACCTTTCAGCCTCTGCCGTGTCCCCGCGGGCCAGAGCGATGCGGCCCAGGAGCATGAGGGCTCGATCTTCCCTTGGGTTGCCTTGAAGCACTTCACGGCAGTGCGTCTCGGCCTCGTCCAGTTTCCCTTCCCGCATCAGGGTTTCTGCGGTGACCATCTTCGCCCGAGCATGTTTGGGATCGATCTCCAAGGTCTTGGCCAGGGCGTCCCGTCCCAGTTTGTCCTGCCCCAAGGCGAAATGGGCCATGGCCTTCATGAACCGGGCTTCGGCCAATTTGGGTTCATCCTTGATGAGGGCATCCAGGACGGCCAGGGCTCCTTGATGGTCGTTTTTCTTGACCAATAACCGCGCCTTTAACAGGCGTCCTGCAGGGTCCTTGGCGGATTTCTTGAGAAGAGCCTGCAGGGTCTCTTCCGCCTCACCCAAGCGGCCTTGATCGTAGAACACCTGGGCCAGAGCCCGCAGAGGCCGCAGATCCTCCGAATGCGTCTGCACCGCATCTCTAAGAACTTTGACGCCTTCTTCGGTTCTTCCCGTGCGCAGATAGAAAAACCCTAAGACCATCTTGGGCTCGGCGTTTTCCGGCGCCGCCTGCACCGCCTTGATTAAGGTCTCCTCGGCGCTTCGAAGGTCCCCTCGAGCCGCATAGAACTGCGCTAAGGCCACGGCATAGGCGGGGGTTTTGGGGGCTTTTTCCACAGCCGATTCCAGTTCCTTTTCCGCTTCGTCAAGACGCCCCTGCTGAATGAGGAATCGGGCCATGTTCACATCATGGACCGCTTGATCGGGGAATTTTTCAAGGATTTCCCGGAACACCTCCTCGGCTTTTTCCGCGTCTCGAAGCCCCAGATAAAGCTGTGCCAAAGCGTACAGGGAAACCGGGGATTCAGTGTCCACCTTGACGGATTCCAAAAGGGTTCTTTCCGCATCGGAAAGTTTTCCCAGGGCCAAGTAGCCCTGGGCTAAAAGAATACGAGCATCCGCCCTCTTTGGGTCGAGGGAGACGGCGGACTGCAGCTTTGAGACGGCTTCTTCGATCTTGCGCTCTCGTAGCAGGCTGGAGGCGTACAGGATCAAAGCTTCCACATGATTCGGTTCCCGTTCCAAAACCTTTGCCGTGATCTCCTTCACCTTCTCCATCTGATGACCCGCCGCATAAAGGGTCGCCAGCCTCACTTGAGCCGCCGTATGGTCGGGTTTTCGGGCCACAGCCTGACCGAAAGACTGAAAGGCCCTTTGCGGATTGTTCTTCTTCAGGTAGATCTCACCCAACTGGTAATGGGCTTCCGCGGCTTTGGGATCGGCCTGCAGGGCCGTACGAAATTCCAGTTCCGCCTCATCCGTCTTTCCCTGTTCCAAAAGGGCCATACCCTTGGAAAAGTGCTTGGAATACTTTTGCGAAGCGCTCTCACAGCCCTGGATCACGAAAAACATCAGCCCCAGGTACATGGCAAGAATCGCTGAAACCTTCGGGATCCGCCGCTTCATCCCATCCGTCCTTCTTGGCACCGTCACTGTCGCCTTCCTCCATTCCATGTGGGTTTTCTTCTCTTCACCAAGGTCGAGCAGCGCCCATGGCGTTTGTCAGCTCTCCAGATCCGAAGGCTCCATCGCCTTGCCTTCAGGCCATGGGAACTGCACGACGATACGGTTCTTTCCCGCTTCACTATGAACCACCAGGGACGGCGAATATTCTTGAACCGGCAGCAGACTCCCGTGAAGCCACAACCCGTTTCTCACGTCCCTTGGAACCAGCTCCTCCAGAAAACGAGGGTTCAAGGGCCGAATCTCCACCTTGGGCTTGTCCATGATCTGCATCCCGTCATGGCTCAAAAAGATATGAATCCCGTCGGCGTTTTCCTGAATCTCGGCGTCGATGACGCGCGCCTTGCCAAACAGAGCCGACTGATAGATAAAAAGGATAAGATTTTCAAAGCATCGTGCGAAATCGAGCCGACGGCCCGTGAGAGGACGAACACGATGGCGTTCAAACCGAATGGAAGGAAGGCCGTTATCCGTGAGCAGACCCAGGGCATGCTGGAAATCGTGAAGGCTTGCCGAAAGCAGCACGTCCAGGTTCACAAGGCCTTTGAAAGAATCCGAAAGGGTGAGGGCCTTGTCCTTGACCAGGCGAAACAAAAGGGCTGTGTTTCGAAGCCTTTGTTCGGGTCCTTTCAGTTCTTCCAAAGCCGAACGCGCTCCGGTCCACGCCTTTTCATCGGCGCTGCGCACGGACAAGGCCGCAAGAAAACGTTCCAGGCGGAACACGTTGAGGTTCACATTGCCGGCGGCGCACGCGTAGGACACATGGGCTGCATCGGAAAGAATCCAAAAAAGATTTCCCCAATACAGGGGTACGTGATGCTCAACAAGCGTTCGAGTGAGCATGAGCGCCGTTTCATTGGAAGCGGGCTGTGTGGAGGCCATTTCCTGAGACAGACGGGCACACACGGAAGCTACGTCTTCCAAGGGAATGGAAAGCCTTAAAGGTCCATCCAAAAGAAGCCCCATGCGAGACGTTTCCTTTTCCGCACGGCACCACCGGACCGTTCCCGTGGCTTGATGCCGGTCTCCTCGAACATCGAAATCCATCTGCACCGCCGTCCCTGCCTCTAAAACGTCTCCCTGACGAAGGAGCACCTGAGCGCCGAAACGGCTCAGGTTTTCCATAACACCCTCCCTGGCTTCCTCGGCATCCTCACGCCTCAAAACCACCGGGCATTCCATCGGGATGCGAAACTCCGCGCGCCTCTCCCTTTCAAGTCCCCATACCGTCATCGGTACCCTCTCGGTTCCCAGGCGAAGCCCTGCCTTCCTGGCCCTCGGCACTTGCTGTGAGCTTTCCCCCCTTTACAAACTCGCCATCGAGACACAGCAAACTGCACAATGCTTTGCAAGAAAAATACCTATGAACCCGATGAAAAGGGCAAAGGATCAAAAATAACAGTCGAAGCAGAAGTAACTATTTGCAGTTACGAAGAAAAAAAGAAAACATGCAAGGGGCATGGAAGGGATAAGAAAGAGCCGTTGGCGTGAAGGATCCCTCAGGATGCGCCTTGGAAGTGCAAAGGATTACCCATCATGTGTGCAATGGAATGCACTTTAAGGGAAATGTTTTGCACTGGGGAATGCGCCGAACAAATGAAAAAACAAGCCCTTGGCCCCGGTGTTTCCTGCCGCTTCTTTCCGGCATCAGTGCAATATATTGCACACAGTGTGCAACAGAATCCTCTATCGGGTAAAGGCCGGGTTTCAGAGCTTTCGTGAATTATCGTGGAATGCCTTTAAGATAAAGGAACTTTGGGTCATCCTTTTTGATCTGGCATGAATTTGGCTAACCTCTAGCGGCGTGTGCTGATTCCGATGGGCTTTTGCTGACGAAGGCTTCGTCTGGAAGAGACTCGAGACAGGGCAAGGGGAAAAGATGCAGGGGGGCGTGCTGATTCATGCCGACAATCTGGATTATGGCTTGTACCTGCAAAGCCTGGTGAACCAGGTGGGGCTGGGGGCCGAGATGGTCACGGGCACTGCCTTGAAACGTAAGGCCATGCAGGAAGCTCGTCCTGTCCTGTTGGTCTTTGAGCTTCGGGATGGGGTTCCGTCCCCCGTGCCTCATGGATGGAAGGAGTCCTTGCCTGTGGTGGTCGTTTCGGACAAGCCCGTGAAGGGGCCTTTTCGAAACCTCACCAAGCCCATTCGGCCCTCCCACTTTACGGAGACGGTGCGTTCCTGTCTGGGGAGTCTTTCCATCTCGGAACCTTCTCTCACGTGTGAACCCTTTCTTTTGGGAAACGCTCCGGCCATGGCGGAGATTCGTCGTGTGGTGGCTCGAGCCTGCGCCACCGACATCACGGTGCTTGTGGGCGGTGAGACCGGGACAGGCAAAGGGTTGGTGGCCCAGTGCCTGCACAACAATTCACCCAGGCGTTCCGGCCCGTTTCTTGAGGTCAACTGTTCAAGTATTCCACCGTCCCTGCTGGAAAGCGAGCTTTTTGGATACCGCAAGGGGGCCTTTACGGGAGCGTACCAGGACAAGCCCGGAAAATTCGATCTTGCGGATTCGGGAACGATTTTTCTGGACGAAATCTCGGAAATGAGCCGATCCATGCAGGCCAAGTTGCTGCAGGTGCTTCAGGAAGGGGAATATTGCCCCGTTGGAGGAATCGAAAACGCCAAGGTGAATGTTCGGATCATATCCGCCACCAATGCGGACCTGGACGAAAGGATCCGTGACGGTCGATTTCGTGCCGATCTCTACTTTCGATTGAATGTGATCCACATTCAGATGCCCCCTCTTCGAGAGCGGCGGGAGGACATTGGGCTGCTCAAGGAGCATTTCCTGGAAAAATACGAACTGCTTTATGAACAAAGGTCCGTGAAGCTGTCCCGGGAATTTTGTGATCTTCTGGAAGATTATGATTGGCCGGGCAATGTTCGAGAACTGGAAAACACCATCAGGAGTGTTGTGGCTTTGGGCAACGAAAGTGTGGCTCTGGAAGAACTGCGACGCAAGGTCAAGTTAAGGCTTCGACCCGGGCCCTGGAAACGTGTGAAGTCCGAACATCTTAAGGACCTGCGCGCTTCGTCGCTCAAGGAAATCTGCCTCAAGGTGGCGGAAAAGGCGGAACGCACGGCCATCACCGAGGCTTTGAACCGCTGTTACGGCAACAAGAAGGCGGCGGCACGGCTTCTGGGTGTGAGCTACAAGAGTCTTCTCAGCAAGATTCGAAGTTATGGCCTGTAGCATTTTTTCTTAAGAAGATCGTCCGGTCTGCCGACAAGAAAACTGGGGGTTCAAGAGTGCAGTTACCGAAACTGAACATCGAACCGTATCTGGACATGGCGTGGAGGCGCCGCTGGTGGATTGTGGTGCCTGTGGTTCTCAGCCTTCTGGGGGGCTTGTACGTGGCCAAGACCACGCCCAAGGTCTACCGAGCCAGCAACCTGATTCTGGTGAAGCCTCAAGAAATACCATCGGGCATCGTGCGGCCCATGGTTTCGGAAAACCTCACCGATCGGCTCTACAGCATTACCGAGCAGGTGATGAGTCGAAACAATCTGGAGCACATCATCACCACGTTTCGACTTTTTGAAAAGCGTGAAGACCGCATTCAGGATTTCATGTCCAAATTCAAGCAGGAAATTCGGCGACTGCGAGGGAAAACCGAAGAGGCGGCCGATGCGGAAGAAAAAGTGGATCCTATGGCGTTGGTGGACTCGTTGCGCCGAAAGATCTCCATCGCACCTCAGGGTCGTGGACAGACCAACGGTTTTCGCATCTCCTTTGAGTGGCATAACCCCAAAATCGCCGCCGATGTGGCCAACTTTGTGGCCTCCCAGGTCATCGAGGAAAATTTAAAGATCCGCGAACAGATGGCCATGGGCACCACGGCTTTTCTGGAAGCTGAAGTGGAAAAACTGCGCAAGGAGATCACAAATCGAGAACAGGGACTCCAGGCTTTCAAAACCATGCACATGGGATCGTTGCCGGATCAGCTGGAAAGTAACCTGAGTGTGCTGGGCCAGTTGCAGTCCGAGCTGGAAAGTTTGGAGAAGCGCCTGGATGCTGAAAAGAAGCAGATGGCGATGCTGGAAGGGCAAATTCGGGAGGTGCGCAGTGGAGGCAAAGCCGTGGCAAGCAGCGGCTCTCTGCTCTATGAAATGACGCCGGCGGCCAAGGAACTGCGCAACCTGGAAGCGCAATTGACCACGCTGAGAAACCGATACACGGACAAACATCCCGATGTGACCGCCGTGGTTCGACGCATTGAGGCCTTGAAGCAGCAGGTGGCTCGGGAAGGAGAGTACGTGGGGGTGGGATCTTCCAAGGGGGCGGAGCAGACCGATCCGGCTCGACTCCTGGCCGGCCAGCTCCTTGAAAGCCAGAAAAAGATCGGGGAATACGAGGCAAGGATTTCCGAGGTGCGAAGCCAGATTGCCATGTACCGCAACCGCATTGAAGAAACGCCGCGTGTTTCTTTGGATCTGGCCAACATCACCAGGGATCTTGGAGCGGTGCAAAGCCGGTATCAAGGGCTTCTGTCCAAGTTGCTTGATGCAAAGATGGCCGAAGAATTAGAAAAAAGACAGAAAGCCGAACAGTTTCGAATGATTGACCCGGCGGTGCCTCCGTCCAAACCGGCCAAGCCGGATGTGCCCAGGATTCTGCTCATGGCCTTGGGTTTCGGGCTCGCTCTGGGCTTTGGTGTCGCGTACGCCATTGAATTGCTGGATCCTCGATTCTATTGGCCTGAGGAGGTAGAAAATTACCTTAAGGCCAAGGTGCTGGTGAGTCTGCCCGTTTTGCATGACGATGCCCGCAAAGCCCGCCGCATGTTTTTGTGGCGCCGTTTTGGCCGGGCCTCCGGATGAAGGGGAACGCGCAAGGAAAATGTCGTGGCAAGGTAGAAGACGCCGTCAGTGAGGGAACATGGGAAAAATTTACGAGGCCCTGGAAAGAGCCCAAAGGAAAATCGAGCCGCCCGTCGCACCGAAGCCGGAATCCTTGGCGTCGAGTGGTGATGGGTCCCAGAGTGTTCTGGTCACCGTTGAAAGTCCGGGGTCGCCCATCGCGGAATGCTTTCGGTTTCTGAGAACCAGCGTGACACGGCCGCTGCAAGGGCAACCGCCCCGCACTATTCTCATCACAAGCCCTCTGGCCGGAGACGGCAAGACCTTTGTGGCATGCAATCTGGCAGCGACCTTGAGCCAGGGTATGGACGAGTGGGTGTTGCTGGTGGACGGCGATCTGCGAAAACCCCATGTGCATCGCATTTTCGGGTATCATGACTGTACAAAGGGTTTGTCCACACATCTGGCCCACAATGTCCCTCTTTCCGAACTCCTCATACGCACCCAGATGGAAAAGCTGACGATTCTTCCCGGAGGAAATTCCACCACCCGCCCGGCGGAACTGATCACTTCATCGAAGATGCGAGCTTTTATCGCCGAGGTGCGGGATCGTTATTCGGACCGTTATGTCCTTTTTGACAGCACACCTCTGGAACTGGCCCCGGAAACCTTTGCCCTGGCCAATGAGGTGGATGCGGTGATTCTGGTCATCCGACGAGGACGTACGCCGCGCCACGCCGTGGAAAGGGCCATGGACCGCATTCGCCGGGACAAGCTTTTAGGCGTTGTGTTCAACGCCTATGACAAGCCTCTTCGAGCTTATCGCAAGTATCCGTCTTACAAGGCCTATGGGGAAGCGGATCCTAAAGCAAAGAAGAGGACTTGATAGAAGACCTTGGGGATCACGATCTTTCGAATGAAGAAGCCGACAAGTGGTGAGGCCATGCTGAAGATTTTTCACACATACTTTCCCATCCGTCAGCTCCTCTTCTTTCTTGGGGAAGGGTTGCTCATCTTTTTGGGCATCCTTGTGGCGGCGGCGGCCTGGTTGCACGGCAAATCCTATGAAAACCCTCTGCGCTACCATTTGTGGCTACGGATTGTGGTCATCACGGCGGCGGTGCAGGTGAGCCTTTATTACCACGAATTGTATGAGGTTAAGGTTTTTCAAAGGATTTTCGACCTGGCCATTCGTATCGTGCAGGCCCTTGGGGTGGCGTGCATTCTGCTCGCGCTGCTCTACACCGTGGATTCTTCCTTGATTATCGATCAGGGGATATTTTTCCTTGCCTTGTTTGTCCTCCTTTTCGTGCTGGTTTCTTGGCGTTTCGGCTACCAGGTGCTGTGCCGGAACAAGATTTTGACGGAAAAGATTTTACTCGTCGGCGGCGGGCACCTGGCGAGTCTCATCGCCGAAGAGATTCATCGCAATCTGGACAGCGGCTATGTGGTGACGGGCATTGTGGACAAGTCCGGCACATCGGACCTGGCGCGCCGGGTCGGGGCCTCTTTGTATCGAGATGAAGACGTGATGTGCGATCTGGCTCGAGAACAGGGAGTGCGCAAGATTGTGGTGGCTCTGGATGAAAAGCGCGGCCGTTTCCCTCTCAAAGCCTTACTCAAATGCAAAATGATGGGCATCGATGTCCTGGACGGCGTGAGTTTCTACGAGGCTCTCAGCGGCAAAATCCTCGTGGAAAAAGCCTATCCCAGCTGGCTCATTTTCTCCGAAGGGTTTCGACGCCATCTATGGACCCGGCTCGCCAAACGGCTTTTGGATATCGTGCTTTCCTTGGTCGGCCTGATCTGCTTTTTTCCCCTTATGGTGGTGATCGCAGGGCTCATCAAGGCCACCTCACCGGGCCCTGTGCTTTTTCTTCAGGAACGTGTGGGGCAAAACGAAAAACCGTTTCGCCTTATCAAGTTTCGAACCATGCGCCCGGATGCCGAGAAACTCACGGGGCCTGTATGGGCGTCCGCAACAGACCCGCGCGTGACCCCCATCGGACGCATCCTACGGAAGCTGCGCCTGGATGAACTGCCCCAGTTTTGGAACGTTCTGATGGGGGACATGAGCTTTGTGGGACCCAGGCCCGAAAGGCCCGTTTTTGTGGAACAACTCAAGGCGAGGTTGCCCTATTATGGGGAACGGCACACGGTCAAGCCCGGCATCACCGGTTGGGCTCAAGTCAACTACGGCTACGGCGCCAGTGAAGAGGATGCCCTGAAAAAACTGGAGTATGATCTTTTCTATGCCAAGCACATGTCTCTTTTTCTGGATTTGTTCGTTGTTTTGAAGACCGTAAAGATTGTTCTTTTTGGTAAAGGGGCGCGATAAGCATCTCGAAGCAAGGTCTTTCTCCCAAAAGGACCGAACGGGCTAAAAGCCCAGCGGTCTCATGGCTACAGCAGGTGATTTCAATGGCGGGAACAGGGCGACTGTAACCGAGTTGGGCGAAGCCTGTGCTGAAAACAATAATTCTTTTGACGGAGCCGTTGGATATTGTTAAGAGATGGTCCAAGGACGAACCGGGCCGCTCGCTCCGAACCATGTGACAAGAGCCAAGGGAAGTGGACAGGAGGGGGAGAATGAGGAAGCAAGGCATGCGTCTGACGGTCGTGGTGTGGGTGCTGATAGGTTTCTTCATTGGCAATCCTGGTATCGTCCTTGGAGGCCAGAGCTCAAAAGAAGCGGCGCCGTCCCCTGCGGCAGCTCAGGAACAAGGGGAGTACCGCATCGGAAAGGGAGACACTCTGGAGATTTTTGTATGGAGGGAACCCGAACTGACCCGCACGACCAGGGTCCGGCTTGACGGCATGATTTCCCTGCCGCTCCTTGACGACATTCGAGCGTTGGACCGTACCCCTATGGAGCTGAAAAAAGTGATTCAGGAACGGCTTGCCGAATTCCTGGAATCACCGGAAGTCACCGTGATCGTGAACGCCTCGGCGAACAGTAAGTATTACATGGTGGGGGAAGTGAACAGTGCCGGAGAGCAGGAGCTCATCAAGGATCTGACCATCGTGCAGGCGCTGGCTCGAGCGGGCGGGCTCACGGAATGGGCCAACAAGGAACGAATTGTGGTGTTACGTCGCGAAGATGGCTTTGAAAAACGTATCATTATCAACTACAAAGACATTGTGAGCGGAAAGGCTCCCGAACAAAACATTCTCATTCAGCCCAACGACACGATCATTGTTCCTTAAAGCGGCCCGGTATTTCCAAGGGCCCGGGAGTCCGTCGATGCGACGAGCTCAGGTGCTATGGCTGTGGTTGCTTTTGGCATGTGGCATACCCTCTGTCGTTCACGGGGGCTATCGTCACGTGATCACTCCTCAGTTGGGTCTCGGCGGGGAATATTCCAGCAACATTTACCAGACCGAAAAAGACAAGGAATCGGACTTTATCACCGTTGTCTCCCCGAGCCTCAGTTACCAAGTCTCCGACCGCAGGCAAGGGTTTCAGGTAGGTTATACGCCAGGTTATGCCGCGTATGCCAAAAACCGGGATGAATCCGGGTTCCGCCATAGTGTGGATGCCACCGCCTGGCACTATTTTTCCAAGCATCTTCGATTGACCTTTACGGACCGGTACACCCGCACGGAAGAACCGTACCGGCCGGAAAGGGAATCGTTTCGGTTTCGAAAGCCTTCCAAGCCCATCGAAGTGGACGGCATTGTGGTCGGCCCTGTGGATACGGAAGAACTCTATGACGCCACCCGTCGTAAAGGACGTAACATCTACGACAGCAATGCGGCCAGGATTCAGATGGTCAAGGAATTCGGCGCAGGTCGAAGTGTCGACGTGGATTATGTTAATCGTATTCTCCGCAATGAAGATCCCACCCTGGAGGATAGCACGCAGGACACGGTCGGAGTCGGACTGCGCTATCAGTTCACTCCGTTGGTGACAGGCCGCAGCCGTGTGGATTACACCTTGGGAAGGTTCACCGGCGGAGACGTCCTGGGGCGGGAAACCACTGGGGATTTTGATCGATGGCGGGGTCTTTTTGAAATTCGCCGCGCCTTCACGCCACGTCTTCAAGGATTCCTGGAATACACGCAGATCTTTTTGGAGTATCGGCAGAGGGGTGATGATTACGTGGTTTACAGCCCGGCGGTGGGGGTGGATTACCGGGTGAGTCCCGGAGCCACGGTGACGGCGGGTGTGGGTTACTATCTTCAGGACCGCCGAGAAGGCGAAGACAAAGAAGGACTCATCTTTTTTCTGGAAGGTGACGTCGGGGAAGAGTGGCGGGACGGACGTCTGACGGCGCGCCTGACCACCCAAAGCGGGTTTCAAGAAACCTATTTCGGTACGGAAAATCTCGGATTTACCGCCTACTACGGCAGTCAGCTCAACGTGGCCTATGCCTTCACCAAGAAAATGACTGGTAACGCTTTCGGGCTTTATCGCCGTGACGAATACCTGAACGAGGATCCGGTTCGCAAGGACAACACCTATCTGGCCGGTGCGGGAATCTCCTATAAGTTTCGTAAGTGGATCTCCTTTCGGCTGCGTTATTATCACCGTATGGTGGACTCCAACGCTCCTGGGGAAGATACGGACGAGGACAATCTGGGATTTAACGTCAATTTCGACCTGTCGCCCAAGCTGAGACCCTTCGTTTTTTAACAACACACGTTTGGTTTTCTTTTTTGATTCCATCCATTCTCCTTACTTTTGATGTGGAAGACTGGTTCCAGGTGGAAAACTTCAGGGCCCAATGCCCTGAAGACACGTGGGATCAAAAGGCTTCGCGCGTCGAGGACAGCACGCACAGGCTTTTGGACCTGCTCGATGCCCTGCAGGAAAAGTCCGCCGACGGCATGTCGGGGACGGTCCGTCCCATACGAGCCACCTTTTTTGTTCTGGGTTGGGTGGCACGGCGGTGTCCGGGACTGGTGCGACGCCTTCATGAACGCGGGCATGAAGTGGCTTCCCACGGCTATGGGCATCGACTGTGCCGCTTGGAATCCCGAAAGACTCTCTTTCAGGACCTTTGTTTCAGTAAGGCGCTGCTGGAGGATATTGTCGGGGTGGAGGTTCGAGGGTATCGAGCGCCGGGGTTTTCCGTCGATGACGGCATCCTGAATCTGGTGCGGGAGGCCGGCTATGCCTATGATTCCAGTTACAATTCCTTTGGGTGGAATCCACGCTACGGAAAGGTGTGTCTGGACGGACTGAGACGGCATGGCCTTGGTGTGCGGCTATCCAACGGTTTGTTGGAGCTTCCCTTGAGCAATCTCGAATGGCGTAACACGCGTTTTCCCTGGGCAGGTGGAGGTTATTTTCGGCTGCTGCCCCGGCGGTGTTTTCAGTGGGGAGTGCGCCGCATCTTGAGCCGTGATGGCGCTTACCTTTTCTATCTTCATCCGTGGGAACTGGATCCCGATCAGCCTCGAGTCCTTAAGGCGTCGCCTTTGAGCCGCTTTCGGCACTACACCAATCTGGCCCGAACAGCCTCAAGACTTCGCTTCTTCCTCGAAACATTCCGAAACTGCGCCTACCCGAGCTGTTGGGAATACTTGGAAACAACGGTGTCGCAGCCCAAAGGGCAAGACGCCTGCGGCAAGGTCGAGGGGAAGTGAGCCGATGCGGATACGATTGTTTCAAAGCACCGATCGGAATCGGTGGGATGCCTTCGTGGAAGGGCACCCTCAAGGCACCCCGTTTCATTTAACGGCCTGGAAAGATGTGGTGGAAACCACCTTCGGCCATCGAAGCCGCTATCTTTTGGCCGAAGAAGGCGGGGCTGTGGGGAGTCCCGGAAAAATCCTTGGTGTCTTACCCCTGTTTGAAATGCGAAGCCGTCTTTTCGGCCATTATCTCGTTTCCGTTCCCTTTGCCGAACGCGGCGGCCCTCTGGCCGACGATGCCACCGTGGCGCGAGCTCTTGTCGATGATGCGGCGGGCCTTGTTCGGGCACAGCAGCTGGACTATTTGGAACTCCGTAACCAGGAACCTCTGGACGGCTATGCCACAAAGACCTTGTATGCCAATTTCTGTCGTCCTTTGTTTCCGAATCCGGAAGAAAACCTCAAGGCCGTTCCTCGAAAATCACGCCGCATGATCCGTATCGGCATCAAAGCCCATCTGCGTTCGGAAACAGGGCACCATCTCCTGCCGGTTTTTTACGACATTTTGGCCGCCAATTACCACAGGCTGGGAACCCCTGTGTTTCCCAGGCGTTTCTTTGCCAGGTTTCTGGAAGTCTTTGGTTCCCGAGCGGACATTCTCGTGGTGCGGACTGCCCAAGGGCGTCCCATCGCCGCGGTGCTCAGCTTCTTTTTCCGGGACACCGTGATGCCCTACTATGCAGGATCCCTGTTCGAATACCGGGCCTTGGCCCCCAACGATTTCATGTACTGGGAACTCATGCGCCGAAGCTGTCTTGCGGGATATCGTCGTTTCGATTTCGGACGTAGCAAAGAAGGATCCGGCTCCTATGCCTTCAAAGTGCATTGGGGTTTTGAGCCGAAAAGTCTTGCGTACCAGTATGTGCTGCATCGAATGCCGACCCTGCCGGACCTCAGTCCCGCAAACCCGGCCCATCAGTGGAAGATCGCCCTGTGGCGGCGCCTTCCCAAATGGGCCGCGCGTGTGCTGGGGCCGGCTATTGCGAGGCATTTGGCGTGAGTCGGGAGTCGCGAGTCGTAAGTCGCGAGTCGCGAGTCGTAAGTCGTAAGTCGTAAGTCGTAAGTCGTAAGTCGTAAGTCGTAAGGCGTCAGGCGTCAGGCGTCAGGCGTATGGCGGGAGGGGGAAGAGGTGGGTTATGGAGGGTGGGGAAAGAAATGGGGTTGAGGGCAGGAGGGTTCATCGGCCTCACAAGGAATTGGATGTGTGGAAGGTGAGCATGGAATTGTGTCGGGATGTGTACGAGGTGACGAGACGGTTTCCGGCCGATGAGCGATACGGGCTTATGAGCCAGTTGAGAAGGGCTGCGGTTTCTGTGCCGAGCAACATTGCAGAGGGCGCGGCTCGAAGCACGCCCGCCGAGTTCCACCAATTCTTGAGCATTGCTCAAGGGTCCCTTGCGGAACTGGACACTCAACTGGACCTGTGTGCAAATTACCTGGGCCTCATTGGCCAGGAAGACATTGGCAAGCTCCTGGAAAAAGTGGAACGTGTAGGCCAAATGCTCACCGCACTTCGCCGCTCCCTCAAATCCCCCAAATAACCCAACTAACGACTCCCGACTCCCGACTCCCGACTCCCGACTCCCGACTCACGACTCACGACTCACGACTCCCGACTCACGACTCACGACTCACGACTGGCGACTCCCGACTCCCGACTCCCGACTCCCGACTCCCGACTTGCGACTTGCGACTTGCGACTTGCGACTTGCGACTCACGACTCCCGACTCACGACTGGCGACTCCATGAACATTCTCTACCTAGCCCATCGCATACCGTATCCCCCCAACAAGGGAGACAAGATCCGCTCTTACCATGAAATACGCCATCTGGTGCAAAGGCATCGGGTGGATCTGGCGTGTCTGTGCGATGTGGAAGAGGACATGGGATACGGGAGGGATTTGAGCCGTTGGTGTGGGCGTGTGGTGGTGGAACGACTGGTGCCGTGGCGGGCCAAGGTCATGAGCATGCGGGCTCTTTTGCAGTGCAAGCCGCTTTCGGTGCCGTATTTTTACCGGAAGGCTTTGCAAGGCGCTGTGGATCGATGGTTGACGGACCGGGATTACGAAGTGGTGCTTTGTTTTTCATCACCCATGGCGGAATACCTTTTTCGAAGCCGAGCCCAGGCGAAGCGCAGACCTCTGTGGGTCATGGACTTTTGTGACATGGATTCGGACAAATGGCTTCAGTACTCGAAACGGGCTTCGGGACCTGTGCGCTGGATCTACCAAAGAGAGGCGCAGCGGCTTTTGGACTATGAAAGAGAGGTGCAGCGGAGCTTTGATGCCTGTGTTTTTGTTTCGCGAAAAGAGGCTGAACTTTTTCGAAACCGGGTACCGAAGGCGCTCAACGTGTATGTGGCTCCTAACGGGGTGGATACGGAATACTTTCGCCCCGGGGCGGCTCCGGTGCCTTGCGATGAGGGGGCACCGGGTGAAGGCCGAGGAGTCTTCCGGCTGGTGTTCGTGGGGGCCATGGATTATGCGGCCAATGTGGACGGTGTGCTGTGGTTTGCTGAAAAGATCTTTCCGCGGATTCGTGGGAAGTTTCCCAAGGTGGAGTTTTGGGTGGTGGGCTCCAGGCCTCATCCTCGCATTCGAGCCTTAGGGGATCGGGCCGGCATGCACGTGACGGGTTTTGTCGAGGATGTGCGCCCGTATATGGCGATGGCCGACTGTGTGGTTGTGCCTTTACGGTTGGCTCGAGGCGTACAAAACAAGGTGCTGGAAGCCATGGCCATGGGCAAAGCCACGGTGGTCACATCCCGGGCTTTGGACGGTCTCGAGGCTCAAGGGGGCCGGGAAGTGCTCACAGCCGATGACGAGGAAGGTTTTGCTCAGGCGGTTCTTCACCTTCTTGGGAACCCTGTTCTGGCGGAAGAGCTGGGGAAGCGGGCGCGGCGTTTTGTGGAACGAAACCATGGATGGGAATCGGGGATGAATACTTTGGAGCAGGTGTTGGTGACATTGCATCGGGAACGGATCCGGGAAAAGGAAGCCCTATGAAGCTTGTCCTGGTGGCCGGAGCGCGCCCGAACTTCATGAAGGTGGCGCCGCTCCTTCATGCCATTGTGAGGTACAATGAGCGATGCACGGCGGGAAACGGTGCCTTTCGACCGGTTTTGGTGCACACGGGCCAGCACTACGACATCATGATGTCGGAAATCTTCTTTCGGGAACTGAACATTCCGGATCCGGACATCAATCTGGAAGTGGGTTCCGGCACCCATGCGCAGCAGACGGCCGGCGTGATGGTCCGCTTTGAAGAAGTCTGCCGAAAGGATCGGCCTGATTGGGTGATCGTGGTGGGGGATGTGAACTCCACCATGGCCTGCACCCTGGTGGCGGCCAAGCTTGGGATTTCCGTAGCTCATGTGGAAGCGGGGCTGCGAAGCTTTGACCGTACCATGCCGGAAGAGATCAACCGGTTGGTGACGGACGCCTTGGCTGATCTGCTTTTCACCCCGTCTGAGGACGCCGATGAAAACCTTCGCCGGGAAGGGGTGCCTCCGGAGCGGATTTGCCGAGTGGGAAACATCATGATCGACACCTTGGTGGCGAACCTTTCCCGGGCCCGGACCCGGAGGACCCATGAACGGTTGGGGCTGGAGTCCGGCAGGTACGCCTACGTCACTCTTCACCGTCCTTCCAATGTGGACCGGCCCGATTCCCTGGAAGCCATTTTGCAAAACTTGATCCGGCTTTCGCCAAATCTTCCGGTGGTCTTTCCCGTTCATCCCCGCACCCAAAAGTCGCTGCAAACTTTCGGTCTGGACGGAGTCAGCTCCCCTGGTTTCCACAAGATCCCCCCGGTGGGCTATCACGATTCCTTGTGTCTTACGGAAAACGCACGGCTGGTTCTGACGGATTCGGGCGGCCTGCAGGAGGAATCCACCTATTTCCGCACCCCGTGTCTTACGTTGCGGCCTAATACGGAGCGGCCCGTGACCGTGACGGAAGGAAGCAACCGGCTCACATCGGTTGAAACCCTTGAAGGGGATATTCTGGGGGTGCTCAACGGCCCGGAGCGTCTGGGGCGTGTGCCGGATCTATGGGACGGCCGAACCGCCGACCGCATCCTCACAGCCCTGCTCCACCCCCCCCCAACCCCCAACTAACAACTAACGACTAACGACTAACGACTTGCGACTTACGACTTACGACTCACGACTTACGACTCACGACTCACGACTCACGACTCCCGACCAACGCCCATGAAAATCCTTCACATCCTCGATCACAGTCTTCCGCTTCAAAGCGGGTATGCTTTTCGAAGCCGCAACATCCTGCGGAGTCAGAAGAAAGCCGGATTGAAGCCGGTGGCTCTGACGTCGCCGAAGCATGAAGCCTCGTGGAAGCGACCGGTGCCGGCAAAGGAGGAGATCGATGGCGTTGTGTATCATCGCAGTGGGGCGGCTTCCAGGGGGCGTTGGAATGTGTTTGGCGAAGGGGCGGTGGTATGGCGGCTGAGGTCTCGAATCCGCCGTTTGATCCAAGGGGAACACCCGATGCTTCTTCACGCCCACAGTCCCGTGTTGAACGCTCTGGCGGCTGTGGTGGAAGCGCGCCGGGCTGGAATACCTCTGGTTTACGAAATCCGTGCCTTTTGGGAAGACGCCGCGGCGGATCTGGGAACCTATGGGGCTTTGTCGGCCAAGTATCGGCTGGTGCGGACGCTGGAAACCATGGTGTGCCGCTGGGCGGATCGAGTGGTCACCATTTGTGAAGGGCTGCGCCGGGATCTTGTGGGTCGCGGTATTGATCCTGCCAAGGTGGTGGTGGTCCCCAACGCCGTGGATCCGTCGGAATTTTCTCTTCCGGCGGTGTCGACGGAAGGAAACGGACGTTTTTGGCAAGCCGGCGTCAAGACCGTCGCCTTCATCGGATCCTTTTATCATTATGAAGGTCTGGATTTACTGATCGAGGCGTGTGGAAGCCTGATCGGGCGACACCCGGATCTTCGGCTTTTGCTGGTGGGCGGCGGGCCCATGGAAGCGCGGTTAAAGGATCTGGTGCAGCGCCGTGGATTGGCCGGCTCGGTGGTGTTTACGGGGCGCATTCCCCACGGGGAGGTGGCCCAGGCGTACGGTGCGGCGGATCTTTTGGTTTATCCGCGAAAATCCATGCGCCTCACAGAACTTGTCACGCCCCTGAAGCCTCTCGAGGCCATGGCCTTGGGAAAGCCTGTGGCGGCCAGCAGCGTGGGGGGGCATCGGGAACTGATTCGCCACGGGGAAACGGGGATTCTTTTTCCTCCGGACGATGTGCCGAAGCTGGCTTCGGCCGTCTCGACGGTTCTGTCTTTCAAGGAGCTTCGGGAACGCATCGGGCGTCAGGGCCGGGACTGGGTTTTACGGGAGCGCACCTGGGACCGCAACGGGACCCTCTACAGGACCCTCTATTCCCAGTGCCTCTCCTAATCCCCCCTTTCCCGCCTCCCGACTCCCGACTTACGACTCCCGACTTGCGACTCCCGACTTACGACTCCCGACTTACGACTCACGACTTGCGACTCACGACTCACGAGGTACCCAAATGATTGCCGTCGTCAAAGAACTCTGGACCTACCGTGAACTTATGATGACCCTGGCCTGGAAGAACATTGCCGTTCGGTACAAACAGGCATACTTGGGCATAGGCCTCGCGGTGCTCAAACCCATACTGCTCATGGTGATTTTCACCTTGGTGCGAAGCTTTGTGGGGATCGATTCGGGTCGCGTGCCTTATCCCATTCTCACCTTTGCGGCCCTCATGCCGTGGGTCTTTTTTCAAGAGGCCACATCGGAAAGTATCAACAGCGTGGTGGCCAACGCCGCTCTTATTCGAAAGATCTATTTTCCTCGGGAAGTTTTTCCTTTGACGGCCGTCATCACCAAGCTGGTGGAACTGGGGATCAACTTCGTCATTTTAGCGGGACTCATGCTATGGTACCGCATGGCCCCAAGTCCTCATGCTGTGTGGGTGCCGGCGATTCTTGCTTATACCGTCCTGGTGTCGCTCACCGTCAGTTTGGCAGGGGCGGCTTTGAACGTCTATTACCGTGACGTGGGGCAACTGCTTCCGGTGGGCTTGAATCTTCTCATGTATGCCTCTCCGGTCATCTATCCGTTGACTCTGGTGGAAAAAAAGCTGGTCGTGGAACAGGCGGCCGGGCCTTGGTCGGACATTCTTTATCGAGTCTATACCATGAATCCCATGGCAGGCATTATTGATGCTTTCCAGAAAGTCATGCTGAAGGGGGAACCGCCCGACCCAGCGGTCCTTTGGCCTGGTCTGGTGTTCACCTGTGTCCTGCTTCCCGTGAGCTACAAGATTTTCAAGAAAGCGGAAGCCTACTTCGCCGATGTGATCTAAAGGAGAGATGGTCAGAATGATGTCTGCAATACAATTGGAACACGTAAGCAAAGTATTCCGTTTGGGGCAGGTGACAGGTTTCAGGGACAGCCTTCACAACCTGGCGGCTCGCCTTCGGGGTCGCCGGCCTCAAGGCAGAATCATGTTCAAGGCTCTGGATGATGTGAGCTTTTCCATCGAGCCCGGTGAAGTGGTGGGCATTATCGGTCCCAACGGAGCCGGCAAGAGCACCCTTCTCAAACTCATCTGCGGAGTCACCAAGCCGTCCGCCGGCAGGATCGTCACACGAGGGTCCATTGCACCGCTCATAGAATTGGGAGCGGGCATGCACCCGGAACTGACCGGCCGTGAGAACATTTATCTGAACGCGGCCATTCTGGGGTTATCCAAAAAGGAAATACGGTCTCGAATCGAGGAAATCATCGAATTTTCCGAGCTGGACGAGTTTATTGACACTCCTTTTAAAAGATACAGCTCGGGTATGAAAATCAAGCTGGCTTTTTCTCTCGCAACGACACTCAAGTCGAACATTCTGATCATCGATGAAGTCCTGGCCGTGGGCGACCTGGCTTTCCAAAGAAAGTGCTTTGATCGTATGGAAACCCTTATCCGCCGGGAAGGCCGCACAGTGCTTTTGGTTTCCCATAATATCCGCCAGGTGGAAAGATTGTGTTCCCGAGTCCTGTTGATGGATCGTGGGCGTGTTGTAGAAGACGGCCCGTCCCGGGAGGTTTGCAACAGCTTCTACGAAATGAGTGACAGGAAGATGATCAGCAGCTTGAAGGCGATCATGACCTACGGCAGAGAGGTCACAAGCGGGGATGTGGATCTGAAGGAGATGTGCCTTGTCAATGCTCGAGGTGAAAGAATCAATGAAATAAAGACCAAGGAAAAGGCCGGCATCAAAGTGAGCTTCAAGGTTCTAAGGAACATTCCAAGACCCATTTTCGGTGTTGGTATTCACACCACCGATTTTTTATATCTGGCAACCAAACAGAGCGCTGGTTTGTTTGACGACCACATCCTCACCCCTGGAGAATATTCTCTGATTTTTACCGTGGAAGACCTTCCTTTACTTCCGGGAACCTATTTGTTGCGATTCGGCATTGCCCTTGGAGATACCTTTCAGCCCGTGTATTACAGGGAAGGTATCAGTCCATTTCGCATCATCGGTTCCAACACCCAATCTCGAGCGACTCTTATGGGCGGCGTGGACGGTTTCATACAAATCGACGGCGAATGGAGCCTCTCCTGTGTGAACGGAAGAAACGATGAGCAGACAAGGCGTCGAAGTGCCGAGAGTCTATTCGTTTCATGATCCTTTCCTTTCTCCATATTTCAGTCGGTCTCGGCCGGAGGTGTTGAATCTTGTGCCGAGAGACGCCCGAAAGGTTCTGGATGTAGGCTGCGGAAGCGGCCGGCTGGGCAAGGATCTTAAAAAGCGGCAGAATGTGATCGTGCACGGCATTGAAATGTCCGAACCCGCCGCACAGCGTGCCGCTCGGTATATGGACAAAGTTTGGATATCTCCTGTGGAAAGCGTTTTGGATGAACTGGAACCAGACACTTACGATTGCATCGTCCTGGCCGATGTCTTGGAGCACCTGAGGGATCCGTGGATGGTTCTTAAGGGCCTTGCCACGAAAGTGATGCCCGGGGGTGTGGTCATCGCCAGCATTCCCAATGTGCAAAATCAGGAAGTGATATTGAACCTTCTCGCCGGCCGATGGAACTACACGTCCGAAGGTCTCCTGGACAAGACCCACCTGAGGTTCTTTTCACGTCAGACGGTCCGGGAACTTTTTTGGGCTTCAGGTCTGCGCGTGGAACGTATGGAAACGGTGCAGGACAGAACAATAGAACGCGTCATCTTGGGCAACATGCCGAAGCGAAAGACTTTTTCGGGCAATGGGGTGAGGGACTTTTCCGTTTGGCAATTCCTGGTCACTGGAAGGCGATGTGAACCCGAGCCCTCCACCGTGAAAGCAGGTCTTGTTGTTCATAGAGCCGGGCGGGAACAGTTTTCCAAGTTCATGAAAGCCAATGAGAAAAATCTGTTTCAGAACTCTGAACTGATGTGGGCGGCCGTTGCAAGATCGGGGCTTCCAAGTGCAGAGGCATTGTGCCGTTTAGGGTGTGATCCAAGCCGTGTGGATTTTGTCGTTGTCCTGGACGGCCGGACCGTGGTCTCCTCCGATTTCATGGGCAGCATAAAAGCGCAGAGCCGCCTGGACCCGATCACCGGACTTTTCGTTCCAGGCATCTACCGTGATTCCGACTATAAACGCTTGGTGGGCATTGGATTCCGATGGAACTATTCCAGTGTGAAGTTCGATCGTGTGGGTTCCGAAGATGGTTTCAGCCTTTGGCCTGATCCGGTCTGCGTGGATTCGGCTCTTCCGATCGGCATGGTCGCACAAGGGGAGGCCTTTGCGCATGTGGGTGGTTTTGACTCCAGGCTCTGCGGAACTTGGCGCGTCCATGATTTCTGTTGCAGATTGGCGTGCTCCGGATATTTATGTGCCTACGTACCCGGGGCAAAGGTCTGAGCACCTTTCCTCGAAGGCAGCGTCTCGTCAAGGCTCTCTGAGGATCTCTTCTGTGAGGCTTTCGGCCGCCTCTTGTGGTCTGAAAAGCATTGCTCCTTTGGGGAATGGGTCGAGGTTCTAAGGCAGGAAATTACGCAGGCATATAGAAAGACCGTGCCCAAATTTTCCTGGGTTCGGCCAAGGGATGCAGAAGGCGTGAAAAGGTTGTGGTGGGAGATGTGCACGTGGTGGAAAAGTCTCAGAAAAAATTGGCTTGATCCGGTCAAGGCTTCCAACCGCCGGGCGCTTGAATCCTATTCGCTTAACCGATTCCGCCGCAAAAAGGATCAACAGGTTCTGCTGGAAAGAATACTGTAAACACGTGCCATTTTATTACCCTGGCGCCGTTATGCCCAAGCAAACTTTGTTCGTTCCTTTGTCCTAAAGAAGGGGTTCGGATTGGAAACACCGGAAATTGCAGTGATCGTCCTTAACTGGAACGGAAAAGATGACACCCTGGAGTGCCTGGCTTCCTTATCCAAGGTGGATTACCCACGGTGCCGCATCATTGTGGTGGACAATGCCTCTTCGGACGATTCCGTTCCGGCCATAAAAAGCGCTTTTCCAGACGTCAAGGTCCTGAGGAACCGTCGGAATCTAGGCTATGCAGGCGGCAACAACGTGGGCATTCGGTATGCTCTCTCCCAAGGCTACGACTATATAACGCTTTTAAACAATGACACGATTGTCAGTCAGGATCTTTTTAGTGCCTTGTTACGGGCATCTGTGAACATCGGCGTGCCAGCAATTTTGTCTCCCTTGATATACTATCACGCACAGCCTCGTAAAATTTGGTACGCAGGAGGCCAGTGGACGGGATATGGTTTTCGCCACGCACGGTTTAATGAGTATGACTGTGAGGGCTCTCATGATTATGTCAAAAGCATAGATTACGCATGCGGATGCTGCCTTTTCACATCAAAATCAACACTGCTGAGAGTGGGACTGTTCGATGAGAAATTTTTTCTTATGTGCGAAGAAACGGATTGGTGCTTCCGAGCACGGCGCAAAGGAATTAAGTCATATATCGTGTCCAATGCCAAGATATGGCATAAAGTTTCAGTATCCTTTGGTGGGAATATGTCCCCTTTGATGCGGTATTTTTTGAGCCGAAACATTCTTCTCTGGGGTAGAAATCATTTGTCACGGAAGGGTTACGTAAGATTGTTAATATATCGTTTAAAGTTACTAGATAAAATGATGGTGCCGCATTTTTATCTCGCTGAGAATAATGAGGTGTTCCTGAAGCGGCTCTTTTGGGCAGGATTAAGTTTCTCAAAGACAGTCAAAAAACGCTTGGCCGATCCGGCTGTGCAGGCGGAGCTTGCGGGGATGGTGCACCACTTTTTGGGCCGGTATGGAGACTGCCCTCCGGGGCTTCGAGCAAGATTGATGAACGGGCGAAAACGCGCTTCGACTTTGTGAGGGGGTTTCAAGAATGGCCAGCCATGCGAAAACGGTGCGCCCCTGTGGAATCAACGTGATCGGGTACGTGAGCAGTAACGTCAGCTTGGGGATCACCGCGCGCCATTTCATCCGACTGTTCTTGGAGCGCGGCATTCCCGTGGCCATTCGCGACATCCACTATCACAGCTCCGAACATGGACGCGATTTTCAATATCAGTCTTTAGTTATCCCCCTCAATGAGGAACTTCCTTATTCCATAAACATGTTCTTTGTGGCTCTCTGGGAATTGCCGCATATCGTTCTTCGCTTACCTGAAACATTTTTGTCGCAAAAGCATCTGAACGTCGGCCTTCTTTGGTACGAGCTTCCCTATTTGGCATCCATTTATAGAGAAGCTCTTTCCATGCTCGATGTCATTGTTTGTGGATCGGGGTTTGTGAAGAGCATATTTGATTTCTATGTGACGAACGTTTTGACCTGCGAGTGTCGACATCCCATTTATCTGCCAGAAAATATCTTTCCCGACCGGAGCGCCTTTCACTTACCTGAAGGCAAAGTCATCTTCCTTCTGAGCTTTGATCCTCATAACGATCCTGAACGAAAGAATCCCTTTGGGGTGATTGACGCATTTAGAAAGGCCTTCGGAGAAAAAGAAAAAAACGTTGAGCTCCTCATCAAGCTGAATAATGCGAACGTTTCGACTTCAGGTTTTGATCCTAGAGAACTGGTGGCGCGTTTGCACCGCGATATTGGGGAAGACGAACGAATCCGCGTCTTGCCCATTTCCCTTAACTACCGAGAAACTTTGACTTTGTATGCCTCATGCGATGTTTACGTCTCACTGCATCGCTCGGAAGGGCTCGGCCTTGTTCCGCTGGAATGCATGCTGCTGGGAAAACCGGTCATCGCTACGGCTTGGTCAGGTAACATGTCCTACATGAACCATCGAAACTCGTGCCTCGTGGGCTACGATCTCGTTGACTATTCCGGGGTGGGTGCCGACGGGCGTTTCAAACTCCGAAGTAAGGTCAGATGGGCCAACCCCCGGGTCGAAGAGGCGGCCGCTTGGATGCGCCGTCTAGTTTATGACGAGATGCTGCGCGAGCACGTCGGCAGGAAAGCCATGGAGGATGGGCGCACCTACAATGAGCAGGCGAAAGCGGGTCAGTTTCTAGAGGAAATTGAACAGATAGCCCAAGAAAAAGCGTGGTTGAAAGCCAGCCTGAAGGATAAAGAGGAAAGGCTGGATCGCCTGAAAAAATTACACCGGAAAGAAGAATTTCGAGGTCTTAAAGGTCTGAAAAAAAGGATTCGACGCGAAATGGATCGGCATCTTCTTTGGCGATTTCAAGGATGGCGCTGAGGAAAGCGCTCATGGCCGTCTACTACCTATGCCTTCAAGCCTCAAATCACCCGACCGGCGGCATTCGTGTGATGTACCGCCATGTGGACATTCTCAATGAGGCCGGTGTGCCGGCTTACATTGTTCACAGGCGAAA
>FWPV01005550.1_pt1 | contig 25043 bp, 21 predicted proteins | sample 2228371 | NCBI WGS metagenome assembly FWPV01 (sample SAMEA103939776, study PRJEB20133) | metagenome | reverse complement strand
ACCTGGGCGCGGCGGGGGGCAAGGGGGCAGGGGATGTCATGGGTGTCCTCAGGCGGCCAGGGCGCGGCTGGCGTCCCTTATCACTTTTCGGGTGCTACGAACTGATTGGTGAAAGCGGCGTTTACATCCAGGGGGTTTTTGTAAGCGCCCATGCCAATCAGTACATTCTGCATGTTTTGCCAGGCGGCGGGGTCCGAAACACCCAGGGTGGGGCTTTGCCACAAGGCAATAGAGGCCGCCAGCACTTGCTTTTGCACGGCGGTATCGGCCTGGTCGAGATTTTCGACATATTTTTTGGAGATTTCGTAGGCTTCGTCGGGGTTGGCGATGGTATCGCTCAGCCCTTTGAGGAAGGCCTGCACAAAGCGCTGTACCAGGTTGGGGTTGGTGCGCAGGGTGGTTTCGTTGGTGACGATGCCGTTGGCGGCCAATTGAACGTAATCGGCAACGCGAATGACGTTGATTTCGTAGCCGCGTGCGTTGAGTTGAATGGGCTCGTTGGCAATATAGCCGACTACGGCTTGCTCCTGGTCGGTGGCGAGGGCTTCGACCTGGTTGAAGCCGATCGAGTCGAGGGTGAGGTCAGTTTCTTTTAGCCCAGACACGCTGAGCAGAGCGCGCAAGCCGATGTAGTTGGCGCCATAGAGGCCGGGCAGGCCTACTTTTTTACCTTTCAGGTCGGCGGGGGCGTTGATGCCGGTGTTCTTTTTAGCCACAATGGCGATGGGGAACTGCTGATACCAGGCCGCCACATAGACCACTGGCAGCCCCTGGGCGCGGGCCAGCAGCACTTGTTCGCCAGAGGCAATGACAAACGGCAGCTGGTTGGCGCCTACCAGGGCAATGCCATCGGTTTCGGGCGAGTAATCAAAGGTGACGTTGAAACCAGCCTCGCGGAAGTAGCCTTTTTCGGCGGCGACGTAGAAGGGGGCGTATTGCACGTTGGGAATGTAACCCATGGGCAGGCGGATTTCGACGATGTTGGCGGGCTGCGCCGGGGCGGCAGTTTGCCCGGCGCTGCAGGCAGAAAGCGCCAGAGCCACAGCAACGAAGAATAAGGTGAGGCGTTTGAACATGATCGGGTCTCCTTGATGATGGGTTTAGTGTGTTTCCTGCCAGGCCAGCAGGCGGCGCTCGATGAAGGCAACCGTGCCATAAAGCGCCAGCGCCAGCCCAACCAGGGTAAAGATGGCAACAAAGACCAGGGCGGTGTCGAATTGACCGCGCCCTACGTTGATGAGGAAGCCCAGCCCCCGGTCGGCGCCGACCAGCTCGCCGACGACGGCGCCAATGACCGAAAGCGTGGCCCCAATGCGCAGCCCACCCAAAAAGATGGGCAGCGCGGAGGGAATTTCCAGCAGCCACAGGGTTTGCCAGCGCGAGGCGCGCAGCGAGGACATCAGGTCGTGCAGTGATTTGGGCACCGCGCGCACGCCGACCACGGTGTTGACCAGCACCGGGAAGAAGACGATGAGCGCGCAAATGAGCACTTTGCTGAACATGCCCGGCCCAAACCAGATGACCAGCAGGGGGGCAATGGCCACGATGGGGATGGCCTGGCTGGCAACCAGATAGGGCGAGAGGAGTTTTTCGAGCACGATGGATTTGGCAATCAGGTATCCCAGCGCGGTGGCAAACGATGCGCCAAAAAACAAACCCAGCAGCACTTCTTGCAGGGTGACCAGCGTATGCAGCCACAGCGAGCCATCTTGCACGGCGCGTAAGAACCGCTCGAAGACCTGCAAGGGCGAGGGCAGGATGAACGCGGGCAGCCCGGTCAGGCGCGTGAGGGCCTCCCAGCCCAGCAGGGCCATCAACAGCGAGAGCACCCCCAGCCAGCGGCCCGAGTGCAGTATGAAGGCTGTTTTATGCGAACGGTCTGCGTGCATGAAAACTCCATAAAAGAAAAAACGCCGCGCATCGAACCTGCGGGGCGTGGTAAGGCAAAGCCACTGTGTCTGCGGCAAACAAAACCCGGAAGGCGTCACTTCCGGGGCGATGCAAAACAGACCCAGCACGGGCTGTGCTCCTTCTTCTATCCGGACTATACCGTCGGCCCCGGAGTTTCACCGGGTCCTGTGCGTAATGCACTCGTGGGCTATACCACCGATCGGGAATTCGCTTGCGTGCAAGCGTCACCCTGCCCCGAAGGTAAATATTGAGCTGTGAAGATTATAACAAGGTAGAAAAGTGTGTGTCAATAAATATTGGATTAGAGATCGCGGGGATGCAAAACGTCCCAAAGGTTGTGGCAAGGCTTTGGGACGTTTTGCGCAGAGCGGGGATGAGCAGACTCAGGCTTTGACGATGCAATCTACCGGGCAGACATCGACGCAGCGCGGGGAGTCGTAGTGACCCACGCACTCGACGCATGTTTCAGCGTTGATGACGTAGATGTCGCCTTCGCTGATGGATTCGGTGGGGCATTCCGGCAGGCAAGCGCCGCAAGCAATGCAGTCTTCTTGAATTTTCATTGCCATAAGATACACTCCTGATAAAGTAAATTGGCCGCCAATCAGGCCGCCTGACTGGCTTGTTTATACATGCCGCCCCAGTCCGCGTCAAATGACAAATTTCTCTAAATTTTGCGGCTTTTGTCATGTTTTAGTTGCCAGATTTCCCCGCACAATGCTGCCGGGGATTTTTTTCGTATATTTTTCTGATAGAGCGGTACTATAATCAGAGGGCTTAATACCTGAAAAAAAGAAAGCCTTGTTATGAGTGCATCTTTTAGTCCGCAAGCCGAAAAAATCATCACCGAATTGCTCAAATCCTATGAAGCCACGCTGCAAGCCTGGGCGCGCGCAGCCGAATTGCGCGACCAGGAAGGCGAAGGACACACCCAACGGGTGGTCGAAATGACCCTGCACATGGCCCGCCGTGTGGGTATTCCGCAGACAAAATTGATTTACGTCAAGTATGGCGCGCTACTGCATGATATAGGTAAGCTGGCCATTCCCGATTTCATTTTGCTCAAGACCGGGCCATTGCTCGAAGAAGAGCGTGATGTCATGCGCAAGCATGTGGACTATGCGTACGAATGGCTTTCGGGGATTAAGTTTTTAGAAAAAGCCCTGGATATTCCCTACTGTCACCATGAAAAATGGGATGGCACCGGCTACCCACGCGGACTGAAAGGGGAAGAAATTCCGCTGGCGGCGCGCATCTTTGCGCTGGTAGATGTTTGGGATGCGCTGCGTTCAGAGCGGCCTTTTCGGCAGGCGTGGCCAGTGGACAAAGTGCGTGATTACATTCAAAACCAGGCCGGCAAGCACTTTGACCCCAACCTTGTGCCCATCTTTTTGGAAGAAATCAGATATTTTGAGTTACAGTCCACTGGCTAACCCGATGTGATTCGGGGTAAGCATTTTTCTTACCGCCGAGAGACGCACAGCGCGCCGAGAAAACACACAAAAAAAACACTGCGTTCTGTACGATGAAAATGCTGGCGTTGGCAGGCAGTCTATTGCCACACGCGTCAGCGCGCAATTTTTACGCGCAGCACATGCCGGTTTTGCCCGCCAAATTTATATTTGTAATCTTCCCCGCCGCGCATAAAGTCAAATTCGCTGCGTTTGTGCTCGTTGGCCCATCTGAGCAGGTAGCCCAGCAGCACCCAGCCCACCGAAAGGTCTGAAAAGCGCCGGTCTAGCCCGGAGTTGTAAACCCAAATGCGGTTGTTGTAGTCAAAGTTGAGGTAACCGCAGGCTTTTTCGCCGTCCACTTCCAAAAAGGCCAGTTGCAGCCACCCCGCCCGAAAGGCCGCGTGCACGCTTTGCTTCATTTGCGAGCGCATCACGCCAGTCAGAAAGGCGTCTTTGGCCGGGTCTTGCGCCATGAGGTGTAGAAAGGCGTCAATCTCTTCATCCAGGGTAGATTCATCTTCGACGATGTACCAGCGTACGTTGCGGCCGCTCTCTTCGGCGCGGCGCATTTTACGGCGGATTTCGTGGCGCTGCTTTTTATCTATGCTGGCCAGGTATTGCTCAAAGTCGCCGGGCAGGGGAATGGATGGCGTGGGTTGGTAGATTTCCTGGCTGTACGCCCAGCCGCGTTTTTCGGCTGCGGCGCGCAGAATGGGCAGCGAGGGGGACGAATCGGGCAGGTTGTACCAGTCGAGCAGCAGGTCGGCCTGCGGGTGGTTTGCATCCAAAAAGGTGAGCAGACCGTCTATGAATAGCGGCAGGTCGTCGGGGCGGGCAATTACGTCCAGGTAGTCCGAAATCTCAATGCTGCCTAAAAGCAGGTAGGCGGGCTGCCCTTCGCGGTTGGCGGCGCGAAAGAGCGGCGCAATGCCTGTCAGCCGCCCATCTGTCTGCGCTGTGATGAGGTGCAGGGCGGACTCTGGCGGCCATTCGCCGCCGCCGCGTGTTTGCCACCAGGTAGAGAGATATTCGTAACGCAAAAAGGGGACATTGGCGGTGCTTTCGCTTAGCAGGCTGTTCCAGGTGGGGGCAAAATGCGGCCCCAGAAATTCGGTATGCAGTGAAAAGTCCATTTTTTCTCGCTATCAGGGAATGCCAGCAATTCTGATTGGCCCGAAGCCGTCCCAAAGGTCTCCAAAAACCTTCGGGACGGTCGCCCGCAATTCATTTCGCGAATTGCTGAGGGGATTCCCTAAAGATTTTACCAGTATAATGAGTACATATCTCGCGTTGTTCTTACCCAAACTGTGGCTAACAAACTTGACCTCGACTTTCTCTGTTTTTATCGCCTGAACGGGCAAGACCAGCCCGCCCTGCCGGGTTTGCATGTGGCTGCTCCGCCGCGCCGTGCGGCGCGCGGGCGCGAACACGACCGCCTGTTCATTTTGCTTTCCATTACCGGCAACGTGCGCCTGACCGGCGATGAATATGCCGAAATAACGCGCCAGATGTCCGAGCGTTACTACAGCCTGGGCGGCGCGGTTACTTCGGCGCTTCGGGCGACTGTCGAATCGCTTAACGCCTTTTTGCTAGAGCGCAACATGCGCGTTGGCGGGCGCGGGCAGGTAGCCTCTGGGCTTTTGGTGATGGCTGTGCTGCGTGACGACCATCTGTACCTGGCCCTGAGCGGGCCGGTGCACGCCTTTTGGATGAGCCCGCGTGGGACGCGTCATTATTTTGATGACCAACTTTCGGGGCGTGGGCTGGGGCTTTCTCAGACGGCCCGCCTGTATTTTGCCCAGGCGCACCTTCAGCCGGGCGACCGGCTGCTGTTTGCCACCTATTTGCCCTCGGCCTGGGCGCCCACGCTGGAATCTGACCACGGAAGTGCTGCGCTGGAGGTGATTCGCCGCCGCCTGATAGCCGATGCCGGGCCCGAAGCGCAGGCCGTGCTGATATTGGTTGCAGAGGGAACGGGAAAACTGAACCTGGCGCGTCTTACGCCCCCGGTGGCAGCCCCCGCTCCCAGCCCTACCCCTGCGCCCGTTTCGGACGCGCCTGCCGCCCCGCAGCCTGCGCCTGCCGCCTCGGCCGCCCCTACGCCCCAGCTGCCTGCCGCACAACCGGCATCGCGCCCGTCAGCCCTGCCGCCGCGCCCACCCATGCAGCGTCCGCCGGCGGCGGCTGCACAAACGCCCCCTGCAAACCGCACGCCAGCGCCTGCTTCCACTGAACCTGCCGGCCCGTCATTGGCGCCAGCGGCCCAATCAGAATCTCGCCCCCCGGCCCCGCTGCCGCGCCCGCCTGCCTCGGCCCCGCAAGCGCAGCCCCAACCCAGCCGCGAACAAGCCCCAGAGCCCAAAATGCTGGTGCGACCGCCCGGCCCCAATACGCTGCAACCGTTTTTCAAGCAGCTTGCTGCAGGCATACGCGCTATGCGTCAGTTCGAGCAGCGCGCCAGAGCGGCCTTTGCGCGTCTGATGCCGCGTTTGCTGCCCATGGCCAGCGCCGAAGAATCCCCCCCCGCCCCAGCGGGTGAGCGTTCGTTTGGCGGCATGTTGCTGGCATTGGCGTTGCCTGTCATTCTCATCACCATGGGCGCGGTGGTCTATAACCAGTATGGACGCACCAGCCAGTACAGAATTTATTTCGCCAGCGCTCAAGAGGCTGCAGCCAAGGCCAGCGGCATTAGCGAGCCTATTTCGCAACGCCGCGCCTGGGAAGAAACCCTCTTCTGGCTCGACAAAGCCGAAGCCTACCAGACCACACCCGAATCGCGCACCCTGCGGCGGCAGGCGCAGGCTAGCCTGGACCTGCTGGATAACATCAAGCGTGTTACTTTCCAGTTAGCCTTGCCGCAGGTCTTCCCCGAAACGACCCGCATCAACCGCATGGCTGCGACTGAAAATGATGTCTTTCTCCTGAATGCTGAGCGCGGCGAAGTGTACCGCGTGATGCTGACCCCGCGCGGTTATGAGCTGGATGTTAACTTTATTTGCCGTCCTGGCATTTATAGCGGCGGGGTGGTCGGCCCGCTGGTGGATGTCGTCAGTTTGCCGCGCATCAATCAGTTCAATGCGCTGGCGTTGGGCATTGATGCCAGCGGCGCGCTGCTTTACTGCCTTGGCAACGGTCAATCGCCGCAGGTTGTGCCGCTTAACCCGCCAGAAATTGGCTGGAAGCGCATTGCCGCCATCGGGCTGGATGACAGCAGGTTATATGTGCTGGATGCCAACGCCAATGCGGTGTGGACGTATTACAGCAGCCAGAGCAACTTTCTGAATGTTGACCCACTGTTCTTCTTCGATGAACAAATTCCGCACATGGGCAATGTAGTGGATATGGCCGTGAGCGGCGATGACATTTACCTGCTGAATGCCGATGGACACCTCATCACCTGTACGCTTAGCCGGGTGAGCAGCGCCCCTACCCGTTGCACCGACCCGGCCATCCTTACCGACCGCCGCCCTGGGCGGCAAGGCGGCGTCACCTTGCCCGATGCCATCTTCTCACAGGTCATCTTTTCTCCCCCGCCTAACATCTCGGTGGCGCTGCTAGATGCCAACAACCGCGCTATCTATCGCTTTAGCCCGCGTGGGCTGGAACTGCAAGACCAGTTACGCCCGGCTATTGGCGAAGCCGCCACCCTGCCAGGTGGGGCAATATCTGCCGTCGCCTTTAGCCCCAACCAGATTTTATTTGTGCTGGTCAACAACCGTTTGTACTACGCCGCCGATATACGCTAACCGGGGTTTGCCTATGCCTGCTGACATGCTCTCATCTTTCTTGAACTGGCTGCGCCGCGTATTCGGCCGCCGCGCCAACCTGCCGCCCCAGGTATCTGACGAACCTGCCCAGGTAACGCAATCGCGCGTTTTGCTCATCATCTACGACCCGGTTGTGGATGCCGCCAGCGGGCGCACGCTCTCGGCTTTTATGGGCTGGCGCAACCCCGATCTGCTCGTCACCGAGTTCATTGGCGACATCAACGAAACCAGCCGCGGACTGGCCCAATACCAGATTGTAGACCGCATTACGCTGGACGCGTTCCCCCGCAAGGCAGATGGTTTCTGCTATACACCGCAAACTTATCTAAACGTTCTTCGCCGCATCGAGCCGCCGCATGTGCCCGAACGGGTGGACTATGACGAAATTTTGCAGCGCTTCGACATCCTGCGCCGGGTGGCGGCCGGGCAAATAGATGAAGTGTGGGTTTTTGCTTTTCCGCATGCGGGTTTTTACGAGTCCACTATGGGTGGGGTGGGGGCGTTTTGGTGCAACGCGCCCCCGCTTGAGGGGACGGCATCCTGTCCGCGGTGTTTCATCGTCATGGGCTTTTCTTACGAACGTGGCGTAGGGGAAATGCTGGAGTCCTTTGGGCACCGGGCCGAGTCGCTGCTTCAGAAAACTTTTGCGCGTACACGTGGAGCGGACAACCTGTACGAAAAGTTCATCCGTTACGACAAGATTGCACCTGGCCGCGCCGAGGTGGGCAACATTCATTTTGCCCCCAACAGCGAATTTGACTATGACTGGGGCAACCCGCGCCCGGTGACCAGTTATTGCGACGACTGGTACAACTTTCCAAACTTTACCGGTCTTGCGCGTCAGGTAAGCGCGCGCGACTGGGGCGGCGGTGAAATACGCGCCCACCACAAATGGTGGTTAGACCATCTCCCGCGCGCCAATGGGCGCAGTAACGGCATTGCCCACAATTGGTGGCAATATATTCTTGACCCAAATCGCGTGTTGTCTTAGCGCGTTGCAGGCTTGCCCGGCTGCGTTGTTACAAAATAGTTGTAGCAACGCATTTTTTTATTCAAAATGCTATTTTTGCGGTAAATTTGGATGAAAATAATTGCAAAAAAAACATCTGACCCGTTGTTCAGAGCATTCTTATGGCAGGCAATCACGTGGCGCGTCTGACGATTTTCCAAAAACTTTTTCTGTTCTTTGCAGCCTTCACTTTACTGATGACAGTGAGTGGCGCAAGTGCGTTTTACCAGGCCATGCGCCTGGTATTGGTGGAAAATATTCGCGCCGAATTGAATGCCGCTGCCACCGAAAAAGAAGCCGCGCTTTTGGTTTGGTTTGCTGCGCGTACGCGTGAAGTAGAGCATCTGGCAAACACAGCCGATGTGCGCCAGGCGCTGCTTTACCTCACCTTTTCAAGTGCTAACCTGGCGCCAATTGGGCGCACCCGTTTGATGGAGAAATTTGAAGAGCGCATACTGGACAGTGGAGAACATGCCACGCTGTTGATGCTGGATTATGACACGGGGGCTGTCCTGTTTGCCAGCGGCGATTTTGCCGATTTTACCTACAGCGTAGATTGGACTCACCAGGCTGCCTTTTTTAACGGGCGGTTGGGTGTTTTTGCGCAAACCCCCTATCGTTTTGCGGGCGCCGATGTGCCGGTGGTGATGATTTCTGCGCCGGTCAGTTTGCCAGATACTTCGCGCCAGGCAGGTGTGCTGGTGGTTTTGTATCAAGTGCAAACGCTCGACGATGTGCTTGCCCGTCGCAGCGCTTTACGCCAGACCGATGACTCCTATTTGGTTAATAGCGCCCATCAATATGTCACCCGCCCGCGCCTGGATGACGGCCAAATCCTCGTTTTGGAAAGCACAGATACCAGTCCATCGGTCAACCGGTGCCTGGCTGGTCAAAGCGGGTTTGACTATTCGATCGACTATCGGGGCGTATCTACGTTCAAGTCATACCTTTGGGTGCCGTCTTATGGGTTGTGCCTGGTTGCTAAAGTGGATACAGATGAAGTTTTACAGCCCATCAATGCGCTTATTCCGGATATCGTATGGGGCGGAATCTTTTTCTTTGTGATTGGGCTGACCGCCGTAAGCGGACTGGCGCGCGCCATTACCCGCCCGGTGCTGGCGCTAACCGATGGCGCTGAGCGCCTCTCGGCGGGTTACCGCGATGTGCACCTGGATATCAAAACGGGCGATGAATTATCACGCCTTGCCGACGCTTTCAACAGCATGGCTGTATCCCTTGCGGCGAAAGAACGTCAGTTGCGCGATTATGCAGCCCAACTGGAAGAGATGGTGGCCACCCGCACCGCCGAATTGCGCGCCAGCGAAGCGCTTGGCCAGGCCGTGATGGAAAATTCACCGGTAGGCATTACCGTGCGCAACCGCTCTGGCGACTTAATTTACTGGAATAGCGCCTGGCTATCCATCTATGGCGTGACCGAAGCCGATTTGAAAGACCTGCAAAGCCAATTAGAAACCAGTTCTTGGGCGCGCCTGGTTTTACGCAGCGAACTGGATAAAGACGTAAATTACGTTCAAAATGAAGATGGCTTGCTCTTCATCCCTGAAATGTCTATTGAAATACCTCGCCTCAAGACCAGGCGTTGGGTGTCGGAATATTCCTACGCCATCCCAAACGCACAAGGTAAAGTGGACCGGGTGGTGACGCTGGTTGAAGACATTACTGAGCGGAAACAACGCCAACAAGAAATGGAAAAACTCCTGGCGTTTAGCACAGCCGTTCGAACAGCCGAAAGCCGACAGGAACTTGAATCCATTGTGCTTCAGCAACTTTGCCAGCATATTGGCGTAGAAAACGCCGGCATTGTGTTGCGCACCCCCGCGAATTTTGAAATGATTAACGGCATCGGTTGTGGCGTCTGGTCCAGCTGGCGCAATGAGGTTAATCAGTCGGCCAGTGCAGGCATCCTGGGCGAGGTGCTGCGCAACCGCCAGATGTATATCACCGATAACGTGTACAACGACCCGCGCCGCTACGGCGACAATCTGGGGGATGTTCAGGCGCTCAGCCTGGCGCCGCTCATCGTCAATGACTTGGCAATTGGGGCAATGGCCATAGGCGCCAAAGCGCCTTTTAGCGAGTCGCAATTGCGCCTTTTTCGCGCTATGGCCGACCTGGTCTCTAATGCGTTTTACCGCCTATCGCTCTCCGAACTGACCGAGCGCCGCCTGCAATGGCTTACGGCCATCCGCGCAATTGACCAGGCGATTATGAGCAGCATGGATTTGCGCATCATCTTCAACATCCTGCTCGACCGCACGCTCAGCCAGTTATCGCTGGATGCAGCCGCCATTCTGCTTTTACGCCAGAACAGCCGTCTGGAATACGCCGCCTGGCGCGGTCTGAGTGCCGTCAACCCGGCGTCTATGTCGGTGCGGTTGGGTGATTTGCAGGCTGGCCGGGCCGCGCTAGACCAGCATACGATCATCATACCGGATTACAACGCCGCCGCAGGCTGGACATCCCAGTTGATGACACGAGAACAATTTCGTGGCTATGGCGCTGTTCCGCTTATTGCCAAAGGCCAGGTCAAAGGCGTGCTCGAAGTATTTAGCAAAGCGCCCCTTAACGTTGACCTGGAGTGGATGGAATTTCTCGAATCGTTGGCCGGGCTGGCGGCCATCTCAATCGAAAACGCCACCCTGCTTGAGGTGATTCAGCACACCAACACCGAACTATCTGTTGCGTATGACTCAACTTTGTTGGGCTGGTCCCAAACCGTGGAACTGCGCGAACGCTACAAGCAAGGGCGCACCCGCCGACTGGCCGACCAAACCCTCGACCTGGCCCGCATGTTAGGCGTCGAAGAACGCGACCTGCCACACATTTACCGCGGTGCGTTGCTGCACGATATTGGCATGTTGGCTGTTCCAGAAGAAATTTTGCTCAAGACAGATCCTCTTACTGCTCAAGAGCGCGCCTGCATTGAAAAACACCCCGAATATGCCAGCCAAATTATTCTATCTATCGAATACCTGCGCCCCGCGCTCGATATTCCCTATGCTCATCACGAAAAATGGGACGGCAGCGGCTACCCGCGTAGGCTCAAAGGCGAAAACATTCCGCTGCCTGCGCGCATTTTCGCCGTGATTGATGTGTGGGATGCCCTGACACATCATCGCCCCTACCGCAACGCCTTCAGCGAAGCCGATGCCCTGGCTTACCTGCGCGAGCAGTCTGGGCGACACTTTGACCCCAGGGTAGTGGAAGCCTTTTTGCGCCTGCTGGGGAAATAAAAAACTGTTCAAAAAGTAGGGCAAGATATTATCTTGCCGCCACCCCTGGCAAAGAACAAACACAGGCTGCCCAAAAAGTAGGACAAGATATTATCTTGCCGCCACCCCTGGCAGAAAAAACAAACAACAACCGCCAATATCTAGCGGTTGTTGCATTTGCAAAGGGTCTTTTTGGGCAGCCCCTGCATTTATGAACAGGCTTTTTTTCTGGTGCAAGCCCTACTCCAGATAACCGGGCTGGCGCAACACACCGCTGTAAGCGTATACCGGGCGTGAGCGCGCGCGCATCGCATCTATACGCCGCTGAACATGCGGAGCAAAATAGCCTGCATAGCGTTCCTGCAACTCTGGGATTTGCCAGTCCGAGCCGGTCACCCGTCCGCGGCAGTTTGGCGCGCCGCACAGGCAGTCAAACTCATCGTAAGGGCGGGTATCGCACATGGCATAGTCAAAACATACTTCTTCGCCGGGGATGATGTCGCGCATGGCAACCAGCGCTATCTGACCCGAAAGCCCGGCATTTGGATTACAACTGTGATTGACATAGTCTCCCTCCCCAATTGGGCGCGGCACCAGGAAGAAGTTATCCTCTACCTGGATGCACAGACTGCGCTCAATTTCAGGGAGCTTTACAAAGGTGTCCCATTCGTACACGACACCCCCGAAAACGGCTACGAGTTCGCCTTTCTTAATCGGCTTAATGGCAAAAATGCCGTTTCCGCTGCCATCGGCTTTCGGGCGGCCTTCCAACTTAGGTGAAAGGTAAGATGAGGGCTGGTTGTCCATTCTGCATAAAGCATCCTTTCTGGCTTAAATATTTTCGGCGCTCCCTCGGTTTACCCAGGCTGCCGCGCAGCCCTAAAAGCCAAACCGAAAAAACGCCTCGTCAAATAATACAATAATCCCTATGCATGTAAAGGTTAAAACGCGCGAATATTTTTGCCCAATATTGTGCGTTTTATGAAGTGTTGCCGCATATATTTGCCCAAAAGGCAAATTTTGAGCATGAAATTGCTAAAAAAGCAATATGTGCCGCTGTTATCGCGTATGTAATGCACTTAATGCAAAATCTCCCCACTTATTTTGACGGGTAAAGAAATTACAGTTGCTCTGTTGCAAAAAGGATGTCACTGCGCGGGCAAAGCCCGAAGCGCCTCTACCTCGAAAATCAGCGAACAACATGTCACCGCGCCTTCGGCTTTGGCAACCTCGCTGGCTTCGACCGCTACCAGGCGGATGCCCGCCGCAGCCAGGCGGGCCTGTGTTTTGGGGTAATGCGCCGGGTAAATGACGGCATCGTCCACCAGCACAGCGTTGGCCGCGGCGGGTTCATCGGGGTGCACTTCGATGATTTGCCAGCCAGGGAAGTGCTCCGGGCTGACCCAGAGCGGGTTGAGCAGCAGGGTGTTGCGCCCTACCTGTGTCACGGCAGATTTGAGGTGCAGGCAGCCGTGAATAGGCACGCCCTGCACGCTGTAGCCATAGGGGGCCAAAAAAGCCCGCATTTGTTCGATGGCGCTCTGGTTGCTGCGCGTGCCCAGCCCAACGTATACGTTTTTGCCCAGCGTCAGCACGTCGCCGCCGTCTATGCAGCCGGGCGGCTGAATGATGTGCAGGGGGCGGTAGGGCGCCAGCGCCGGGATGATGGATTCGACTTCGGGTTTGCGCGAGTCAGCGCCGGGGCGGGTGATGATGGCGCATTCGGGCAGGACGATGGCCGTGTCTTCCACAAAGACCGAATCGGGCAGGTTGGGTTCGGCGGGCAGCGAAATCACCTGCACACCCAGGGCGCGCAGCGCGTCTTCATACTGGCGGTGCTGGGCGCGGGCCAGGGCCAGGTCTATGGGCGTGCGCGCCAGGTGAGTCAGTTCGCATTCGTTGAAGCGCGGGCTGATGGCGCGGGTAATGGCTATTTTGCTCATGAGCGGGCCGACTTTTCCACAATTTCTTTGGGGTCAAATTTGTACCCGGCGCGCAGTTTGATGGGGTCGCGCTCTTTGCGGCGCAGGCGCAGGTTGAGCATTTCCACAAAGACCGAAAAGCCCATGGCAAAGTAGATGTACCCCTTGGGGATGTGCTGGTGCAGACCGTCTACCACCAGCGTAAAGCCGATGAGCAACAGGAAAGCGAGCGCCAGCATTTTGATGGTGGGGTGCTCATCTACAAACGCGCTGATGGGCCCGGCGGCGAAAATCATCACCCCGGCTGCGGCGATGACCGCGATAATCATGATCGGGATTTCGTTGACCATGCCCACGGCGGTGATGACTGAATCGAGCGAGAAGACGATGTCGAGCAGCATGATCTGGATGATGACGCTGATGAACGAGGCCGCCACGCGGGCCGAGGCGTGCCCTTCGACGCCTTCCAGTTTCTCATGGATCTCGAAGGTGCTTTTGCCCAGCAGAAACAAGCCGCCTGCAATCAAAATCAGGTCGCGCCCAGAAATGCCCAGCCCCAGCACGCTGAAGAGCGGCTCTTCCAGGCTGATGATCCACGAGAGCGAGAGCAGCAGCAGGATGCGGGTGACAACAGCCAGCCCAATGCCGGTGCTGCGCGCGCGCGGCTGCTGGGCTTTGGGCAGTTTGCCCGCCAAAATGGAAATGAAGATGACGTTATCTACGCCGAGCACCAGCTCGAGCGCAATGAGGGTGGCGAGTGCAATCCATGATTCGGGGTTGGTGAGCCAGTCCATGTGTTTCTCCGGGGTGGGGATAATGGCTGATTATGCCAGTATTCGCAGTGGATGTGCAAGGGGAATTTTATGCAGCACGCCAGACCTGGTACAGCCCCAGGCGGCCGTTCTCGCCGTCTGAGTAAAACGTTTCGGCAATGTCGAAGCCGCTTTGCGCAGAGAGGGCCGATAGTTCGGCCTCGCTAAAGTGATGGGCGTAGCGCAGTCCCTCGCCGCCTGCGCGCCAGTCCAGCAGGTGGTCACCGTGGTCTACGTCGGCGTCGGCGAGCCCGATGCGCGCCCAGGGTTGGATGCGCGCGCGCAGGCGCGGGCTGTTGAGGAATTGCCAGTTGGACAGGATGAAGCGCCCGCCGGGGGCAAGCAGCGCGCGCACCTGGCGCAAAAACTGCAGCCGCAGCGGCTCGGATGGGATGTGGTGCAGTGTAGCGAAACAGGTGATGCACGCGAAGTGACCGGTGAGGCTCGCGGCCCAGTGGGGGCTGGCCAGGTCGGCTTGCAGAAAGTGAACCGGGAAGGTTTGCGGGGCCTGGGCGGCGTCTTCCAGCAGGGGCGGGCTGAAGTCTAGCCCGGTGTAGGCGCCGTGGAATCCGGCCCGGGCCAGTTCGCGGGCCAGTTCGCCGTTGCCGCAGCCCAGGTCCAGAATGTCTTCCGTCCCATCCAGGGTGGCGATGATGCGCCGCACGCCCGGTTGAATGCGCCGCCGCGTGGCGGAAAAGTCTTTGCCAAAGGTCTGGTAGAATTGGCGGTTAAGTTCAATTAACGTTTGCGCAGTACGAGAATCCATTCCCCAAATTATAGCGGTATGTCCACTCTTCCACGACGTGAAAACTGGTACGAATTGAAAGCAATTACGCCCGAAAGGCTGGCCCTGGCGCGCCTGGTGCTGGATGAAATTCGCGCGGGCAGCCCGGTGACCGAGGCGGTGCGCCGGCATCCTTTGCCGGGCGGCGGGCATTTGGCCAAGTCGTTTTTGGTGGCGGCTTACCAGCAAATGGTGGCCGCCGGTGAACTGACTGCCGATACGCGCCTGCTGGAGACCATCCGCATGAAGCCGGTGCGCACGCTTTCGGGCGTGACTACCGTGACCGTGCTGACCAAGCCCTACCCGTGCCCCGGTAAGTGCATTTTTTGCCCTACCGATGTGCGCATGCCCAAAAGTTACCTGCCCGATGAGCCTGGCGCAATGCGCGCCCTGGAGCATGAATTTGACCCGTATCGTCAGGTGCGTGCGCGCATCGAGGCGCTGGCCGCTACCGGCCACCCCACCGATAAAATCGAATTGCTCATCCTGGGCGGCACATGGAGCGCCTACCGCCGCGACTATCAGGAATGGTTCATCAAGCGCTGTTTCGACGCCATGAACGCGCCCCTGGCCCCCGCCACAGCAGGGCATGCGGCTGAGCAGGCGGGACCCGAACGCTGCCAACCCGGCGAACTGGAAGCCGCCCAACGCCTGAACGAAACCGCCCCGCACCGCAACGTGGGGCTGGTCATTGAGACCCGGCCAGACGAGATTGACGCGCGCGAAATTCGCTGGCTGCGCTATTTGGGCGTAACCAAAGTGCAAATGGGCGCGCAAAGCCTGGATGACCGCATTTTGGAAATGAACAAGCGCGGGCACGATGTGGCCGCCACCCTGCGGGCTACATCCATGCTGCGCGCGGCCGGGTTCAAGATTGTGCTGCACTGGATGCCCAACCTGCATGGCGCAACCCCCGAAAGCGACCGGCAAGATTTTGCCCGCCTGTGGCAGGGATTTTGCCCGGATGAAATCAAAATTTACCCCAACCAGTTGCTGGCCAACGCCGAATTGTACGAGGTCTGGCAGCGCGGCGAATATCACCCCTACACCACCGAAGAACTGATTGACCTCATCGCAGACATCATGCCCACTGTGCCGCGCTATTGCCGCGTCAATCGCGTCATCCGCGATATTCCCTCTACCAACGTGGTGGCGGGCAACAAGCGCACCAGCCTGCGCCAGGATGTGGACGCGGAACTGCACCGGCGCGGTACGCGCTGCGTGTGCGTGCGCTGCCGCGAAGTGCGCGGGCAGGGGGTTAATCCTGATGCGTTGCGCCTGGAAGATGTCACCTATGCAGCTGAACGCGCCGAGGAGCATTTTCTCTCCTACGTCACGCCCGACGACCGGCTGGCCGGTTTTCTGCGCCTTTCGCTGCCGTTGCCGGGCGCGCCCCAAACGGGCATTGCCGACCTGGATGGGGCGGCCCTCATCCGTGAGGTGCATGTGTACGGGCAGTCGCTGCCCGTAGGCGCAGAGAAGCACGGCGCTGCGCAGCACATTGGGCTGGGGACGCAATTGCTGGCCAAAGCCGAAGAAATTGCCCGCGCGCGCGGTTTTAAGCGCCTGGCGGTTATTTCGGCGGTGGGCACGCGGTTGTACTATCTTGATCGGGGATTTGAACGGGGAGAGGCGTACCTGGTCAGGCCGCTCACCTGACCTTTAGACAAAAGCGCGCAAAAATAACACAGAGACGCCAGGCGCACCGCGGGCGGTTTTTCAAAGCCGCTGTGGCTTCTGCGCCTTTACGCTGAAACCTGCGCCAGGGCATGTCTAAACATAGCAACTGGCCCGCGCCCTAACTCTTTTCCCAGCGTTGCACGCAATCGCGGATGAAGTCGCGAATGCCTGGGTCGGGGACGCTATCCACGCCCTGGTATTTTTGCCCGTTGATGATGACCAGCACCCCGCCGCCGGGCGCATCTTTCATGCTGATTTCCATATCGGCATAGGGGCTAAGCGGCAGGCGCTTTTGCAGCACGGCGTCAATCTGTTCCACAATGGTTAGCAGGCGCGGCTCTTCTTTGTTGCGGTTTTGCATCAGGTAGCGCGCGCTGGTGATTACATTCATGCTCACTGGCTCAATTTTGGGCTTGTCGGGTTCTGGCGAGGCCGCCGGGGGCTGCGGCGTGGTCACCCGCTGAGGCGGGGGGCTGAGGGGTGTTGCCGGGCGCGGCGCCTGGGCCGGGGCGGCTGGGCGCGGCTGCGCGGCGGGCGCAGGGGCTTGAGATGCCGCCGCATCAGGCGGGCGCGGGGGCGCTACGCGCGCATCAATCCACGGGCGAATGTAGGTCAAAACATCTATTAGCCGTTTGCGCTGCGCGTGGCTGACATCGTAGTATTGAATTTCCACGCCATCCAGTTTGACAATTGGGCGGTTGCCGTCGAAGTTGACGCTGAGCACCGATGGGGCTTCGACCACGCGCTCGACTTCCACCACCTTTTCGACAATTTGAATTTCTGGTTCTTTGGGCTTGGGCTGGCGCATTTTGGCGGTGAGGCGGCTGTCAATGATGCCAATGACGTAACCGATGACCAGCGCGCCAATGAGAACGAACAGGTTGCTTCCAAAAATTTCCATAATGAGAACTCACTTGCGGGGCTGGCAGGTAGGACAAAAATGGGTGCCCCGTTGTCCAACAATGATTTTCTCGATTATTGTACCGCAAGCCGGGCAGGGTTGGTCAGCGCGCCCGTATACATGGAAGTAGTTTTGAAAGCCGCCGCCGCGGTACACCCAGTCTATGCTGGCGCCGTTGTGGCTGATGCCGGTTTCCAGCACAGCGCGGATGGCGTGAAATAATCGCGCGGCTTCGTCCTCTGTTATGGCGTCTGAAAGCGTCAGGGGGTGCAAACCGGCCCGGTGCAGGGCTTCATCGGTGTAGATGTTGCCCAGCCCGGCCAGAAAGGTCTGGTCGAGCAGCAACGGCTTGAGTTGCCGCCGCCGGGCAGTGAGCGCGGTGTGCAGCCAGGCGGGGGTGAAGTCGTCTGAAAATGGTTCGGGGCCCAGGTCGCCAATCACATCCAGCGGGTTTTCTACCAGCCATACGCGCCCAAATTTGCGCGGGTCGTTGAAGATGAGCGCCTGTCCATCGTCCAGCACAAGGTGCAGCCGGTCGTGCGCGGCAGGCGGTTCGGCGGCGGGTTTTAGCCACAGGTCGCCGCTCATGCGCAGGTGAATGAAGAGATGCCCCGCGTTCAGGCGCAGGTGCAGGTATTTGGCGCGCCGCCCCACCTGCAAAATTTCCTGCCCGGCAATGCGCGCGTCGAACGCCTGGGGCGTGGGGGCGGCCAGCGTGCGCTGCCACAGCAGCCGGGTAGATAGAATGCGCCGCCCTTCCAGGCTGGGGCGCAAGGTGCGGGCAATGGTCTCTACTTCGGGCAGCTCGGGCATGTTCTGTCCTTAGGGAATGTTGGTATAAACTGCGCCATCGGCGGCATCGTACACCAGGCGCACGCCCGCGATGACGGGCGGGGGGGCGGAATCGCGCCAGAACAGCACGACCACCACCGGGGCTTGCGCGGCGCGTTGCGTAACCCGCGCCAGAGAGTCGGGGTCGCTGGGCGTGATTTGATAGGCCGGAATGTGCAGCACGCGGTACATCAGGTCCAGGTTGTCGGTAAAGTAGATGGCCTCGCGCGGGTATGCCGCGACTTGCGGGATGAAGCCCAGCCGGTCGTAGAACACGTTGGCCAGCCCCAAACCGGGTTGACGGCTGTTATTCCATAGCAGCAGGGTTTCTTTGTAGTAGGCGCGTCCAAAAATCCATGCGCTTACAATCAGCAGGGCGGTCAGCCCTGCCCGCGCTGCCGCGCCATAGCGCGCGGCCCACTGCGTCAGGCGGTGCAGGGCGTACACAACCAGCGCAAACAGGCCTGCAAAAAACGGCAGCAAAATGCGCTGCTCGTTGAGCGGAATATACGGGTCGAAGAGCAGGCGCGCAGCCAGGGTCATGGCGGCGTACGTCAGTGTGGCAAGCAGGGTCAGTTTGGCCAGCGGCGTTGCGGCCGCGGGCGGCTTTTTAGCGCCATGCAGCGCCAACCCGGCGGCCCCCAACGCCAGCACGGCAATGGTGAGCAGGCGCAGCAGGGTGATGCTGCCCAGGTCATCCAGCGGGTTGAGCCAGGCGCGCACGGCCGCGGCAAAGGCAGCCCACTCGCTGGGGCTGATGGGGTGCAGCTCCAGGCGGCGGTTGGCGGCTGCGCCGGTGTATGCCAGGTTGCGGATGAACCACGCAATCATTGGGGCAACGGCAATCAGGGACATCCAAAAGGCATCCATGATTTTGCGCCGCCACGGCCAGGCCGGGATGAGCAGCAACCCCAGGGCGCAGGCGGCCAGCAGCGCCCCGCCCACATAGCGCGTCAGAAACGCTGCCGCCTGCATCAGCGCAGCGGCGACCAGCCAGGCGCGTCGTTTGGTTTCGATGTAGCGGCTCAGGAACAAAACTGCCAGCAGCGTCCACACGAGGTAGGGTGCTTCGGTCATGGCGTATAGGGCCGTATCCCAAAAATGCGGCATCACAGCCAGTAGCCCAGCGCCCAGCATGGCCGCGCCAGCCGATTGCCCGCTAAGGCGGTAGAGAAATAGCCCAAACACCAAAACGCATCCGGCGGCAAAGAGTGCGGCCAGCCAGCGCGCGCTCTGGTCTATGGGCAGCCCGGCTGCGTTTAGCCCGGCCAGCAGCATGGGGTAAAGCGGCGGCCAATGGGTGGTGGCCACAAACTGCCGGTCGCCGTTTTCACGCCCCAGCCCCAGCCCGCGCGCCAGGTTTTCGGCGCTCCACAGGTAGCGCACCGAATCGGTGCGCAGCCCTACTCCGCGCGGCGCGGTGGCCCACCAGAATTGAGCAAACGTCCAGCCTGCCAGCGCAACCAAAAAAATCACCAGCACCCCCAGGCGGCGGCGCTGGTAGTGCTGGCTTAACCCCTCAAACGCGGAAAAAAACAGCCTGCTCACGCGTTGCGATTACTCGTTGAACATTTCGCCCACGCTGCGGCCTTCGTGCGCGCGCAAAATCACTTCGGCAATCAGCGGGGCAATCGAAATCACCTTCAGGCGCTCGCCAAAGTGCGCGGCTTTTTCGGGCGAGATGGGCACAGTATCGGTCGTGATGAACTGCTTAACGGGCAAGGCGGCCAGGCGCTCGGCAGCATTGCGCGAGAGCACCGGGTGCACGCACACCACATACACGTCACGCGCGCCGTTCGCCTTTACCAGGTTGACCGCCTGCACAATCGAGCCGCCGGTATCAATCTCATCGTCCACCAGAATCACATCGCGCCCCTCAATTTCGCCAATCACGGTCAGCGCTTCGGCTTTGGCGTCGTTGGCGGCGCGGCGCTTTTCGATGAAGGCAATTGGCGCATTCAGCGCAGCGGCAAAGTTGCGTCCTTTTTTGGCAAAGCCCAGGTCTACGCTGACCACCACCGGGTTGAGCATCGTATCTCGAATGGTCAGCATATACTCTTTGATTTCGTGGAAAGCCGTCAGCACGTCGCCAGGGATGCTGAAAAAGCCCTGAATTTGCCCGGCGTGCGGCTCGATGGTGATGTAACGGTCGGCCCCGGCCACCTCAATCATGTCGCATACCAGGCGGGCTGTAATGGGCACGCGCGGCTGGTCTTTTTTATCCGAGCGGCCATACGCCAGGTAGGGCACTACGGCAGTAATGCGCGCCGCCGAATCCAGCCGCAAGGTCTGAATCATGATGAGCAATTCCATCAGGTTGCGGTGCACTGGCGAGGTGGTGGTCTGAATGACGTACACATCCTGCCCGCGCACGCTGCTGTGCAGTTTGACGAACAGGTTTTCGTTTGGGAATTCGATAATATCTACCCCGCACAGCGACTGACCCAAATACTCCGCAACGCGTTGCGCCAGCTCGGGCGAGGCAGTACCGGCATAAAGTTTTATGCCGCCGTAAACTTTCATTTCGTGGTGTGCATAACTTGGCATATTTTTCTTCATATCTTTCCTGTTGAAAAATGAATCGCGCGCAGCCGCCGGGCTACCGTCCGTTAAGCAGGCGGCGGGCCGCCTCCCAGGGCGATACCGTCCGGGCCGCCACTGCGGCCAGAATCTCGTTATATCGGTCGTCGCTCACGTCCTGGCGAAAGCGCGCCATAAGCGCCTCGGCAATAATCAGGTCCAGTTCGCTTTGCAGGCGTTCCCGTTCACGGCGCTGCCATTCACCTGTTTCGCGCAGATGCGCGGCGTGCTGGTCAATGGCGTCCAGCAATTCGGGCAGGCCGCGCCCATCGGTGGCGACTGTACGCAAAATGGGCGGCGACCACAGCGGCGCGGGGCGGCCAGTATCCACCGCCGGGGCGCTCATCAGTTGCCCATGGTGTTGAAATACTTTTTGCACCGGGTGGGCCAGGTCCAGGTTGCTTTTCAGGGCGCGTTCGGTGCTTTCTACGCCGGGGCGGTCGGCTTTGTTGATGACGAGAATGTCGGCAATTTCTAAAATGCCGGCCTTGATGGCCTGAATATCGTCGCCCAGCCCTGGCGCTTCGATGACGATGGTGGTGTGCGCCAGGCGGGCAATATCCACCTCCGATTGCCCTGCGCCCACCGTTTCGATGATGATGACATCAAACCCGGCGGCATCGAACACCTGGGTTACCCCCGCCGTAGCGTTGGCCAGCCCGCCCAAAGACCCCCGCGACGCCATCGAGCGGATGAACACGCCAGGGTCGCCGCTCAGGTCGCGCATGCGCACCCGGTCGCCCAGCACCGCCCCGCCGGTAAACGGGCGATCTGGGTCTACCGCCACAATGGCCACGCGGCGCGGCGGGCGGTTTTCTGCGCCCCGGCGGTAGTGCAGCGCCATCTGATTGACCAGAGATGATTTTCCCGTGCCTGGCGCGCCGGTGACGCCAATCAGATGTGCTTTGCCGGTATGCGGGTAGAGCGCATCCAGCGCGGCGCGTCCTTCGGGGGTGTCGTTTTCCACCTGGGTTAGCAGGCGCGAAAGGGCCAGGCGCTCGCCTGCCAGCACCGATTCAGTCAACGTCATGGCGTGCGCCTTCAGGCCGGGGTGGCTTCGCGAATATCGCGGATGATGTCATCGGTGGGGGCGCCGGGGCCGTAAACACCGGTTACGCCCATCTCCTTCAGGCGCGGCACATCTTCATCTGGGATAATGCCGCCCACAAAAACTTTCACGTTGCCCTGTCCATTCGCGCGCAAGAGTTCGAGCACGCGCGGCACCAGGGCCATGTGCGCACCAGAGAGGATAGAAAGTCCCACCACGTCCACATCTTCTTGAAGTGCGGCTTCGGCAATCATTTCCGGTGTTTGGCGCAGTCCGGTATAAATCACTTCCATGCCTGCGTCGCGCAAGGCGCGCGCAACCACTTTGGCGCCACGGTCATGACCATCCAGTCCGGGTTTGGCCACCAGCACGCGAATTTTTCTTTCGGTCATACATCCTCCGGGGGTTTGTCTGGTCAAATTATACTATGCAACCGAATCGGATGGATTGCGCATAAACGTACGTCCTGCAACGGGCTTGCTATACAATCTCTACCAGTTGTTCTATAATATATGCTATACTCAAAATATGGAGTCGCCGCGTGCATATTGGGCTGGTTGGGCTGGCTTCCTTCGCCGACGGGGGTTGCACGGCCTGGCAGCCTGGTTTTTAGAAGCCAGCGGCCCGCTTGCGTTGCTTGGCGCACAATTTCTCTATATGGGTCAGCCGTTCGTCCGCAGCGAACATTTCACCGCACTGGCGCGTTTGCTTGAAGATCACGATGAAGTGCAAGCGTTTGCCGCTTTTCTACGAGAGGACTTGGGCTTGTGAACCTGACCGGGCTTGCCGTATCTGGTGTGATTGGACTCAGCGTGGTTTTGCTCCTCGTGCTGAGTTTTTTGAATCGCCGCTCTCCCTTCAAATTTCGTGATATTGCAGTCTACTCCCGCCTGCGCCGCGCCATTGGGCTGGCGGTGGAAGATGGTACGCGCGTCCACTTTTCGGTGGGGCGCGGCAGCGTGGTGACGCCCTCGGCGGCTTCGGCACTGGTGGCGCTGAGTGCATTGCAGCGCGTGGGGGAGCGTACGGCCGTCAGCGATAACCCGCCCGTTGCCACCGCAGGCGATGGCGCGCTGGCTATCCTGGCGCAGGATAGCCTTTCCTCTGCCTACGATGCGGCCGGGGCGCTTGACCTCTTCGAGCCAGATTCTGCCCGCGTTGCCGGGCTGACGCCGTTCTCGTATGCGGCCGGGACAATCCCCGTCTTGCACGATGAAAACATCTCTGCCAATGTGGTGCTGGGGCATTTTGGCATGGAAGTTGCCCTGGTTGCCGACGCCGCCGAGCGCGATGGTATCTTCACCATTGCCGCCAGCGACCAGATCCCTGCCCAGGCGGTGTTGTTTGCTACTACCCCCGACGCCCTGATTGGCGAAGAGTTGTACGCCGCCGGGGCTTACCTTCAATCCGGCCCGATGCATGCCGCCAGCCTGGCCTTGCAGGATATCCTCCGCTGGGGTATCGTCATCGTTATCGTTGGCGGCGCAGTCCTTAAGTTACTGGGGGTACTGTGAAACTGCGGTTCAAAGGGCTTATCTCTACCTCTATCGCTATTGGCATTGGCGTCGTCATTCTGTTGGGCGCCCTGCTGCCTGTGGGGCAGTTAGCCGCTTTACGGGTAGTTTTGTTGCAGTGGGCAATTATTCTGGCTGCTGTGGCGCTGGTGGTGGGGGTTTTCAACCTGTTACGCGTGCACTATGGGCGCGTTTCTGCGCGCGAAAAAGGCGCCCTTAACAGCGCTTTGCTGATTGTCTTTATGCTTATCACGGTTGCCCTGGGGTTGTTTTTGGGCCCCACCGATCCTACCGTGATGTTGCTTTTCAATGCGGTGCAAGTCCCGGTAGAAGCCAGCCTGACGGCTGTGCTGGCGGTTACCCTGCTATATGCTTCGGTGCGGCTTTTGCGCTGGCGTACCGATCTGGTTGCTATTATCTTCATCGTGACGGCGGTCATCATTTTGTTGAGCACAGCGCCGCTGCCCTACTTTGGCGCCGTACCTGTTTTGAGTGACCTGTTGCGCCCCTTTGTGGCCCAGGTTTTGGCTGCGGGCGGCGCGCGCGGCATTCTGATTGGCGTTGCGCTGGGCACACTTACCACCGGGTTGCGCATTCTGCTTGGCGCAGACCGCCCCTACGGGAGCAAGTGACCATGGCCGAGACACGTTGTCCCGTTTGCAATACGCCCAACCCCGAAAACCAGGAAAACTGCCTGGTGTGCGGCGCGCGGCTGCGTACCCCAACCGAACCTTTGCCGCCGCTTCGCCCCGGGCAAGAACCTACCGCCAAATCTACCGGCGAGTTGGAACGCACCCTGCCAGGGTGGCTGCGCGACCTGCGCAGTGGTGAAACGCCCCAGCCGCCCGCTCCAGTAGAACCTGCCGCGCCATCACCCGCCCAACCCGTCGAAGAAGACCTGCTGGCGGGGCTTTCGGGCGCGGTTTTTGCAGAAGAACCCGGCGAAGAAGCAACCCCTGCAGACCTGCTCTCTGGTTTGATGGGTGCTGCAGATGAGGAAGAAGAAGAAACCCCCGACTGGCTGAAAGCCCTGCAAAGTGAGCTGCCGCAACCCCCGGCCGCCGAACCGCCTGCCCCCGCTTCGTCCGACCTTGCCGCCGAAAGCGCCCCGCTCGACTGGTTTGCCGAACCCCAGGACGCGGACGCCTTCTTTACCCCTGAAGCGCCCCCCCCGCCGCCTGCTGCGCCGCGCGAAGAGACCTCCGACGAGATCGCCGACTGGCTGCGCTCGCTCGACACCCAGGCGTCTCCGTCTGCGCCTGCGCCTGCGCAACCCACCCCTGCGCCGTCTGCGCTGCCTGGCGAAGAAGAATCCCCCGATTGGCTGTCTGAATTGGGCGCCGAACCCCTGCCTTTTGAATTTGTCGAACCTCCCGCCGCAACCCAAACCCCGGCAGAGGCTGATTTATCCGATTGGTTTGCCCCGCAAACTGCCGCCCCGGCCGCCGAAACGCCCGACTGGCTGAGCAGCCTGGGCGCGGAGGAATCCGCTGGCGGGCTGGAAGGCTTCACCTTCCCGACCGAAGAGCCCCCCGCCGCCCCGGCCGCCGAAACGCCCGACTGGCTGAGCAGCCTGGGCGCGGAGGAATCCGCTGGC
>FWPV01005549.1_pt1 | contig 25044 bp, 14 predicted proteins | sample 2228371 | NCBI WGS metagenome assembly FWPV01 (sample SAMEA103939776, study PRJEB20133) | metagenome | reverse complement strand
GTTTAAGGGCGGACAGAACATCCGGGCTAACGTGGCTTATACCGCATTGGAACGCCCCCGCGCATGGCTCTGGTCTCCCCTCTCCAGCTTCGCTGGAGAGGGGGAGGGGGTGAGGACCAGGCAGCGCATCCCAACGCCATACCGCCCGTCGGCGCTCATACGTTCTGTCCGCCCCTGAACCCCTGCCTGTGGGGGGTGCCAGCCGCTCCCAACAGCGGTTGGGACATGGGGAAACCGGGTTTCCCCATCCCACAGGAATCACGGCGCCTGCCACGCCGGCGGTTCCGGCGGGTTCAGCACGATGCGCATGATACGCCATTGCTCGCCCTCGCGCCGCAGCGTGTAGGTCACATCGAGCGTGTATGGCGCGCGCACGCCGATCCGCACCGGCTCGCCTTGCTGGATCTGATCTGCAAAGAAGGGGCTGCCGCGGTACAGCTCATCGCTCCAGCTCTCGCGGGTGGTAACCACGGCGTTGTCGGCGTCCACGAAGTCGAAGGAGCGGAATTGCAGGGTCAGCAGTTTGGAACCCACAAACTGCCCCGCGCGCTCCAGGCTGGCGATATAGGCCTGCGTATCGGCCAGTTCCTCGGGGCCGAGGTACTCGGCCACCCGCTCCGCCTCGGTGTACCAGAAGGCCTCCACCAGACGCTCGTTGAAGCGGCGAATGGTCGTCGCCAGGGGATCGGCTGCGTTCCCCGCGACCATGAAGCTCTGCGTCCAGGCGGCCAGTGGCGGCGCCTCGCCGGCGTCGAGCCGGGCGCGCCAGGCTTCATCGGTCAGACGGTCGCTCAGGGGTTGGACGAACTCGTAGTGCGAGAAGACCCCGCCTTTCGTCAGCACCAGGCGCCCTTCAATCGGGGCCACGACGTAGATCTCAAAGACGCGCCCCACGGCGGTTTCGAGGACGGTGGCTTCGAGAACGTTGGTGGCAATGTCGGCCACCACTGCCGCTTGCAAATCCTGGCCGCCCGCCGGCAGACCGCCCCGACCCTGATAAAAGGCCTCGTCGTCGGCGGCGAAGGTCAGGGCCTCGATCTCGGCGCCGTAGAAGCGGATCAACTCGTACTCCTCCTCGCTCAGAGATTCGCCGCGCAGTTGCTTTTCGGCCATACGCTGCAAGCGCGTCGCCAGGCGCTCCATCGCCTCAAGCGCCGCCCGGTCCGCCTCTTCCAGCAGCCCCCGCGCCGCCAGGCCCTCGATGGTCATGCGCGACAGACCGGCCACCCGGGCGTACAGCTCCGGTACCGGCTCCACGTACCCCCTGGCGCGCTCGGGTTCGGGCGGCTCCAGGGCGTCGAAGCCCCGCTCGACGTACACCTGCTTGGCATAGAGAATGGTGTCGCGCTTCAGTTCGGTCCACGAACCAAGGGCCGTGGTCAATTGCTTGTCGAGCCAGGCTTCGGAGCGCATAAATGCCGGATAGCCTTCACCCACAGGTTCGAGCAGCGGACGCAGGCTGTGGATCCAGCTCCAGTAGAGGTTCTGGGTCCAGGTCGCCTCATCATAGCCGGCGAAGGCGGCCCGCAACGCATCCATATTGCCGCGGTACTTCGGCAGCGCCGTGTCACCCAGGTTCTCCAGGTGGCTCAGGGCCCGCTCCGAGCCTATCGCGGCGAAGAAATCGAGCGAGCGAGGCAGCATGCGGCCAGGCACATTCGGATCGACCAGTTTCTGAAAGACGAAGGCATCAGGCACGAACCGTTGTCCCATCAGGCGCAGGCCCTTGACTCGCTCCAGGTCTGTTCCGGGGAGGCTGACCATGCCCATAATCTGGGGCGGGCGTAGTTCCTTGACCGCTGCCTGGAACGCGGCGAACTTCGCCGGATCGAGCAGGTCGCGCGGGTCACTCACTGGTCCATAGGCCGCAGCCAGCGCCTCGCCGTACTCGCGGGGCGTCAGGTCGTCGCTGCGGCCCACGAAGAAGACTGTCGGCTCGTAAATACCGGCCCAGACCTGATCGGCGCTCAGGCCATCGATCCGGGTCTGCTGGTACGCCAGGGTAAGCAGCGCGGCCTGCTGTGTCTCCACCGCGTCAGTGGCGCGAAAGGTCATCCGTCCGTGCCACATCATGGCCCGGAAGTAGCGCTGCAAGTCCTCGCTCTTCGTATAGTGGCCGCGGGGCACATACTGGCTCCAGTCTTCACCTCGTGCGTAGCCGGGGAAGATCGCCGAGGGACTAACGGAGTCGTGCGCGGCAATCGCAGCCAGGTCCGGCTCAGCCAGGTCGCGCAGCCCGTCGGGAATCTCCCAGGCAGGGTCGAGCAGTTTAAGGCCAACGGCGAAGTATGCGGCGTTGCGTCGCGCCGCTTCGGCCCAGGGCGTACTGGCCAGAGCTTCGTACTGGGCCACCGAGGTGCGCAGCAGCTCGGCGTCCAGGCGCTTCAGCATCGGAATGAAGGCTGTCGTTTCAGCGCGGCGCAGGGTCTTATCGAAGAGCAGATGGTAGACGTGCAGCAGCGAGTCGGAGGTGACAAAGACGGGGATGTTGTCGTAGCGCGCCCGCTCGTACAACTCGTAGAACTCTTTTGTCTCGCCGGGGCTGACGGCAAAGCCATTGACCGCCACGCGCTCGCGCTGTTCGGGCGAGAGCGGCACGGTCAGGACAACGTTGCTCAGGTCTGCGGCGATGGGTTCGGCCCGAACACGGGCCTCGCTACGCACCGGCGGAGCCTGAAAGGGCGCGAAGCCCGATGCTTCGGCAGGACGAAAGCCGGCGGGGAGGGCCACGGCGGGCAACTGCAATGCGCCAGCGGACAATCCGGCAATCGCGGTTGGCCCGCCGACCACAGGCGATGCAGTGACGCCGGTCGGCGCGGCGGTGGGAGCGCCCGCCGCCGGTGTCGGGGTGGCCGACCGGGGGGCGCAGGCGGTCAGGAGCAGCAGAGCGAGCGACAGCAGCGAGCAGGCGCGGATGGGCGACATCGAACACCTCCTGACGAAGCGCAGAGGCAATCCAGAGGTACGATCTGCCTGTAAATAATACCAAATTATCGTTGATAATACTGCATTAATCTAAAATCAAAAATCTAAAATCAAAAATGACTTGACAGCAGCGTATCGCCTCACCTTTACCCATTCCTGTGGCGGGCTGTAGAGTTGTGGAGGTGCGGAGGTGTGGAACTGTACTGGACAATCCCATTTCCCCGGTTGCTTACAGTATAAGACGCTGCGCTGCCCCGTGGTGTTCCCCTTTTTTTTGGAGATTTCGGATTGCGGAGTCCTCCCCGTGGGCAAGGGGTCGCGGAAACCCCGGGTCCTCCGATGCTCACGTAACTTAACCGTTCTGTCATCTAAATGTCATCTGATGAGCGTTCGATCAGACACAGGAACCCGGGGCAATATCGTACCCGAGCGGAAAGCAGATTCCGCCGACAGCTAACCTTAAGCAATCCCGTTTTCACGTGAAGGGTCTATAATGACAACACCAGTGGACCCCGACACACCATGGAACCTGATGCGCCAGTTGCCTGAGCATGCTGTGGCCGCGCCGGAGCCAGACGTCCTGGCTGGGGTATTAACACGCTACCTGGGACCTGGACCGACCGCGGTTATTCTTGGCCCAACTCAATACCGACGCCAGTTGCCGGCCATTTGCGCCCATCTGCTGGCGGCGCGCGCCACGATTGCCACCTACCTGCCCCGGCGCCTGCTGGCCCGCGAACTCGACGCCGACGGCGCGCCACCCTGGATCGAGTGGGTTGAGGGCGCATTGCTCTTCGCCGACGTGAGCGGCTCCACCGCTCTGGCCGAGCGCCTGGGCGCCCTCGGTCACGAGGGCGCCGAGATTGTCACCGAGACGCTCAACGGCTATTTCGCCACCATGATGCGTATCATCGCCGGAGCGGGAGGGGACGTGCTCGGCTTCGGCGGCGACGCGCTGCTGGCGCTCTTCGAGGGTCCCGCCGCCGCGATCACGGCCACCGCTGCCGCGCGGGACCTGCTGCAGGAACTGGCGGGCTTCGAGCGCGAGGTGCCCGGGGTTGGTCGCTTTCCGCTGACAATGCACATCGGGGTCGAGGCCGGAGCAATTGCGCTGGTGGGCGCCGGGCAGGCCCATTCACGCCGCTACAGCGCGATGGGGATGACGGTCAGCGCTGTGGCTCGCGCCGAAGCCTGCGCCGGCCCCGGCGAGGTGGTGATCGGTCCGCAGGCCCGGGCCGCGCTGGCCAGCGTGGCCGACGGCGAGGCCCTGGCTGAAGGCTTCGCGCGCGTGCGCGCGCTGCGGGCCGCGCCCCCGGTCGCTGCATGGCCCACCTCCTCGCCGCTGGACGAGGGAGCGCCCCTGTCACTGGAAACCGTTCGCCGCCTCGCCGCCCAGATCGGGCGTCTGGGCGCCTATATGCCGGTCGAGTTGCTCACCCGCATCATGGCCGATCCGCAACGCCCGCGGGTCGAGGCTGATCTGCGCCCGGTGACGGTCCTCTTTGCCCAGGTGTCGGGCCTGGAGGACCTGATCGAGGGCCGGCCCGCCGCGGAGGCGGCCACGGCGGTCAATGCCATCGTCGGCCCGCTGCTGGTTGCAATCGAGCGCTTCGGCGGCTTTGTCAACAAGCTCGATCTGGCCGAGGAAGGCGTCCGGCTCATGGCCGTGTTCGGGGCGCCGCTGGCGCTGGAGGACCACGCCGAGCGCGCCGCGCGCGCCGCGCTGTTGATGCAGGTTGCCGTCCAGACGACCCCGCAGCCGGTGCGCTTCCGCGCCGGCCTGAACACGGGCAATGTCTTCGCCGGCAATGTCGGCAGCGCCGAACGCAAGGAGTACACGGTGATGGGCGACGCGGTGAACGTGGCCGCCCGCGTGATGAGCGGCGCCGCCTGGGGCGAACTGCGTTGTTCGAGCGCGACCGCGACGCTGATCGCCCACGCGCTGGTCTGCGCCGATGCCCAGCGCATTGCCGCGAAGGGCAAGCGCGAGCCGCTGGAGGTGCTGCGGGTCATCGGCGAGCGCGAGCACCCCCTCGAGCCGGTGTACACCAGCACGCCGCTGATCGGGCGTGACCGCGAACTGGCCTGGCTCCGCGAACTCTGGGTCGCCGCTGCGGGTGGCGGGCGGGTTGCGCGGGTGAGCGGCGAGGCCGGGATCGGCAAGTCGCGCCTGGTCGCGGCTCTGGCCGCTGAGGCCCGCGCCGCCGGGGCGCGCGTCTTCACGGTGCGCTGTCTCGCCTACAACAGCGCCACGCCCTACGCCCCCTGGGGCGAACTCCTGCGGGCCGTATGCGCCATTACCGCCAGCGACGACCAGCCAGCGCGCGTCCGTAAGCTCGCCGATGCGCTGGATGCCGCCGGTATCGCCTCCACCAACTGGCTGGCGCTGATGGCCGACCTCGTCCGCGTTCAGGTCGAGGAAGGCCCGATCCTTCGCGGCCTCGACCCGCAGCAGCGGCAGACGCGGCGCTTTGCGATGATGCTGGCGCTGCTGCGGGCCACAGCCGGCCAGTCCCGCCCGGACGCGCTGCCGGGGGCGCCGGTGGTGGTAATCTTCGACAACCTCCAGTGGGCCGACCAGATCTCGCTCGATCTCTGGCGGTATGTGGCAACCCACCTGAGCGATGCGCCGATCCTCCTGCTGGGCCTCCATCGTGGCCCGCTGACGTGGGGCGACGACCAGGCCGCCGATGCCGCCGCAACGCTTGAACTGGCGCCGCTGGATGCCGGGGCCAGCGCCGCCCTGCTCGACGCCCTGGCTCACCCGCGGCGCCTCGCCCCCGATCTGCGCGACCGTCTGGTGGACCGGGCCGCCGGTAACCCGCTGTTCCTCGAGGAGTTGCTCCGCACGGTCAGCGAACGGCCCGACGCCGTTGACGCCCTCCCCGACAGCCTGAGCGGCCTGTTGCTATCACGCATTGACCGGCTCGATGAATTGTCCCGGGCCGTTCTCCGCGTAGCCGCCGTGGTGGGCCAGCGCTTCCCGGCCAGCGTCGTTGAGTCGGTCCATCCTCTGGATCACGAGGCCCTGATACGCCAGCTTGTGCTGCTCGACCACGCCGAGATCACCGCCACCGAGCGCGAGTATCCCGAACGCATCCACCTGTTCCGCCACGCCCTGCTGCACGAGGTAGCTTACCAGAGCCTGCTCTACGCTCGCCGGCGCGAGCTGCACCGTCGTATCGGCGAGCACCTGGAGCAGCGTTACGCTGATGAACTGGCGCAGGTGCGCGCCCACTACCGCGAGGACCAGGGCCACGACCTGGTTCCGATCGGGCGCAACGGCTCGCTCCTGAGCCGGGGCATCCAGGCCAGCAGCGCCCCGATCTTCCTGCTGGCCCATCACTTTCGGAACAGCGACGCGCCCGAACGCGCTGTGCCCTATCTGCTGCTGGCCGGGCACCTCGCCCGCGACAACTACGCCAACGACCAGGCAGTGCAACACTACCGCTGGGCGCTGACGATCTGCGCCGACGCCCCCGACGACCCCCGGGTGTGGGAGGCGCGCGAAGCCCTCGGGGACGTGCTCTGCACCCTCGGGCGCTACGACGAGGCCCAGCGCGAGTACGCTATCCTGCTGGGCCGCGCAACGCCGGATCGGTCTGCTGCGGTTGCCCTGCCCCCCGCGGTGGCCGCCGAAGGGCTGCGCTCCTGGGGCGAGGCGCTGGAGAAGCAGGGGCGCTACGCCGAGGCGCTCGACCGGCTGCGCGAGGCTGAGGCGATCGCGCGGGCGCACATCAATGCCGTGCCGCCGCTGCTGCTCGCCGCCATCTATGCCGATATGGGCCAGGTGCTGCGCCGGCAGGGCGACTTCGACGCCGCGCTTGAGATTTGTCGCTCCGGTCTGACCTTCATTCGCAACGACCGCCACAGCGCCGAAGACGAACGCATCGAGGCCGACCTGCAGAGCCTGATGGGATCGCTGTTCGCCTTGCGCGGCGATTACGAGCAGGCCCGCTACCACTTCACCAGCGCCCTGGCGGCCCACGAGGCCATTGATGACCGCTACGGCTGCGCTCGCGCCCACAACAATCTGGGGTACCTGGCGCAGTTGCAGAGTGATTATGCCCGCGCGGCGCGCCACTACAGCGAAGCCGAGCGGCTGGCCAGCCAGGTGCAGTCGAAGTACACCCTCAGCAGCGTGCTGCTCAACGCTGCCTACGCCTACTTCTGCCTGAGTCGCTACGAAGAGGCCCTTGAGGCATGCCACAATGCGCTGGCGCTGTGCCAGGAGATGGGCGATCAACTCGGTGTGGCCCAGGCCGCCGACACGCTGGGGATGACTGTGTGCCAGCAGGGCGACTACGCTGCCGCCGCCGCCAGCTATCGCCAGGCTCTGGCGATTTACCGCGCGCAGGCCAACACCTTCCAGGAAGGCAATACCCTGGCCCTGCTCGCCCGGGTCACCCTGGCCCGGGGCCAGCCGGGCGCCGCGCGCGCTATGGCCGAAGAAGCCCTGGCAATCGCCCGCCGCGTGCATGCCCCCCAGCACGAAGTAGAGGCGCTGACGGTGCTGGCGGAGGTTGCGCTCAGCGTCGGCAGCGAAGTGGCCGTCGGCAGCAGCCGAGCCGCGCTGCTCGACGAAGCGCAACGCTACGCCCGCGAAGCCGCAGACCTCGCCGCGCGGCTCGGCAGCCGTCTTGACTACGGGATCGCCCGGCGCTTGCAGGGGGAGATCGCCGCCGCCCGGCGCGAGCCGTTTGCCGACCATTTTCTTGCCGCCCTCGAGACCCTCCAGGCAATTGACAGCGCCTTTGAACGGGCCTGCGTCGAGGCGCGCTACAGCGAAGCCCTGGCCGCCACCGGCGATCCCGCTGCCGTTATGTATCGAAAGCGCGCCGAGGAGACGTTTAGAACCATTGGGGCCAGTGGTGAACTGCGCCGACTTGCGCTCAACAGCGAAAGGAGCCGTTAGGGATGTCACTCGAAGCCGTTCAGCAGGTGATTGGCCGCGCCGTGACCGATGCGGAGTTTCGCCAGCAACTGATTGATAATGCCCGGGCCGCCTGCGCGGGCTACGATCTCAGCGAAGATGAACTCGACGCCCTCGAGGCCCTCGACCAGACCAGTCTGCAAGCTTTTGCGGGTACCCTCGACCCTCGCCTCTCCAAGACTGGCGGGCGCGGGTTCATTTAGGGTTGTTTTTGGGAGGGCCAGGCCCTCCCAAACCCTCCCGCGGGCGGGGTGTTTCCTGGGAGGGCTTCGCCCTCCCAAACCCTCCCATCAGGGAGGGGGTTGGGGAAACCCGGTTTCCCCATACGTTCACCTCAGGCTGCGATGCGCTCCGCAACCGCGTCGCCCACCACGGAGGTGCTCGCCGGTATCTGTCCCGGGCGGGCAATATCCCCGGTAACAATACCGGCTTCGATCACCGCGCTGACCGCCGCCTCGACGGCCCGGGCTTCCGGCTCGAGACCCAGCGAGTGGCGGAGCAGCAGAGCCACGCTGAGAATGGTCGCCAGGGGATTGGCCTTGCCCTGGCCGGCGATATCGGGGGCCGAGCCGTGGATGGGTTCGTACAGGCCCATCGCTCCTGCGCCGAGCGAGGCCGAGGGTAGCATCCCCATCGAGCCGGCCAGCATCGAGGCCTCGTCGGTAAGGATGTCGCCGAACATATTCTCGGTGACAATCACATCAAAATCGGCTGGCCGACGCAGCAGGTGCATGGCGCAGGCATCAACCAGCATCCACTCGAAGGTCAGATCCGGATACTCGGCCTGGACGATGGCGCTGGTCACGCTGCGCCAGAGCCGGCTTGTCTCCAGCACATTGGCCTTATCCACCAGGGTCAGCTTGCCATTGCGGCCGCGGGCCAGTTCGGCGGCCACACGCGCCACGCGAGCGACCTCGGCCTCGGTGTAGATACACAGGTCGCTGGCCCACTCACCGTCGGCATCACGGCCTCGGCGCTTCTCCCCGAAGTAGATCCCGCCGGTCAATTCGCGCACCACCAGCAGATCCACGCCCTCCAGCCGCTCGCGCCGCAGCGGCGAGGCGTCGGCGAGGAGCGGATGCACCGTCACCGGGCGCAGGTTCGCGTACAGACCCAGTTCTTTCCGCAGGCCAAGCAGGCCCTGCTCAGGGCGCACGCTGGCCCGCGGGTCGTCCCACCTGGGGCCGCCGACCGCGCCGAGGAGCACAGCGCTGGCAGCCCGGCACGCGGCCACGGTTTCGAGCGGCAGCGCGACACCCGTCGCCTCAATCGCCGCGCCGCCGATCAGCGCCTCATGGAACGCGAAGCTGTGCCCGAAGCGCGCGCCAACGGCCTGCAATACCTTTACTCCTTCTGCCGTCACTTCCGGTCCAATCCCATCGCCTGGCAGCACCGCAATCGTGTAGTTCACGTCTCTATTCCTTAACCAGGTGGTAACGACCTCGTTACTCGCGGGGCGTATGCTGCACCCGTGACGATACCTGTCCACAGGTTAAGCGCGCCGCGGGTAGCGGCGAGAGAGGACAAGCGCATGAGTACGCGCAGGATTGAGTCGTTTTTACTCCGGATCGTTGTCTCCGAGGAGCGCCCGGCGGTTCCGGAGCGCTGGCGGGGCAAGATTCAGCATATTGCCACCGGCGCTGAGCAGCAGGTCGGTGAACTGGCACAGGTCGTGGCTTTCATTAATGCTCATCTCTACGCCCCGGCTGAGGGCGACCCGGCGCGCACAGAGGTGGAGCAACCCGGCCTCCGCACCGTCCCCAGGCAGTCCTGAGCAGGCCAGTGGGCCAACGCGGTTTGCCCGTGCACTTCCAGGAGGCGCCGCGTTGCCGCCTCCCGTATGTCCATACCCGGGGGAGTGGCAAGCGTCCCCGACGCCGGCTGGCAGAAGGGGCAACCGGGTTTCCTCGCACCCCTTCTCGCGAGAGCGCGAGCCAGGGTGCGGGGCGATCACGACGCTACTGGATGGTTGCCGCGGATCTTTTGATAAATCGCCACCGTTTCGGGCAGCGGGTCAACCCCGAGTTCCTGGCGCAGGGCGGCGACGCAGCGATTGTACAGTCGCAGCGCCGTGCTGCGTTCACCCAGAATGCCGTAGGCGCGCATAAGCAGTTGGTAGGCCTCCTCCTGGGCCTGGTCATATTCCAGCACGCGCCAGGCTAGACCGATGGCCTCGTGCGGGTTGCCATCCTCGAGCAGCAGGCTGCCCAGACGCAGCGACGCCTCAGTGAAGAGCAACTCCAGACGTTCGCGTTCCACCACCGACCAATCTTCGTAGAGACAGTCGGGCAGGAAGGGGCCGCCGTAGAGATTGATCGCGTGGCGGAAGCTAGCGATGGCCTCGGCCCGTTGCCCGCGTTGCAGCGCCGCCCGTCCCTGCTCGACCGCGTCCGAGAACTCAGCCGCGTCGTACCCGTGATCGCTTTCGATGTTGAAGCCGTAGGTATCGCCCTGTTGCAGAATGTAGTACATCGGCGCGCCCTCGGGCCGGTTAGGTTCGATAGCCTTGGTCAGCCGGCTGAGGGTAACGCGGAGATTATTGGCCGCCGCTTCCGTTTCGAGTCCCGGCCAGAGCATATCCATGATCCGGTCGCGGGGCAACATGCGCCCGCGTTCGACGAGCAGCAGTTGCAGCAACTGGCGCGCCTTGATACTGCGCCAGTCGCGGTCACGGATCTCGACATCGCCGCGCCAGACGCCAAAGGCGCCCAGGGTGCGCACGTTCAGGCGATACGACGGGCGATAGACCAGGCGTTCCAGAGCGCCCTCGGCGGCGCTCCGCACATCGGTACTGCGGTCCCTGAGCATCGCGCGCAGGGTGGCATAGGCCTGCGCGGCGCCCAGGTCGCCGAGGAGCGTGGCGATGCGCGCGCGGATCGCCGGGGTGGCATAGCTGGACAGGAGTTGCAAGAGCAGCGACGGCGCGGACCGGGGGATCTGGCGGCGCAACACTTCGCCAACAGCCACGGGCGCCAGGCCATGTTCGATGGCGCCAGCGACGGCCTGTTCAACCACGGCCTGCGGCAATCCGGGCAAAAAGCCGAAGTGATGGCGCTCGCACAGGTTCCAGCCCGCTTGCAGAGCCTCGCGATACGCCTCGAGATCGCCCAGGCGCTGCTCGAGGGCCGCGCGGTAGATCTGCACCGAAGCCAGGAACAGGCCATCACCACGGGCCAGCATCTCGTCGGCAAGCTCAGCAGCCAGGCCTGCGGCGCGCTGAGTTTCGCCGCCTTCTCCAAGAACCACCAGCAGGTACAGTTGGAGCCACAGATCGTGGGTGCCCTGGGCGGGAGGGGCCAGGTCGCCGGGGACCTGGGCCCGCCGGGAGGCCATCGTCGCGGCAGGGTCGGCGCCAACAGCGCGCGAGTGCCGCACCAGATCGAGCGCTGCGGACGTTGCAAGATCGCCCTGCCCGCTGCGGCGGGCCAGGTAGGCCTCAATCACCTGAGCGCGGGTGAGCAGCGCGGTAGAACCACTGGCATTGGCGATGCTCCGGGCGCGTGAGAGATACATGGTCGCTTCTTCCGTTTCGCCCTGCTCGGCCAGCAAGAGGGCCAGAAAAGCGGCGCTCACCCCGATGACGCTCTGCTGCTCATAGACGCTCAGGCGGCGATAGGCATCGAGAGCCACGAGCACTGCCTCGTTGACCTGGCCCTGCTGGTACAGCGCCAGGGCCTTGAGCAAGAGCAGATTCTGGTGCAAGCGGTCATCGCGCTCCACCTGGGGCATCTCCAGGGCCTGACCGATGGCGGTGAGCGCCGCCTCGGGGTAGCCCTGCTGGGTGTGGATCGAACTGACAATCATGGCCAGCAACCACTGCCAGAAGACGCTGCGCGGGTGGTGCGTGGCGTGAGCAGCGACGCGCAGGGCAGCGGCGTAGCGGCCCCGACTGTAGAGCAGCGCGGCGGTGGAGGCCAGCGCGGCGCCCCTGGCCCAGGTATCGCGCACGCGATTGGCGGCGCGCACGGCGCGCACGCAGACACTGGCGAAATCGGCGGGGCGGCCCTCCCAGAAGATCAGCGCCGCCACGTCGCTGAGGGCGCGCAACTCGCGCTGGTAGTTACCCTCGTGGCTGTACAGCTCGGCGGCGCGGCTGATCGCCTGCAAGGCCTGATCAGGATGCGAGGCCGCCATACTCCAGCCCCACATGTGCAGCAACTCCGCATCGCGTTCGCGGCGCTCGACGGGCAGGCTTTCCAGCCAGGCGCGAATGCTGTCGCGCTGGGGGCTTTCGATCAGCGGCCAGGCGCGGCGGCGCAGGGCCCCGGCCATCGCTTCATCATCGCCAGCGGCGCTGTAGTGGGCCATAGCCACTTCGAGCCGGCCCCGTCGCTCGAAGGCCGCCCCGTAGCGCGTGTGCAGGTCCACCAGCGCCTCCGCGCCCAGAGTGTGAAGGGCGCGCTCGCGCAAGAGCCGGCTCCACAGCGGATGGAAGCGGTAACTCTGCACGCCGCTCTCCCCGGTCTCAACCAGCGAGATCGGGAGGCCCAGTTGCACACAGCGGTTAATCAGCGCCTCCGCGTCGGAGCGCGCCAGCACCTCGGCGATCAGGGGCGCATCGAACTGATCGGTCAGTGCAGCCCGGGCCAGAAACTCCAGCAGATCTGGCGGCAGGTTCGCCAGCACCTCCGAGGCCAGGTAGTCGAACAGACTGCGCTCGCTGCTGTCGAGGGTCTCCAGGTACGCGCGGCGCTGCTCGGGCGCGAGGCGCGCCAGGGCACGGGCGGCGAGTTGCACGCTGAGCACCCAGCCCTCGGTGCGCTGGAGCAGCATGTCAAGCTCCTCGGCAGGGAGGCGCACCCCGGAACGCCCGAGCAACTCGGCTGCCTCCTCACGGGTCAGTGACAGATCGCCCTGCTCGACTTCCACCAGCGCGCCCTCGGCGCGCATGCGCGGAAGGGGCGCGATGTCAAGCATACGCCGCGAGGCCAGAATGATGTGCAGCGTGGGCGGCGCCGCCCGCAGAAGGTAGCCGATCAGCTCCGTGGTGATCGGCCCATCGCTGATCAGATGCACATCGTCAATGATCAGAAACGTTGGCGTGGTCAGGGCCGTTTGCAATTCGCTGAGCAGCGCGCCGGCAACCACCGGCCAGTCGCGTTCAAGATCGGCTGCTGAGTGAATGACGCGCCACGACTCCTCGCCAACCTCAGGCAGGTGGCGCTGGAAGGCGCGCACCAGGTAGGCCAGCAAGAGCGACGGCGCCTGATCGTCAGCATCGAGCCCGAGCCAGAGCACATGCGCCCCGGTGCGCTGCAATTCGTCCGCCCACTGGGTCAGCAAGGTGGTTTTGCCGTACCCCGCCGGAGCAACCACCAGCGTGGCGGGCCGCAGGCGCACTTCGGCCAGGAGCGCCTGAAGATCGGGGCGTAGCAGGGTTTCACTGCGCGGCGCCGGCGGCGCCAGTTTCAGCGGGAGCAGTGCCGGCCCCGGCTGCGATGCGGATCGAATGGTGGCTACCTGGGTCATACGCTTCGCTCCACGGTTCAGCCACTAACGTATGGTTCACCTGCTATCGTCGTAGCGCTCGAATCTTCCACTATTGTAAAGCACAAATATACTTGCCTGTCCAGAAGATCGGTAGATCGGCGTGTAAATCATAGCACCCTGCTCAAAAAATTGAATAACACCTGAAGTATTACCCTCTAAAACGATCTCCGGACTTATCCACGACCCCAGGCTTTCGCGCACCCCGGGCTGGTAGAAATAGACGCGCCCGAAGCCGCGCACGGGCTGGTTCGGGTCGGGGCCGGGCGTCGGCGCAGGCCCCAGGTCGGCCACGGCCATGGGCGAGAGCGCCTGGTACGGGCCTTTGTCGAGGCCTTCAAATACGAAGATGTAATCGCGCCAGCGGGTGCGATTGGACAGATCCCAGTACAGCATGGTTCCGCCCTCAAAGAACTGCACCGATCCCTTTCCGGCGCTTTCCGCGACCAGAGGGCAGCCCAGGCCGACCCGCACGTTGACGTTTTCCTTGAACAGCCGCCCGAAGCCACCGGCCAGCAGTTCATCGGGGCAGGCGGCGACCTCAGTCGCCGTGGGCGTCGGCGTGAGGCTGGGGGTGGCCGTGGACGCCTCGGTCGCCGTGGGCGTCGGCGTGAGGCTGGGGGTGGCCGTGGACGCCTCGGTCGCCGTGGGCGTCGGCGTGAGGCTGGGGGTGGCCGTGGGCGCCCCGGTCGCTGTGGGTGCTGGCGTGGGGCTGGGGGTGGCCGTGGGCGCCTCGGTCGCCGTGGGCGTCGGCGTGAGGCTGGGGGTGGCCGTGGGTGCCCCGGTCGCTGTGGGTGCTGGCGTGGGGCTGGGGGTGGCTGTGGGCGCCCCGGTCGCTGTGGGCGTCGGAGTTGCGCTCGGTGTAGCCGTGGACTCAACAACGGCGGGCAGGGTCGCCGTGGGCGGCTCGGTCGTGGGATCGGGCGCCCCGGTAGGTGTTACCGAAGGAGGAAGGGCAGTTGTGGCGGAGGCTGGCGGAGGTAGAATCCAACCACCCGCGGGGCCGCGTCCGCTCGCGATCCAGACCACGGCCAGAGCCAGGCCGCCCAGCGCCAGCGCCGCGGCCACAACCGCGAGCCACGGGCCGGACCACACGCCGCGCCAGGCCGGCATCACCGGCCCCGGGGCGGCCATGGTCGCCGTGTCCGGGGCTGAGGAGGCGAGGAGGGGCGCCTGGTGGGGAGGAGGCGCAACCGGGGCCCCGGCCCGCGCCAGAGCGGGCGTGGGGCCTGGCACGGTCACGGCGCCAGCGCCCTGCGCCACCAGCCGCAGATCGCGCACAAAAGCCCCGGCGCTCTGGTAGCGATGAGCCGGATCGCGCGCCGTTGCGCGGGCAAACACCGCATCAAGACCAGGGGAGAGGGCCGGATTCAGGCGTGACGGGGGGGTAATCTGCCCGGAGAGATGGCCGAGAAGCACATCCTGCACACTCCCCTCGAATGCCCGGCGTCCGGTCAGGGCGCGGTGCGTCAGCATCCCCAGGGCGTAGACATCACTCGGCGGGCCGACCGGACCTCCGGCGATCTGCTCGGGGGCCATATAATCGGGTGTGCCGATCAGCGCGCCCGTGGTCGTCAGCCCCGGCGCGGCAAGTTGCTTGGCGATGCCAAAATCGGTCAACAGCACGCCTGGCCCCTCGGCAGCATCGCTGAGAAAGATATTCCCCGGCTTAACGTCCCGGTGGATCACTCCTCGCGCGTGGGCATAGTCAAGCGCCTCTGCTACTGGCTCCAGTACCTCGAGCAACGCTTCCAGAGTCAATGTGCCCGTTTCCTGAAGCCGGTCATGCAAGGTTCGCCCGGTCAGCAACTGCATGGCGATGAAGACCATCCCCTCGTGTTCACCCACGTCGTAGACCGCCACAATATGGGGATGCGCCAGCGAGGCCGCAGTAATGGCCTCGCGTTTGAAACGCTCCACCACGGCGGGGTCATCGCTGTAGTGAGGATAGAGAATCTTGAGGGCCACATCGCGCTGCAGCACCGTATCTACAGCGCGATAGACCGCGGCCATCCCGCCCCGGCCAAGCAACTCCTTGATATAATAGCGACCGAGACGCTGATGGATGAGGGAACGTGCCATGATGGATGATGTGCGACCTGCCGATCCGGGCACATTAGAGCTATTGTAACACACGCTCTGCCTTTTAGATTGTAGATTTCGGATTGCGGATTGTTGCGCGAGGCGGCCAGGTGCGCTGTGCCGCAGCGATACCTGCGGCACAGGCGATTGAGCCCGGGATGCGGTCATACTCCTGGCCACAGGGAGAGTCAGGGCAAGTTGCGCTCTTCCGCGAAAGCATGTCCGTAGTACAGTACGCGACGACGGCGCATCATCTCTATGGATACAACGTTACGCGCGCGGCTATTGGGTGCAGGGCCGCCCCTGCGCGAGCTGACCCCAACACAGATCCGCCCGGCGCTCCCGGCGGCGTTGACCGCCGCGCTACGGCTCACCCGCGCCGAGCGCGACCGGTTGGTGATCTTCGACCCGACGGTCGCGCCGCTGATCTGCCCGCTGAGCGACGCGCAGGATCTGGCTCTCTGGCACGTTGGCGCCGCAGGGCGCTGGCTGATCGCCGTTCCGGCATCCCGCGCCGCCGATCTCTCCGCGCGACACCCCCATCTCGCCCGGCACCTGGCCACGTTGCCCGCGCCGCCTGCTGCCGCGTCAACGCAACCCTGGTGGGTGCTGCCGGCAGACTGGGAGCGACCGCCGGAAGCGCCGCGGATCATCGTCAGTGGCGCGCTTGTGGCCTGGGACGAGGCCACGGGACCGGTCGGCGGTTCGGCGACCGTAATCGCCGCAGCCGATCCGTACTGGCTGGCGCTGCTGGCCTCGGCCGTGGGACGCGCGCTGCTGGCCGCGGGTCTCGCGGTGGAAGATATGCCCATCCCCGACGCCCCGGGGCCGGCGCGGGCCAATCTGGCGGGGTTGGCGCTGAGCGCGGCCACGCTGGCAGGCCGGCGGGACGAACTGGAGCGCGCGGTCACACGCCGGCTGGTAGCCGACTTCGGGCCGCCCGGCATTCAGCCAGGGCCACGGTTGCGCCGCTGGTGGGAACTGAGCTTCGACGAGTTGCACACAGCAGTGAACGAGGAGCTCCACAACGACATTCCCGAACGCTATCGCCCCACCTGGGCCGAGATCCATGCCGATGAGCGGGCCACCCACGCCGACGCCTCCGCCCGCCTGGCCGACCTGGAACGGGCCATTGACGCTCAGGTGGCAGCGCTTTTCGAGGTTGAGCCTGGCGATCTGAGGTGAACATATGGGGAAACCGGGTTTCCCCATCCCCCTGCCTGTGGGAAGTGCCAGCCGCTCCCACCAGCGGTTGGGACATGGGGAAACCGGGTTTCCCCATCCCCCTCCCTGAGAGGAGGGTTTGGGCGGGCTGCGCCCGCCCGGGAAGAAGCTACCTGCACGCGCATCAGTATCCTGTCAGCGCCGCGCCAGAGGACCCGTGCTATACTTGGGCCGTTTCGACCCGGCGCACCACCTGCCCCGGGTCAGGCACGGTCCGCGGTTGGCGATGGGCAACCACCAGGGCGCCCGCAGGTCGCCGCTGGCAATAGGAAAGCATGGTTAGAGAACGAAAGATCAGACGCACCTACGGCGGCCATGCCGTTCCGCGGCGGCCAGCCTACCCGGGATTGCTGGGGCGCCGCCCGACGCCGTCGAGTGCGGCCACAGGTATCGCTGCCCGCTTTGTTCTCGCGCTGCTGATCGGCGCCCTGGCAGTGATCCTGGGGACCGCCAGCGTGGCCTACTCGGCGTATGCAACCACCGCGGCAAGCCTCAAGCCGCGGCTCGATGCGCTGGAAAACCGCCAGTTGTTCCAGTCGTCGCGAATCTATGACCGCAACGGCGAGTTGCTCTACGAATTTTTCGACACCGGCAAGCGCACCAGGGTCTCCATTGAGGAAATCTCGCCGCTGCTGATCCAGGCGACAATCGCAATCGAGGACAAGACCTTTTACACCAACCCGGGTATTGACCTGCGTGGCATTCTCCGCACCCTGTTGAGCAGCCTGCAGGCCGGCGAAGAAACGGGCGGCGCCTCGACGATCACCCAGCAGGTGATCAAGAACAGCGTGCTGACCGACGAAGAGCGCGCGCCTGAGCGCCGCTATGAGCGCAAGCTCAAGGAGATCATCCTGGCCCAGGAGCTGGACAAGCTCTACACCAAAGATCAGATCCTCGAGTTGTACCTGAACGAGAACTTCTACGGCAATCTGGCCTACGGCATCGAGGCTGCCAGCGAAGCCTACTTCGGGGTAAGCGCCCGCGACCTCAATTTGAACCAGGCCTCGCTCCTGGCCGGGTTACCGCAGTTGCCGAGCGTGTACAACCCGATCAACTACCTGGAGCGCGATGCGCAGGGTGGCTATCTCCCCGGCGTGGAGGTAGACCGGGGCTGGCTCGATCCCGGTTATACCCCGCCGGAGGGCACATCTGCACCCCGGCGGCGACAGGTGGCCGTGCTGCGGCGAATGGTCGAAGACGGCTACGTGAGCGAGGCCGAGGCCCGCGCGGCGCTGGCTGAGCCGCTACGCTTCGCGCCGCAAGAAGTGCCGCTCAACGCGCCCCACTTTGTCTTCTATGTGCGCGATCTGCTCCAGGAACGCTACGGCCAGGAAACGCTCTTCGGCGGAGGGCTGCGGATTACCACCACTCTCGATCTGAACCTGCAACGGATGGTGCAGCAAAAGGCCTACGAGCGGATCAGCGAACTCCAGGCGCGCAATATTCACAACGCTGCGGTGGTGGTCATGCAACCCAACACGGGTCAGATCCTGGCCATGGTCGGTAGCGTTGATTACAACGCCGTGAAACCGACGTCCACTCCCGGCGAAAGCGGCAATGTTCTCGATGGGCAGGTCAATGTCACCACCCGTGAACGGCAGCCCGGTTCGGCCCTCAAGCCCTTCACCTACCTGGCGGCCATGGAGCGGGGCATGACCCCCGCAACGGTGATCTGGGACGTGCCCACCGAGTTCCCCACCGGCAATCTCGCCTTCGACGAGTGGTACGCGCCGCAAAACTACAACGGCCGGTTCAACGGGCCAGTGCGTATTCGCACCGCCCTGGCCAATTCACTGAACATCCCCGCGGTTAAAGCTCTCAAGTTTGCCGGAGTGCAAGAGACGCTCGACCTGCTCGACCGCGTGGGCATCAAGCAGGGATTGAAGCGAGGCAAGGACTTTTACGGGCTGGCGTTGACCCTCGGCGGCGGCGAGGTCACCCCGTTAGAGTTGACCACGGCCTACAACACCCTCGCCAGCGGTGGGCGCTACTATCCGCCGGTGGCAGTGTTGCAGATCACCGACGGCGAGGGCCGGGTGATCGACGAGTTTACCCCCCGTCGGGGCGAGCAGGTGGTTGACCCCGCCCTGGTGGCGATCATCAGCGACATGCTGAGCGATGACCGGGCGCGGCAGGCCATCTGGGGCCTGAACAGCCCGCTCAAGCTCTCGCTGCCCGCGGCGGTGAAAACCGGCACCACCAACGACTGGCGCGACGCCTGGGCCGCCGGCTACACGCCCTTCGTAACCGTGGCCGTCTGGACCGGTAACAACAACAACGAGCCGACGGCCAGGGTCGAAAGCCTGACCGGCGGCGGCATCATCTGGCGCAACGTCATGGAGGAACTCTTTGCCTGGATCCGCGACGATCGGCGTTACCGGGCGCTGTTTGCCGCTCCGTTTCCTGACGGCGTGATCCCGACCGAGTTTCGCCTGCCCGAGGACGGCAGCGTGCAGCGGCGTCCGATCTGCGCCCTGCCCGGGCCTTACGGCGGCTACAGTGAGGAGTTATTCACGCGCTCCATGCTCACTGCGATGATCACGCCCACGCCGCAGAGCCTGTTCGCCGGCCCGGTTGCGCCCAATGCGACCCCGCCTGCCAGCCCCGAGCCTGATGCCTTGCTCGCCAGTCTGAAGGTGCCCTGCGACGCCTTCCAGCGCGTCACGGTCGTGCGCATTCCCAGCCCTGACGAGTGGAGCCGCGATGGCCAGTTGATCGGGCGCAGCGCAACCCCGCCCGAAGACGCGGCAGAGGGAGAAGCAACCACCGCTGCCGAGCGTTTTTGCCGCCCGGTGGACGGTGAGAGCTACCCCCCGGAACTGATGCGCACGCTGATGATCTGGAAATTACCGCCACCCGATCCGGATATGCGCGAGCGTTTCACCTGGCAGGGCGGCGGCGTGTCGGCGTTGGACGTCGAAGCGCTGCCGGCGTGCGACCCGGCGATGTTTGCGCCGCCCGTGCCCGTGCCGCCGGTGGCCGGCGCGATTATGATGCCTGACCTCAAGCGCCTGGGTGAGAATCAGGCCCGTGGACTGCTCGCCGCCCTCGGGGTCGATCCGGGCAGCATCTACGTTGACTACCAGACACGTTCGCGGATCCCCGACGTGTTCGATCAGTATGCGCCCTATGCGGTCGTCAGCACGTTGCCGGCCGCCGGCGACTGGATCCTCCCCGGCACCACAGTGGTCATCGGTGTGCGCGCCCCAGAGCCATCGAGCGATCCACCGCCCGGCGTCGAATCGCCGACCCCCGAGCCGCTGGCGCCGCAGCCGACGACGCCCGCCCCGCAGCCGACGGCCCCCGCGCCGCAACCAACCGAAGCGACGATGCCGCAGTATCCCACCCCTGCTCAACCACAACCGGGCTTGCCGCTACCACCGACCCTGCCCCAGCCGATACCGCCGGGGAACAACCCATAGAGGCGCCAGGCGATCCCAACCGCGGCTGGGGTAAGGGGAAACCGGGTTTCCCCAACCCCCCGCCCACGGGGGTGACAAACCCTCCCCGTGGGGAGGGCCTGGGAGGGCGTGGCCCTCCCAGGAGAATCTCTTTTCCTTCCTGTGGGGCGCGGCGCAGTCGCACAGGCATCAACAGGGTTCCGCCGCGCCTACCCAGCGCCAGGAAGCGGCACCTGCCGCAGTATACGCTCCACCGCAGCCTCGACCGGCTCGCGGTCACTGTCCACGACAACCTCTGCCGCGTCGGGTGGTTCGTAGGGGACGTGCAGGCCCGGCAGATCGCTGATGGCGCCGGCGGCAGCGCGAGCGTAGAGGCCCTTCGGATCGCGTTCGCGGCACACCTCGAGCGCGCAGCGCACCCAGACCTCGACGAAGCGGGGCGCAAGGGCCATCCGCGCGGCATCGCGATAGACGCGCCGGTGGGCAGTGGCAGCGACCAGCACATTGGCGCCTTCCTGGTTCAACAGGCGCGCCAGGGCCACAAGCTGCCCGTAGAACCGGTCGCGGGCCGCAGCGCCGTAGCCCGCCTCAGGCGCGAGCACCGGGCGCACCGCGTCGGAATCCAGCACCACGGCCATGATCCCGGAGCGCCACAGGCGCTCCTGCACAGCGCGGGCGAGGGTCGTTTTGCCGGCGCCGGGCAACCCGGTCAGCCAGACGGTCCATCCAGGGGGGAGCGGCATAGCAGCGATCGCGCTGAGGCAAACATAGGCGAAACCGGGTTTCCCGGTTCCCTGCCTGACGAGGCGCCAGGCACCTCCAACGGCGGGAGGGGTGTGGGGAAACCGGGTTTCCCCGCGTCCCTCCCGATGGAGAGGGTCTGGGCGTAGAGGCGCGGCGGTGCTGCGTCTCCACACGTTTCACCCTGTCAATTATGGGCTTCTAGCAGCTACGTCCAACCAGAAGCGCCACGGAGGCGGGAGCGCATACCTTCCGCCTCCGTGGCGCTCAGGTCAACCAACTTTCAGCCAATCACGCCGGAACCTCTTCGGACCTGGCCGCCTCCTTCAGTTCGATCTTCTTCGGCTGCGGCGCGGCCATCTTGGGGAAGACGATCTTCAACACGCCGTCCGCAAAGGTGGCCTCGGGCTTCTCCAGATCGACATACTCGGGGAGCGTGACCCGGCGGAGGAAGGCGCCGTAGTGCACCTCGCGGCGCAGATAGTGCTCCTCTTTAACCTCCTCACTCGCGCGGCGCTCGCCCTTGATCGTCAGGGTGTTGCCGCTGAGGGTGATATCAATCTCCTCGCGTTTGATACCGGGGAGATGGACTTCGACATTCAGCCCCGTATCGGTCTCGTAGACGTTCATCGCCGGCTGATCGCGGAACCCGGCCAGCCAGTCGCTGCTCGGGCGCAGGAGGGCCTCGTCGAAGAAGCGGTTGAATGAGTCGCGCAGCGCCCGCATCTCACGGAACGGATCCCAGCGCTCAATCATTGTTGCATCCCTCCTTCCAGCCGCCGGGACAAGGCCGGCCTGAGGGGCAGGAATGCGGGAACAGTACGGTGTAATACCCGCGCGGCACGGCACTGTGCCCGGCGGCTTTCTATGGTACACCTTCGAGCCTGCTGCCTGTTCAGAACAAGACCAATAGGCGCCAGGCAGTATGCTCGCACCTGCCATTATTGTAGCGCAAACCGGCGCGCTGTCTACTCGTAATTCTGCGGGATGCGGCCCCGTAGTGCTACGAGGAAGATAGGGGGTATCAGACGCTCGTGCGGCTGCGCTGCACCACGCCCTTCGCCCTCCCAAACCCTCCCTGGCGGGTTCAGGGGCGGACAGAACGTATGGGCGCCGACGGGCGTCATGGCGTTGGGATGCGCTGATTGGTCCTCACCCCCTCCCCCTCTCCAGCTTCGCTGGAGAGGGGAGACCAGAGCCGTGCGCGGGGGCGTTCCAATACGCTCCAAGCCGTATTGGCTCGAATGTTCTGTCCGCCCTTAAACCCTGGCGGGAGGGGCCCGGGCGGGCCCGGTTATGCGCAGGCTACCCCGGACGGCCGGGCATCTGCTCGGGCGGGTGAAGGGGCAGCGCGGCGCGGATACTGGTGCCCATGCCGGGCGCCGAGGTGATCGTCAGGGCGCCGCCGAGGAGCGCCACCCGCTCGGACATGCCCGACAGCCCGCTGGAGCGGTAGGGGTCGAGCGCGGCGGGATCGAAGCCGCGGCCCTGATCCTCCACCAGGACGTGCAACTGGTCGTTTTCGGTCCAGACCCGCACCGTCACCTCGGTGGTTTCGGCGTGGCGGGCAACGTTGGTCAGCGCCTCCTGGATGATGCGGTAGACAACCAGTTCGAGCATAGGAGAAAAGCGACGGTCAATCCCGATCTGGCTGAGGTGAACCCTGACGCGGGTCTGGGCCGTGTAGCGTTCGGCAAGCCAGTCGAGGGTGGGGCGCAGGCCCAGGTCATCGAGCATGGGCGGGCGCAGATCGAGAGAGAGGTGGCGCACCCGGGCGATCAGTTCGCCGACGGTGCGGCGAGCCTGCGACAGATAGGCGGCGACGGCGGCGGCATCACCGTGGGGGTCAATTGAGAGCAGCAGCAGGTTGAGGCCGGTGAGCAACTGGCCGATCTCGTCGTGCATTTCGGCGGCAAGGGCGCGCCGCTCGGCCTCCTGGGCCTCGAGCAGGCGCTGGGAGAGGGCGCGCAACTGATGGTGCCCGGCGTGGGGCTCGGCAGCCCGAAAGCGCGAGATGTCAACCCAGTTCAGCGCCAATCCGTCGAAGCTGTGGTCAGCGGTGCAGACGGGCCGGAAGGCGACCAGAAACCAGCGCCCGTCGGGATGCCGCGCCTCGCGCTCGACCGGTGCAAGCGTGTCGCGAACCCGGATGGCATCACTGACCAGATCGATGGGCGAAAGAGGGCAGGGGATCTCAGCGAGGGGCCTGCCCAGATGGGAGGCCTGGAGGCACAGCATACTGACTGCCGCAGGCGAAGCCCGGCGCAGCCGGAGCTCGCGGTCCAGGGCCAGCAGGCCGACCTCGCTGGCCGCGACCAGGCGCGCTAGCTCGGCCGCCCGGGGGCAGGGGTCACCGGAAGGGCCATCGAGGGGCGGCAGCCAGGCCTGGGGGGGCGTTTCTGACACAGGGGCCGGCGCCTCAGTAGCGCGGGCCGCGGATTTGCGCGGGCGAGGGGCCATGGTCGCCTCCTTATCCTTATCAGATGAGCATGGGTTTTTTCCGGGAAGGCTTCGCCCTTCCAGACCCTCCCCCGGAAGGTATGCGGTTCGACCAGCCCACTGCCGGCGGTGAGGCTGTCGAACCGCAGGTGGGGAGACCCGGCTGGCCTCTGTATGATACCATTTCAGCCATCCATCCGGCTGCGCCGCGCAGCGCCGGGATGAAAACAGGTTTATTTTTGGGAGGGTGCAGCCCTCCCAAACCCTCGCCGTGGGGAGGACCCGGGATCGGCATTGAGGCGCCCGACAGCGACGCTTTTGTGATACCATTACCTTCGTGATGCAAAGCAATAATCCCGGAACCGGAGACACAGAGAGCGACGAGGCGCTGCTGCGGGCCTGCCGGCAGGGCGATCCTGCGGCATGGGAGCGGCTTATCCGGCGTTACCAGCGGTTAATCTACGCTATTCCGCGCCGGGCAGGTCTGAGTGATGATCTGGCAGCCGAGGTGTTCCAGCGGGTCTGCGTGACACTGGTGGAGCACCTGCACCGCATCGAGCGGCCCGACCGCCTGGGCGCCTGGCTGGCGACGACGGCTCGTCGTGAGAGCTGGCGCCAGCTTCGCAGTCACAGCAGCACGACCGGGGCGCTCGAGGGCGATGAGGGTGACGAGGCCCTCGCGATGTTGCCCGACCCGGCCCTGCTCCCTGATGAAGTGCTCGAACGCCTGGAGCGACAGCACGCGGTTCGCCGCGCTATTGCCACTCTCGACGAGCGCTGCCGCACCCTGTTGACCCTGCTCTTCTACACGCCAGAGCCGCCGTCCTACGCTGCAATTGCGCAATCTCTGGGTATACCCGAGGGTAGTATCGGCCCCACACGCAGCCGTTGCCTGCAACGGCTGCGCCAGGCGCTGGAGCAGCTTGAGCGCGAGGGCGCGGCGCAGTCGCGCCAGTGATGAGTCAAAACGAGAGCGTATTTTTTGCCCCGCCTGTCGCTCTGTTTGCATAGAAACGGCGCCGCGGCGTGAGGAACGCTATGCAACAGATACCCTACGATGTTCTGGTTGACCTGGTGGAGGGTCGTCTTTCGGAGGCCGAGGCCGCGGCGCTACGCGCTCGCATCGCTGCGGACTCGTCTGCGCAAGCCGAAGTGGCCGCACTTACGGAGTTGCTGGTATTGATGCGAGATGATGACAGTGTTGATGCGCCGGAACATGTCATTCAGCGCGCGCTTCGTTTGATGCCGCAGTCGGCGAATCGCCCGATAGATACGCTGCGCCGCCTGATTGCCAGCCTGGTTCACGATAGCTGGCGCGCGCCGCAACTCGCCACAGGCTTGCGCTCTGTGGAACGCTGGCCACGCTCGCTGCTCCTGCGCGCCGAAGATCGCGAACTGGATTTGCAGATCATCCCCCGTGGCGCACAGTGGCAACTGGTGGGACAGGTGCTTGGCCCCGAAGCGCCAGGAGTGGCTATCCTCAGCGGTCCTTCCGGCGAGGTCGTCGCCGAGCTCAACGAACTGGGCGAGTTCGTCTTCCCGGCCCTGCAAGCAGGCCGCTACACGTTCATACTGCGACACAATGATATGGAAATCAGCGTGCCTGAACTGGAGATCGGGATAGAGACCGCCGGCTAGGTTTCGATCTCATGGCACGCGCATAGAGGGACCCGGGGGTTCTCAATCCCCTGCCTGTGGGTTTGGCAAGCCCTCCAGGGGAAGGATTCAGGGGCGGACAGAACGTATGAGCGCCGACGCGCGTTATGGCGTTGGGATGCGCTGGTTAGTCCTCACCCCCTCCCCCTCTCCAGC
>FWPV01005546.1_pt1 | contig 25047 bp, 20 predicted proteins | sample 2228371 | NCBI WGS metagenome assembly FWPV01 (sample SAMEA103939776, study PRJEB20133) | metagenome | reverse complement strand
AGCTACGCCAGCCGTTGCAGCGGCAAGGCGCCTGGCTCCTCTACCAGAGTCGGGCGGAGACGGCTGCGGATTTAGAGCATCGCCTGGCCGACGTGCCAAGGGAGGCTTATCGGGCCGAGCGGGAGCGTTTTACCCGTCGCCAGGAGCGCTTCCGCCGTCGCTATCACTGGCGCCACAACCGGGAGGCTGTCCTGGCTCAACTGGAAGACTGCTGGGCCTCTACCGCCCCTGATAGTTGTTAAGGTGCGAATTCTACTTTAGTGCGTTACGACCATGTCGTGCGGAATGAGCGGGAGTTTGAGCGTATTCTGGCCTACATCGTCAACAACCCGGTCAAAGCGGGCCTGGTGACCGATTGGCAGGACTGGCCATACACCTGGGTCAGCTCAGCCCTGTAGGGCAACTCCTGCGGAGTTGCCCTACAACCAACGCGTCGGGCGGCATGCCGGCACAAGGGAGCACACCATGACTGACCGCCGGGTGATCCTGGCTGAATACTTCACCACCGAGGACCTGACCCTCCTCTTCATCGTGCGCGCCGACTTCGCGGCGCCGGTGGTCGTCGAGATCCCCGTGGCGCGGGACGAGCTGCGCCGGTATGTGGCCGCGCACTTCGGCGCGACCGCGGGCGGCAACCGGGTGCGCGAGCTCGACGAGGAGGAGTTCCAGGCGCGCTGCGGCCCGTTCATCGCGCCGCTCCTCCCCTGGACGGCCGAGGGGGATATCCTCTGGCTGGTGCCGCACGATGTGCTGCACTACCTGCCCCTCCACGCGCTGCGGGCGGACGGACCCTACCTGGCCGAGCGCAACCCGGTCTGCTACACCCCCAGCGCCTCGGTGATGCCGTACTGCCACGCCAAGCGCAAGCCCGTGCGCGGGGGCCGCAGCCTGGTGCTGGGGGACTCGCGGCCGGATCTGCCGCTGCCGTTCGCGCGGGAGGAGGCGCGGCGGGTGGCGCACCTGCTGGGGTGCGAGCCGCTGCTGGGGCCTGCCGCGCGCAAAGCGCAGGTGCTGGCGACGCTGGCCGACGAGGCCGGGCGCCAGGCCGTGGACGTGCTGCACATCGCCTGCCACGGCACCTTCGACCCGGCCGAGGCGCTCAAGTCCGGCCTGCTGCTGGCGCCGGATGGCGACGGCGGCCTCCTCACCGCGGAGGAGATCTTCGGCATCCAGATGCGCGCCGAGCTGGTGACCCTCAGCGCGTGCGAGAGCGGGGTCAACGAGCGTCGGCCCGGCGACGAGCTGATCGGCCTGACGCGCGCCCTGATCTACGCCGGCACGCCGTCGGTGCTGGTCAGCCTGTGGCGCGTGGACGACCTGGCCACGTCGCTCCTGATGGAGCAGTTCTACCGGGCGTGGCGCGGGGGCATGGGCAAGGCGCAGGCGCTGCAGGCCGCGCAGTGCTGGCTCATGCGCCTGCCCCGCGATGAGGCGCTGACGGCCCTCAGAGCGGCGCGCGACCAGGCCCTGGCCGCCTATCGGCAGGCCGGCGGCGAGGACCTGCGGGCCAGGCAGTGGTGGGCGGCCCTGGCCGCGCGCTGCAGCGAGCTGGAAGAGGAGTATCGGCCAGGCGATTGCCCCTTTGCTCATCCCTACTACTGGGCGCCGTTCGTGCTGGTCGGCGATTGGCTGTGAGGAGGAGGTCGCTATGTCCCGCAGAGACCCGTCGGTGCGCGATTTCGTTCGCCTTTCCCCTGGGATGACCGTCGCCGAGGCGCAGGGCGCGCTGGGCGTGGGGATGGCCGGCGGCCTGCGCTACGGCGTCATCGTGGACGAGGAGGGCCGGCCGCTGGCCTGCATCACCTGGGTGCACCTGGACGGCCGGCCGCCGGACGCGACGCTGGCCGCGTTCCGGCCGGAGTGGCCGCCCCTGTGGACGCTGCCCGCACGCGACGCGGCCGACCTGCTCGCCGTGGCGCTCTTCTTCGAGGAGGTGTTGCAGGAGGATGAGGCCCTGGCCGGCATCGTGCTGACCGACGCCGCAGGCCGGCCGGCGGCGATCCTGCCCAAGCGCGCCCTGCTCGATGCGCTGGCCGCGGCGCCCCCGCAGCGCGACGGGACCCCCTATCCGCCGGGGGCCAAAGGGCTGCCCGCGCCCGACCGCGCTGCGCTGATGGTGCGACGCTACGGCCGGCTGGACCTGCCGGGCCAGGTGGCGCTGGACGCGCCGTGCACGCTGCGCGTGACCATCCGCCAGGCCGCCGAGGCCGGCGCAGCCGGCCAGGTCGAGCTGGGGCTGACCGCGCGCGCCTGGCCGCTCAAGGTCGTCGCCACGCTCGTCGGGGTGCGGCCCGAGGATTTCCTGGTGGAAGGCCCCCTCAGCGGCGTCATCGAGGTCCCCCGCGACGCCGACTCGGCCCCGCTGGCCTTCACGCTGATCCCCCGCAGCCTGGGCCGCAAGCGGGTGCGCGTGCGCTTCGAGCAGGACAACGCCTACGTGGGCACCGCCTGGCTGGAGACCGAGGTCGTCCCGGCGGCCCCGGCCACGATCGCGCCGGCCCCGGTCAGGCACGCGCCGACCCTGGCCGCGGCTGGCCTGCCGCCCGACGTCACCATCTTCATCGAGCACAAGGAGGGCCTGACCTACGCGGTCTCCGCCAGGCTGGCCACCGCCGACCCGACGCAGCCCGCGGCCGAGCTAGACCGCATCACCTTCCCCAAGCCGCCCGATGCCTATCTCCAGGCGCTGTTCGACGAGCTGAACACCAGGACCAGGGGTGGCCTGACGCCGGCCGAGTTCGACGCCGCGGTCACCCGGCTGGGCAACAGCCTGTACGAAACCCTGTTCCACAACGCCTACCAGGGGCTGCCCGGCTTCAAGACCTTCTACCGCGACACCCTGGTTCCCCTCTCCGAACAGGCTGCGGCCGCCGGCGCGGGCCGGTACGTGCCGGCGGTGCAGATCGTCTCGGACGAGCCGTACATCCCGTGGGAGATCCTGCGCGGGTCGCTGCCCGACGCGCAGGGCCGCTGGCGGGCCGATCCGCTGGCGTTCTGCGAGCGCTTCGACCTGGCGCGCTGGCTGGCCGGCCCCGGCACACCGCGTAAATTGCCCCTCCTGACCGTCGTGCTGGTTGCGCCCCCCTCCAACCTGAAGTTCGTGCGCGCCGAGGTGGAGGCGCTGCAGCGGCTGCCCGGCCTGGCGGTCCGGGTGATCGAAACCAAAGCCGAGCTGGAGGAGTTCCTGCAAAACGGCCAGGCCGAGGTGCTGCACTTCGCCTGCCACGGCGCGTTCAACGCCGAGGTCCCCGAACGGTCTGCGGTCAAGCTGGGTGATCGGTTTCTGCGTGCTGCGGAGCTAACGCCACAATATCGCAACTTCGCGCTCGGCCGGCCCCTGGTCTTCCTGAACGCCTGCGATAGCGGCCGCCTGGGGGTGGGCCTGACCGGGCTCGACGGCTGGGCCGAGGCGTTCCTGACCGGGGACGGCGGCCAGGCCGGGGTCTTCATCGGCTCGGTGTGGCAGACCACCGACGAGCTGGCCTCGCAGTTCGCGGCTGTGTTCTACGAACGGCTCCTGGCCGGCGACCGGCTGGCCGAAGCCATGCGGCGGGCGCGCGCCGCGGTCAAGCGCTCTGGCGACGCTACCTACCTGAGCTACACCCTGTACGCCAACCCCAAAGCGCGGGCTGCACGACCGCCTGCTCCCACGTGAGCCAGGCGCCTGGGACGGCGTACAGGAACGGCGCTCCCGCTGATGAGGAGGTGATCCCATGCCATCATTCACGGAAATGCGTCAATACATTGAGGCCCACGAGGCCGAGCTGGTCGCAGCCGCCGAAGACCGCGCTGCGTTTGCCCGCGAGCTAACCGCCCTCAAAGGCTACTGGGCCTCGGGCGATGACCCCCAGGCGCTGGCTGCCGAGACCGAGCGTGTGCTGCGCCGGTATCCGGCGGTCTGGGCAAAGCTTGCATCGCTCGCGCCGGCGCCCGCCCAACCGCCGACGCCGGCTCTCACCCCCGCGGCCGCCGCGCCGCAAGGAGTTGCTCCCATGACCGAAAACAAACCCTCGCAGAGCGTGTTGGATCGCCTGGCCATCTGGGACAAACAGTTGGCGACCGCCAAAGAAGCGGTGGCCGGCTGCCTGGGCATCATCATCGTGCTGGCGACCATGATCGCCGCTACCGTTGCGCTGCTTGCCGTGTTCATCGTGGGCAACGAGAAGGTGTGGGCAGCCGCCAAGGACATCCTGGTGCTGCTGGTCGGCCTGGTGGGCGTGGTGCTCGGCTACTACTTCGGCCGCGTGCCCGGCGAGGCGCGCGCGGACAAGGCCGAGGCCGAGGCCAAGGCGACGCGCAGCAGCCTGGACCGGACTTTGACCGAGGTGCGCACCGTGCTGGAGGATCAGGGGGTGGATCTGATCCGCGGGGCCGAGCGCGGCATCACCCTGACCCCCCAACAGACCGAGCGGCTGCGCAACCTCCTGCGCCAGGAGCCGTGACCGCCATGTCCGCCTTGCTCGACCGGCTGTTGGCGACCCCGGCCGACGCGCTGGCGGCGGCGTTGACCGAGGCCGAGTGGACCGAGATCGCCGCGCAGTGGCCCGACTGGAGCAATCAGGTCTGGGCGGCCAGCCGCAGCGGCGAGCACGGCCGGGCGCTGGCGCTGCAAGCCCTGCTCATCCGCCTGCTGGAGCTGGCCGGGCCGGAGGCCGCGCCGGCGCTGGCGATGGCCTGGGGCAACCTGGGACACCTGCAGCGTGCGGCCAGCCGGATCGGCGACGCCCGCGCGAGCTGGGCCACGGCCCATGCCCTCTGCGCTGGGCCTCCGCCCAACCTGGCCCTGCGCGCCGACATGGCGCTCAACCTGGGCACCTCGTACTGGTGGGAGAGCGACTACGCTGCAGCGCTGCCGTGGCTGGAGGCCGCGACCGCCGACTACGCCGCCCTGCCGCCCGGCGCGTCGGCCGGCTATGCCCAGGCGCGGCTGGGGGATGTGCTGGCGGCGACCGGCCGGCCCGACGACGCGATCGCGGCCTACCGGCGGTCATACGAGATCTTCAGCAGCCTGGGCCAGACGGCGCAGGCGGCCGAGCACCTGGCCGCCATCGGCCAGGTGCACCTGGCAACCGGCGATGTCCGCGCGGGGCTGGCGACGCTGGAGCAAGCCGTCGCCGCGGCCGAAGGCTCAGGCGACCTGCGCTGCCAACTGGGGCTGCTGGAACGGCTGGCCCACGCCCAGGCGCTGGCCGGCCAGGACTATGCGGCCGCCCTGGCCACCGCGCGCCGCGCCTGCGCGCTGGCCGAGGACGCCGGCGACCCGGCGCTGGCCGCGGAGGCCGCGGCCGCGCACGCCCTGGCCGGACAGATGTGCCAGCCCCTGGCGCGCTGGGACGAGGCCGCGGCCCACTACGAGCGGGCCGCAACCCTGGCGGAACAGGCCGGCGACCGCTACACCGCCGCCACCTGCGCCGAGGGGCTGGCCGAGGTCCACAGCCGCAAGGGCGACTACGCGGCCGCGCAGGCTGCGCTGGAACGGGCGCTGGCCATCTACGCCGCCGACCCGGCCCTGGTCAACGCTGCGATCCGCGTGCGGGGCGCGCTGGGCCGGCTGGCGTGGGACTGGGGCCGGCCCGAGCAGGCGCTGGCGCATTACATCGCGGCCCTGGCGCAAGCAGAGGCGGCGGGCCTGGCGTCGTGGGCCGGCGCCATGGCCCGCGACATCGGCAACCTGTATGCCTACGCGCTGGCGTTGCCGCACGAAGCGCAGGCGTACTACCGCCGGGCGGCCGCGACCTTCGCCGCTGCCGCCGACCCGGAAAGCCGCGTCGAAGCGGAGCGCCAGGCCGGCGACCTAGCCCTGGCGGCCGGCGATGTCGCCCTGGCCATCCAACACTACGCGGCCGCGCGGCGTCAGGCACGGCGCAACGGCGACCGGCTGGCGGTTGCGGGCTGCGAGAGCGCGCTGGCCGCTGCGCACGCCGCCCGTGGCGACGCTGAGCAGGCGCTGCGCCATGGCCGCGCCGCGGTGCGCCTCTACCGGCGGCTGGGCCTGCCGGCGCAGCTTGGCCAGGCCGAGCTGGACCTGGCCGGGCTGCTGACGCAAGCCGAAGGCGGCCGGACGCCGCAGGCGATCCACGCTTATCATCGGGCCGTGCGCACCTACCTGGCGGCCGACGACCGCGGGGGCGCGGGCCTGGCGCTGATCTCGCTGGCGCTGACCTGCTTCGCGGCGGCGCGCTATGCGCCGGCCGGCCGCGCCCTGCGCCGGGCGCTCGCCCTGGCCCAGGTCGAGTCGCCGGAGAACTTCGGCACCGTCCACACCGCGCACCTGGGCCTGGGCGCCATCGCCGAGCGCACCGGCCACCCGCGCGCCGCCTTGCGCCACTACCGCGCGGCCCTGGCGCTGGCCGAACGCTACCGCGGCGCCATGCTCCATCCGCACTTCCGCCTGGCCTTCCTGGGCAGCCGGCAGAACCTCTATGCCCGGACCGTCCTCCTGGCCGCGCAGCAAGGAGAGGCTACGGCTGCGCTAGAACACGCGGAAGCCGGCCGCTCGCGCACCTTCGTGGACCTGCTGGCGCTGACCGCCCTGCCGCGGCCGGCCGGCCGCGTGGCGCCGGAGGCCAGCGCAGCCGAGGCGCGCTGGCTGGCCCGTGTGCGCAGCCTGCTGACCCGACCTCCCGGCGACGAGCCCGACTACTGGCAGCAGCTCCAGGAAGCGTGGAGCCGCCTGGAGCAGCTCTGGGCGGGCCTGGACGACCCGGAGTACGTGGCCATGCGCCAGGGCCGGCCGGCCACCTTCGCCGAGCTGGCCGCCTGTCTGCGGGCGTTGGGGTAGTGTTGGTACGACTTGAGAGGAGGATTTGATGTCCTTTTCTGAACAGGACTGGAAGCATCTGACCCGTCTCAAGCCGCCGGCGCTGGTGTTGTTCGACAACGTGCCCGGCGGCGCGGGGCACGTGCGCCGGGTGGCGCAACGATTGCGAGATGTCGCCCAAGCGGCCTGGGATCGGGTGGCGCGCTGCGAGTGCGGCGCCGAGACCAGTGGCTACGAGTGCCTGCGCAACTTCTACAACCAGTGGTGCCACGATCAACTCCAGCGCGGCCCGGCGCGTGATTTTTTGGCGGCTCTGAACCAGCAAGAAAAGGGCCATAAGGGCTGAACTGACTTTATCTATGGCCTGAAATAAGCTCTCTCAGCACATTGAGGCGAGGTTGCAAATGGGACTCGAACAACTTGAAATCAGTGAGATCGTCAAACAGGCGGTAGACAAGAGCGTAGACATCTCCCGAAGGCCCTGCGCTGGTTCTTACCGGCGAACAGGGACGGCCGCTATAGCGGCTCAGCCCTGACCAGCCTGAATGAAGACGTACGCACGATTGCAGAAGCCGCCGATCTCGACGCCGCGCTGGAAGGCCTTCAGAGGCGTTTGCGCGTCTCAGCCGAGGTTGCCCCAGACGAATTCCTCAACCGATACGAGCGTGCTGGGAATCGCTTCTTGCGGATGATGATCTACCTCTTGGTTTACCATCACAATGGGGTAGATTGGGTGGACAACTGCCGCCTCGGTTACGACCCAACGGGGAGCCCGATTACCAGCGGATTTAAGCCGCAATGGCACCATATCTTCCCCCGCGGCGTCCTCAAGAAAGCCGGGATGTCGGATGATGACATCAACGCCCTGGCAAACATCACCGTGCTCAACGAGCGCACGAATGTCAACAAGCTTTCCGGCAAAGAACCCTGGCGTTACATCCAGCAGTACGATATCACCCCAGAGGCCCTAAAAGGTCACCTGATCCCAGCGGGATTTGCCGATCTCCCTAGCCAGGGGAAAGACCGAAGGGAACAATGGGCAGTCAATCGCTATCCAGAAAGATCGAGGGCTTCCCCATCGGCGACGACGAGGCGATCCTGGCGCTCTCCGACCCGTCGTACTACACCGCCTGCCCCAACCCGTTCCTGCCGGAGATCATAGAACAGTGGCAGGCGGAACGCCGTGCGACGCGTCAACAATTGGACCTGCCCGACGACACCAACGGGGACAAGCAATACGCAGCACGCAGTACGCAGTACGAACGCGAGCCTTTCGCTGCCGACGTCTCCGAGGGCAAGAACGACCCGATCTACAACGCGCACTCCTGCCACACCAAGGTGCCGCACAAGGCGATCATGCGCTACATCCTGCACTACACCGATCCGGGCGACATCGTCTTCGACGGCTTCTGCGGCTCCGGCATGACCGGCGTGGCCGCGTAGCTCTGCGCCACCTGCCGGTCCCCCCGCTTGCACGCCAACCGCCTGGAAGTGCTCGCCGAACGCCAGGCCTACCTGCTCTTCGACCGCATGGTCGCCTTCCACATCCAGCGCGGCCTCACTGTGCCGCTGGACGCGGCCGATTTCTACGTGGAGCAGTTGCCGCTGATTGTCTCCGACGAGAAGTCGGCCATCCTCTGGCTGCGCCGCGAGCTGGGCGAGCGGCCCCAGACCTATCAGGACATCCAGCCCCGTTTCCTGCGCGAGCTGCACCAGGCCGGCCACGAGAAGCTGCCCGAGCTGCGCGACCTCCTGGAGGAGAACTTCCTGCAGGACGAGGCGGGCCGCTGGTACGTGCCCGACCCGGCCCGCGCCGGCGACCTGGAGAAGCTGCGCGAGCGGTCGCTGCTGCGGGAGTTCAGGGAGTACGTCGAGGGCCGGGGCCGGCTCAAGGTCTTCCGCGGGGAGGCGGTGCGCGCCGGCTTCCGCGACGCCTGGCGCCGCCGCGACTACACGCTCATCGTCGCGGTCGCCCGCCGCCTGCCGGAGCGCGTGCTGCAGGAGGACGCCGATCTGCTGATGTATTACGACAACGCGTTGCTGCGGATGGGGGAGGCGTGAGCAGGAAAACAGAAAGAATTACAGGGAACTGAGGGCAGCGAGAATGTCATGTGCAGTCGCAACTGAAAGCTTTGCTCTGGACAACGGATCGCCAGCCAACCGATCGTCGTAGTCGGCGTTGTTACGATATTTGCGCAGCCGCCCCAAATTTACGCCGATTCGGCGACGCGTCAGATCAGCCGAGCTGCGAAAGTGGATGGCGATAAGCTCATGATCACTGGCCGCCCCACTCGTCGCAATTTCGCCCCGGTTTCTGACCAGGTTACGGGCGCTGCAAAACGCGGCATAGTAAGCACGACTGATCGCCGTGCGCAGAGCCGCTTCCTGTGGCCCGGGCGCAGCAGGAGCGCTGACCAGTGAATCAGCCAGCGTCAGATAATCGCCCCAATGAAAGCTCATACGAACTCGAGGCTGAAATTCAGACGACCACCAGCCCGGGTCAGTTGCGAGAGAAACCACTCGTCATCAAATTGTCTGAGGCGCTCAAGCGCCTCCTCTACCGAGAGAGAGGTCTGGATGTTTCCAAACAACTCCTCGGAGCCCTGCGGGCTTTCCGACTCAGGATCGCGAGTCACCTCCAACACAACATGGGTATCCGGCCCAAAGATCCTTTCGATATGTGGCCGTGCCTCAAGCAGAACATCGGCAGCATCGGGATAGACCCGCAGAAAGCGACGCACCTCCTCAACATTTACCAGGGTATAGAACCTCTGCAGCCGCCCAAGTCTAGCCTCATTCTCCCTGACCAGCGAGCCATCGAAATCTGTTCGCCAGCCGAAAGGCCTTCGAAGCGTTACAGCAGTCAAGTAAACAGACGTTTCCCCCACGATGGCACCACTGGCGACATCCTCACGCTCTCGACGGCCGGATATAGACACTCCCCCAGTCCGACTGGCGACCAGCATGCGAGCATTGATTGGATCATAAGAATATGTTGACAGGGGTGACATACTCCCCTCCCGGTGCTAAACTAGCCAAACAGGCTGCGAAGCTTGTCGGTCAGGCAGCCTTCAAAAACGCCCTGCACCCTGGTATGGGCATGTTCCAGCCAGTCAAAAGCGGTATCGAGTACAACACCCTCCGTTCGAGCCAGATAGTAGTCCATATCGAGCAGCAATGAGGTGATGCCTGCCGCTCTCGATTCGATGGTCGTCAGCTGCAGGCGCAACATGTCCCGCTCTTCGTCGAAGGGCACCTCGATACCCAAAATGAACCCGTGCCAGAACTGCGGCAACCCTGATCCTACGAAAGGACGGAAGTTGAGATACTGGTCCAGGTCAACTGTCTCGCCGGGGATTTCCAGTTGGTTGATGTAGCGCAATCCGATGCGACGGAAGCCCTTGGGTTGCACAACCACAACATACGCCCGCAAGGCGTCCTGAACGAGCGGCACAAAGCCTTCCCATGTCGGATAGGGCGCCAAATGGTTCACGGCCAGGAGATCAGGCCCCACCTGGACAAAGGCTTTTTCATCCTCGCGCAGAAACTGCATCCGGTCAGTCAACCGAAACTCCTGACGGATCCCGGCTGCTTCCGCAGCGGCTTCGCCTTCCAGCACTTTGAGCAAGCGCTTGCGCGGAAACTGGGCGCGGAGGCGATCATACACCAGGCCCGGAACCGTCAAATCCCACGGTTCTAAGGGGATGAAACGGAATTCGGCGACCACCTCAACAATCGGCGGGTTGCTATATCTGATCTCGCGATAAGGATCCATACTATCTCCCAGGGAGGCCTGACACCCCTGAATCGGTACAGCGGAAAACTTGAAGAGTATCTGAACCCATTGTACTCAGAACATCACACACGTCAATTCAAGCGGGAGGCTTCAGACCTGACAGGACTTCGGAAACCTGTCAGGTCTCTACCGGGGATGGAATAAGCGCGCTCGCGCGCTTGACGCAGCGTCTGCTCCGGGGTACACTGTGTTCATCGGAAGTGAGCAGATCGTCGAGGACTTCGACGGTGTGCTGACCCTGGCCCAAGTGCACGACGCGCTCAGCTACTTCTATGAACACCAGGCCGAGATCGAGCAGGACATCGTACGCAATCGGACGGCACTCCACCACCGTAAGAACCTGGCCGAGTTTGCAGCCTGACCCCCTGTGACGGTCCAATGACCTCCTGGCGCGATAGCCTGCTCGCCCGCTTTCCGGCACCATCCAGCGATCTTACCCTGGTCGCCGACCCGGACGAGCTGCTGCGCGAGGAACAGATCCTGGCTGGGCTGGCCGCACGCGGCTACGACGTGCTGACCTTCGATGACCCCGTCGCGTTCCGCTATGTCTACGAGTCCCGGTATCGCATCCGGGCGCCAGGCTTCGGCCTGCAGGGCGCGCCATTCGGCGCTCAGGCGACGCATCCTCTGCCCTGAAAATCACCGCGGAGGACGCAGAGGGCGCGGAGAACCTGAAAGCCTCTGCGATCTTTGCGCCCTCTGCGGTAAGATTCTCATCCACCGTGGCGCCGCACACGGCATGGACATCTGCCCTGAAAATCCGGACGCCGGGGCTTGCCACGGCACGCAGCAAGCTGCGACGTCCGTTTTCATGGGCCGTGGCGCCGCGTCCGGCATGGCCATCTAACCTGCGATCGTCGGCACGGGACGACGGTCACAGGCTGTGTTTCGCTCGCATGGTGGGGGCGTTCCAACGAAGCTCCTGAGCGCAGCGAAATCCCACGTGCCCGGCAACTTTCCAACTCGCCGGGCACGCAGGGAGACCCCGAGGCCTCAAAACGCGACAGCTATCGCCGCTCTCCGCGATCCGGCAAGGCGGCCATGTTGGCGGGGTCTAACCCCGTGACACCTCCTACCGCCGCTCATCCACCATCCAGTGCAATTCAGGAGCCGCAGCGCTGCCGTTCGACCCCGGATGGAGGTTGAGGCTGGCGATGATGTGGGAGTTGCCCGCCTGCGTTTGCAGCAGTTGCAGCGGCAGCACCTGCGCCAGCAGCTCCCGATCCATGCCTGCCGAGTTCATCAGGGCAAGCACGGCCCGGGCCTGGGCCTGAGCGGACAGCTCGGCCTCCAGCATGGACGGCGCCGGGCGCAACAGCAGGCGCACGGCAATGATCCGCACCCCCAGCCATCGCATCCGCTCGCTCAGGGCATGAAGGATCTCCCGCTCCAGCCTGGCCCGCATGTTCGGACGCGTGAGCAGATCGGCAGCCCCGAACTGCCCGACCGTCGCCTGGAGCAGATATCGGCCCAGGCTGCCGACCACCGTCCCAATCTGCGGCAGGAACGGCATGACCCGATTGATGTCCGCAGTGCGCAGAAAATCAGGGTACAGCTCGAAGTCCACGTCCAGTGAACCTTCGACCGCCAGACAATCGGCAGTGGTCAGATCGCTCAAGCGGAGGTTGACCTGCTGAAAGGTCAGGTCTAGTGCCAGCGTATCTTCGAGCAGAGGCAGCTTGAAGATCAAGCACGGCCCGACCGCAATCTCGCGGACGCTGCCGGTCTGGCTGCTGTAGATCAGCAGGGCCTGCCGAACCCGGACGATGCGAAAACCGGACAGCAAACACGACAGAAGCGCGGCTGCGACAAGGAAGATCAGGAGCAGGATCAACATGTTTCACCTCGCAAGGCTCGAACTGGGGCCGCTTGCATAATGTCCTGTTTTCGGCTACTATTGTGTTCACAGGCCACATGAATCGAAGGGTCTTGGTGGCTCCAACGGTTCTCGCAACGTCTACTTGATCCATAGGGTTACCCAGTCCTTTATGTGACGGCGTAAAGGGCTGGGCTACGGATAGAATCGAGCCAAATCGCCCATGTTCTCCTGTCACACGCGAGCCAGATTGCCCCATATAACCATCGTGACCCCGCAACGCGGGGTTGTTGTTCTTGTCAGGCTCGCAGAAAGGAGACAAACGTCGTGAACGTCAAGAAGGTTTTTCTTTGGGGCTTCGATGAATATGACTTGCGGACGTGGCCGGCGGACCTGGTGCCGGCTTCAACCCCCGGATGGCCGCCAGAGGGCCCCGTCGTGGTGCACAGCCGGGCGCTGGAGGCTTTTCAGGCCGAAGTTCTGGCGCATCCGTTGCCCGATGGCCGATTGCCTCAGGCCATTCTCTACCTGCCGGCCAGCGGCCAGCCCCCTGCCGAGGCGTGGGGTTACTTCGATGCGGCGGTACACGAGGGGGAATGGGACACACTGCGCGGGCTCCTGGCCTGCCCCCGGCTGTTTGAAATGGAAGAGGCCGTCGAGGATATGCCGACCTCCTTCCTGGCCGAACTGGCACGTCCTGTCCGCCAGCTCAGGCCGGAGGAACTCCCCTTGCCGCAAGAAATGCGCGAGCATCTGGCGATCTGCGGGGCCTGCAGGCACGTTTTTGACCGCGCGGCCGAGACGCGGCTGCGGTGGCGCCGGCAGTTGCTGTGCCCCTCGTTAGAGCGCCTGGCGGCCTACGTGCGCGGGACGGCCGACCCCCAGGTTACCGAACACCTGCGGACCTGTCGCTCATGCCAGGCGGAGGCCAGCGTCCTCCGGTGGGAGCTGGCACCCGCCTGGGAGCTGCCACCCGCCTGGCTCGAGCTGCCTCTGAGCCGTTTGTTGGAGGGGACGCGTGCGGAGTTGGCAAGAGTCGCGCAATTCTTCGGCCGGCAAGGGGCCGAGGCGCTGGCAGTGCTGATCAGGGGCCTGCAGGGGGCCGGTCTGGTGCCGGCAGGCGCCCAGGTGCGCCGGGTGACGGCCAATGCCCAAGGGCAGCCACAGCCTCTGGTTGGGCTGCTTGAACAGCTACGCTCGGAAGGAGACCTGTATCTTGCCAGAGCACCGAGGGAGCTGCGGCTCTCGTGGGACGCCGAGGCGCAAGCCCTTCGCCTGGACTCCCTGAGCGAAGGCGGAGAGCACCCTATCGAAGCATTCCGCGTCCAGATCAGCAAGGGGGAGGAGGTGCTGTGGCAGGGCGATAGCCGGGAGGGACAGCTTACCATCCCATTGTCTGATCTGACGCGAGTGTTGGAGCAAGGCGCTGACAAGCTCGTGGTGCTGGCGTACCAGGAGCCAGTATAAGGAGGGCGCCATGGCCATGTCGCAGGAGGAGGAACACGAACTGGTCTTGCGCGCCCAGGTTGGCGATAGAGAAGCTCTAAAGCGGTTAGTCAAGGCCCATGAGCCTGCTATCCGTCAACTGGCCGGGCGCCATCGTTGCCGTGGCCTGGAGGAGGGTGACCAGGTTCATAACGGCGTGGTGGCGTTCATCGCGAACTTGCGGAGGTTCGATCCCGACCTCGGAGTTCGTCTGTGGACCTTTACCCGGCATGCGGTCCGTGGCGCCATGATCGAAGCTTGCAGGCAACAGGCCGGCCTTTCGGATCAGGGACGCAAACATTACCGTTGCGTGATTGATACCTATGAGCAGTTGCAGCAGGCTCTACTCCGTGAGCCGACGGTTGATGAGGTGGCCCAGGCCGGCAACGTCCCGGTAAAGGTCGTGAAGGAGCTGTTTGTCCACTGGCAGGGACGAACTGTGCCGCTGCCGGAAGAGGACGAAGAAAACGAGGAGGGGGTAAGGCACATCGTCCCACCTGCCTTACAGACACCGTCTCCGGAATACGAGATCGTTCGGACAGAGGAGGTCAAGAGCGGTTGTGAAGCGGCAACCCAGCACCTCACAACGAACGATGGGGTGAAATTCCTGGTGCTGGCGATATTGCACGAGAAAGATCCTGCGGGCTACACAGAAGGGTATGAATGGAGCGCAATCGCCGAAATGTTGGCCGATCCTGCCTGGGGCCCGAATCCGCCGTGGGAACAGGTGAGAGCCGATTTCCCTCACCTCTCAGGCCTGCCGACCACATGGCCCCAGGTCTGCGCGCTGTTTCAGTACCCCCCTCCCCTGCTGACAGAAAATGCTTTGAAACAATGGTACAGCCGTATGAAGAGACGGCTGGTGGGTAGTTTGGGGTGAACGGAGTCTGGCCGTGAGCACCATTTTCAACAAACCTGACCTCATCGAAATCTGCAGCGCCTTGAGTGAAGTCCCGCTTGTCTATTCAGATCGCGCCCAGGCGTTCCAGCGCATCGCGGAACTGGGGCAGAAGGCGCTGGGCTCGCATGCCTGCACGCTGGCGCTGGTCAACCTGGAGGAGCGTTGGTGGGAGCAGGTGGCTTGCGTTGGCTTCGACGAAACCTACCGGGAGCGCATGCAAGGCCGACGGATCAGGTTGGGGTCGGCGGCGAAAGGGGACGCGCTCGACTATGAGCGCGTGGCGCGCGGCGAACTGATCGAAGCCTATGATTTGAAACGAGATGGACAGGGGATCGCCCGACCAGAAGTGGCCCAACGCTACGATCTGAACTCGGCCCTCTGTTGTCCACTCTTGCTGAATGATCGAGTCATCGGTTATTTCAATCATTTTTCTTCCCGACTCGAGCCTTTCTCGGAAGAAGAGAAACGGTTGATTCGTGCGTTCGCTCGTCACGCGACAACCGCCATTCAGATCATCGAACAACGGGAACGGGCGGCCGGCCGCGAACGCCTGGCCAGGCTGAACGAGATGATGCTCCAGGCTACAGAAATTCGAAACATCAAGCAGCTCTTGCAGTTCGTATTGGACGAAGGGCTGGAGTTGATCGGCTGTAACCGCGGCACCATAAGCCGCCTGGACTACGGCAAGGGTGAATTGGAGATCGTCGCTCACAAAGGCCAACCGCCTCACCTGCCCCGTTTGCCGGTCGGCAAAGGTATTACGGGGCGCGTGTTGGAGACCGGCAAGCCCGAACGTGTCGAAGATGTCCGCCATCCGCGCTATGCCGGCATCTACGTGTCCTTATGGGCCGATACTTGTTCCGAGCTGGCGGTGCCCATCGTGATCCCTAACGCACGGGTGCGCGTTGGGAGTGACATTGCTTTTGTCCCCAAGCCGGTCGGTGTGTTCAATGTGGAGAGCCCTCGCCTGGCAGCCTTCTCTCAAACGGACGAGGACCTGCTGCTTACTCTGGCCCGTTATACGGCCCTGCTGTTTGACAAGCTGGAATCGGATCGCAAGGTGGCCGATTTGGACACCATCCGCCAGAGGATGATCGGCGTCAGGGAGTGGGACGAGATCATCGAAATTGTGATCAAGACCATCACCGAGACCCTCGGTTATGACTATGTCAATATCTCCCTGGTTGACCGGGAGCGCAACCGCATCAAGACCGAATACATCGTCGGAATCCCGTCGGAGCTGGTAGAGGAATTCAAGCGGCTGGCAGATCACGAGCTGGACGGCACCGACATCCAGGCCGACATCGTCCGCACCCGGCGAGTCGAGGTACCGCCGGCCGATGACCCCCGTTTCGATCCTGAAATCTATCACCGCTTTGGCCATAAAGAGCTGGTGCGGGTCTACCTGCCCATTATTACGCCCTCCGATGACCGGGTAATAGGCACGGTGGAAACCGGTTATCGGCGTAAGCCTTACCGCCAGCACATCTACGAACAAGACGTGCAGATCCTGAAGGGGTTCGTGGACTATACCGCCCGGGCGCTGGAACAGGTGCCGCGCGGCCTGCTGGATCAGATCACCCACGAGCTGCGCGCGCCCGTGGTCGGTATCCGGAACAACGCCAGCTTCCTGCAGCGCCGGCTGCCGGGGCCCCTGGACGAGGTGGCGAAGCGCAAGTTCGATGACATCTTGATGGATTGCGAGATCGTCCTCTACCAGGTGAAAGAGCTGGAACACATTCTGCGCGGTCAAAGGGTCCGCAGCGCCAAAGCCGAGAGGACCCTCATCTTCCGGGACGTGATCATCAAGACCATCCGCCAGCTCAAGCCGATGGTGATTGCCCGGGGCCTCGACCCCGCCAGGATCGAGTACGATCCGGCCGACATCCATCGCATCCCCCCCCTCTATGTGGACGCGGCACAGGTCAACCAGGTGGTGTACAATTTGCTGATCAATGCCATCAAATACGCCGAAGAGGACCCTTCCCGCTTTACAATCCGGATCGCCGTTGGCCAGGCGCGCGATGCATTCGTGATCATCTTCAAGGATTGGGGTATCGGAATCCGGCCGGAATACCGGGAGCTGATCTTTGAGGCAGAATTTCGCACGCCGGAGGCCAGGCAGCGCGATGTCAACGGCTCCGGCCTGGGGCTGACCGTTTCGAAGCGCATCATGCGCGACCTGGGAGGTGACCTGCGCCTCGCCAACAATTCCAAGCCCACCGAGTTTCACGTGATCTTGCCCAAACGGCTGATGGAGGTGCCCGATGATTCTGATGATTGACGACGAGCCGGAGTACACTCTGAGCTACAAGGAGGAACTGGAACTATCCGGCTATCAGGTCGCGTTCAGGCGCGATGTAGATGCAGCTCTCGAGTTCCTGCGGGAACATCGGGAACAGATCGAACTGGTCATTCTCGACATCATGATGGCGCCAGGCCGCGCTCTGGCCGGCGTAGACACGCAAAACGGGCTACGCACCGGCGTACACCTGTTCGATATGATCAAAGAGCAGGTGCCCGAGGTACCCATCATCGTGTTGACCAACGTCTCTGACAGGAAGGTGGCAGCGTACTTCCGCAGCCGGGAGAACTGTCGCTTCCTGCGCAAGGAGGATTATCTGCCGTTTGAGCTGGTAGACGAGATCAGCCGCATTCTGGGACGATAAGGCGCTGAGAAGTGCTGCTCCGCGTTGGAGGGCTGAACACTATGGCGACAAAAGAGATAGTTTCCTGCGTAGGCTCATGCTATACTGAAATACAAGGCTTCCTAAGTCGAGATACTGACCACCTTGTCCAGGCTATTAGCCCCTGGAGCATGTCCCAAGACCGGCAGTTAGTATGCCAAATCGCTCGGATAATCCCAATTGTCCGAACTGAGCTCATCGGCATAGCAAAACGGATATATCAATTTGATGATGCGCCGAGCCGAGAGATCGTTAAGGCTATCAAATCTAAAGTGAACAGGCTTAACTGTGTCCAACGAAACTGCAGTTTGCTATGCCCCCGATCTGTGGAGGAGTTTACCGGTACTCTTTTCTGGTTCACTGAGCGGGGAGAATTCGAGGTATTGCGTCGAACGGAGGAGCAGCTCTCAGGCGAGTTTGCCACTATTGCGATCAAGTTTGCGGGGAAAGCTGAGGAGCACGTGGCAGAGTCAAGCCGTGAAAGGCCGGAGGCCCTGCCGATTCCTGGGGAGTTCACACTGTCACACGATCCTTGGGGATCCGCAAAAGAATGGTTTCGGAAATGCGCAAAAATCAAGAGGCGGCTAGACCTGAGATATCCCCCAAGCCTTGATAGCTTTCGTAGGGCTATCCTTTGGATGGCCGAACAAGGCGACATGGACGACCTGGATCTGCTGCGCCAGGTGCGCGCCAACCCGCCGTATAACTCAGCAGAAATTCAGCGGCTCTTCGAGGTAGCTGAGGAACGTATCTGCGATCGGGTCTACGACCCGCAAACCGTGGTAGATCGGGAAGAAGCAGCCTATCAGGAGCATCGCCAGGAGTGGGACGAGAAGTACCAGGGCGAATTCATCGCCGTTCATCGCGGCCAGGTGATTGATCACGACACAGGCGAGGATCGCCTGGTCCAACGATTGGATCAGAAGCAGCGCGAAACAGGCCTATTTCGCGCCTATATCGTCCATATTGGTGCACCGGTTTATGCCGCCAAGGGCCCAACATTCAGAAGAACACCAGAACCAACGACGCAACAGAAAGGCTAGACCCCAGACATGAGAACGATTCTGGATGCGCACCACTCCCACACAATCGCAGGTAGATTAGAAGTAAAAGAGGAAGGTGGGTCGGAGCTCCACCTGAGGTCCTGGCCGGCGCCGGCGGTGCATGTCGTAACGGGCGCTCTCGTTTCTGCTCTTGACCCTACGCCACGTCAAGCCGTCGAGCTCTCGGCTTTGCTGGACACCGGCGCTGATGTCACCTTGATCAGCGAGAAGAAGAGAGAGGAGCTGGAGAAATCTCGCAAGAGTTTGCTGCAGACTCGCAGAAGCGTCAAGTTCTGGGGGAAGTTTCGTCCGGCGTACACCAGCCTGGCCTTCATTTTGCCCGGAGGGCATGAGTGCAGGTCTCATATCGGATTTGTGGAAGTAGCCGATGAGGAGTCTCGAGCCGTGTTGGATGTTTCAGAAATGCTGCTGGGCCAGGACGTGTTGAACCAGTTCATCATCACCTTCGATGGCCCCAACGGCACGGTCACGATTTGCGAGCCGTGAAGGCATGTGACGTACCCTCAACGCCAGGGGGGAGAGGAGAAAGGGCCGCAGCCTAGGCCGAAACGACGCTGCTGGTCGTGCGGATACGGCGGGGGGATGATGTGTAGAAAGAAACGAGGCCCGGGCGGGCTGCCGCGAAAGCTAAAGGGCGGATGCCGTCCGCCCCTACCGCCGCCCACCTCGCAGGGACGCACGGCGTGCGCCCTTCGACAATCACCCCGCCCGCTCCACCGCGCCCAACTGCTTCAGCATCCGCACCTCGGCATCCGTCAGGCCGGTGACACCGGTGATGTCCAGGCCGTCGTAGGGCCGCGGGGTGCGGACCTCCTGCACGATTGCGCCGGTCTCCACGTCCCAGATGCGCACCGCCTCCCTGTAGCTGCCGCCCGCCAGCAGGCGGCCGTCGGGGCTGAACGCAATGGACGGAACGCGGGTCTCCCCCTGGAGGGCGCGGATCGCCGCGCCGGTCTCAGGGTCCCACAGCCGCACGGCGGTCTCGTGGCCGGCGGAAGCGAGATACGTGCCAGGCGCTTCGCAACGACCCGGCACGCAGGGGCGATAGGCCAGCGCCACAATCGGCTCGCGGTGCGCGCTCCAGGCGCGCAGGCACGCGCCGGTCGCCAGGTCCCACAGCCGGATCACGCCATCGTGGCTGCCGCTGGCCAGGCGCCCGCCGGCCGGGTCGAATGCCAGCGCCCATGTCGCCGCCTCGACCTGCCAGGTTCGCGCGACGGTGCGGGTCGCGACGTCCCACAGCCGGATCACGCCGTCGTCGTCGCCACTGGCGAGCCAGCGGCCATCGGCCGAAAAGGCCAGCCCGCGCACCGAGTTGGGATGCTCCGGCAGCGACGCCAGCTCCCCGGTGTCGAGGCGCCACAGGCAAATGCTCTCGTCTTCGCCGCCGCTGGCGATCAGGCGGCCGTCCGGCGCCCAGGCCACCGCCGCGATCGGCAGGCTGTGCTGGCGGTGGAAGAGCAGCAGCCGGCCGTCCTCCGTATCCCACACGCGGACGGTCTTGTCCGGGCTGCAACTGGCCAGCCGGCTCCCGTCGGGGCTGAAGGCGATCATCTCGACCCAGGTGGTGTGGCCCACGAGCTCGCGCAGGCAGACGCCGGCCTCGAGGTCCCAGATGCGCACGCGGCCGTCGCTGCCGCCGCAGGCCAGCCACGGGCGCACCGGATGCCAGGAGACGGCCCAGGCGCGATCGCTGCGGCCCTGGAGCGTACGGACGCGCTGCGGGCCGCGGATGTCCCAGACGTGGATCGTCTGGTCGTGGCTGCCCACGTAGAGCAGCGGCGCGTCGGCGCCGGCCGCGAAGGCCAGCGCCTCGATCACGTCCCGGTGTCCCTCGAAGAGGCGGTGCGCCGCGCCATCCTTCACTCGCCAGACGCGCACGCGGCGGTCGCGGCTGCCGCTGGCCAGCCAGGCGCCGTCCGGGCTGAAGGCCACAGCCCGCACCGCGTCGTCGTGCTCGGCGAAGACGCGCAGGCAGGCGCCGTCCCGAGCGTCCCACAGCCGGGCCGTCCGGTCGTCGCTGCCGCTGGCCAACAGGTGTTCGTGAACCGGGTGAAAGGCCAGCGCCAGGACCGCGTCCTCGTGGCCCGTCAGGACGCGCAGGCACTCGCCCGTCGCCACGTCCCACAGCCGGATCGTCTGGTCGTAGCTGCTGCTGGCCAGCCGGCGGCCCGAGGCGCTGAAGCGGGCGGCCCAGACCACGTCCTCATGGCCGAGCAGGGTGCGCAGGGGCCGGCCGTCGGCGACGCGCCACAGGCGCACGGTGCCGTCGCTGCTGGCGCTGGCCAGCAGGCTGCCATCCGGGCTGAAGACGGCCGAACGCACGCGGTTCTCGTGGCCTGCCAGGCTGCGCAGGCAGGCGCCGGTGAGGACATCCCACAGGCGGATCGTCTTGTCGCTGCTGGCGCTGGCGAGCAGGCTGCCGTCCGGACTGAACGCCACCGAGCGCACCCAATCGCTGTGGCCTCGCAGCGTGAACAGGCGCTTGTAGTCCCGGCAGCGCCACAGGTAGACCTCGCCGTTGTCCGCGCCGGCCGCCAGGAGCGCGCCGTCGGCGCCGGTCGCCAGGGCGGCCACGCTGGAGAAGGCCTCGGTGAAGGTGGTCTCGCGGATATCCGCGCCGGCCATGCTGACCCCGTGGAGATCTACGCCCTGGAGGTGGGCGCGCCAGACGCACACGCCGGAGAAGTCGGCGCCGGCCAGGTCGGCCCCCGCGTGGCGGAGCAGGTTCAGGCTGTTGCCGGCCGTGTAGCCGGGGGGCCGGCCCGGCCGTTCGGCGGCGACCAGGCCGGTCAGACGCTGCGTTAGCTCGGCTTGCGCCGGCCAGGCCTGACGCAGGCGCTCGGCCAGGGGGGCGACGATGAAGCGTTCCTGGCTGAGCCGTTTGTGCTCGGCCGCGGCCGGGTTGAGCAGCGGCACGCGACGGAACAGGTCGGCCCGGCCTGCAACCACCTCGGCGGCCAGCCGCGCCACCAGGCGGTCGGTGACGTATTCCAGCACGATGTCCTGCAGGAAGAAGCCGGCCGCATCGCGATCCACCAGGTGGCGGCGCAAGAGCGAGCTGAGGGTGGCCCGCACCTCGCCGATGGGCTGGCGAGGCAGGAGGCGCTCGGCCAGCTCGCCCACGGGCAGCGCGGTGCGCTCGACCGCCAGCCAGTACATGACGTCCTGCTCGCCGGCCGAGAGGCGGCCGAAGTGCTCGTCCAGCAGGTCGTTGACGTCGCCGAAGGCGAAGCGCTCTTCGGCCAGGAAGTCGGCCAGCCGGCCGCCGTAGAGCTCACGGATCGGCTCGGCCGTCAGTTGCAGCATCAAGGGGTTGCCAGCGTAATGGGCGGCCAGCGCCTCCCAGTCCGCAGCCGAGCCTGCGAGGCCGGCCTCCTGCAGGATGGCCTGGGCCGCGGGAGCGCCGATCCCCCGCAAGTGCAGGGACGCGACGCGCGGGGCCAGCGCCTCCCAGCGCGCCATGTCGCGCGGCTTCTCGCGGCTGACCACCACCAGGCAGCTCCGATGCTCGGCCTCGGCCACGGCCTGGAGCAGGTCGCCGTACGCGGCGTAGCCCTCGCGGAAGAGGCCGGCCGGTTTGCCGGGCCGCATCACAGCCTCGAGCTTATCGAAGATGAGCAGGCAGCGCGCCTGGCGGAAGTGGGCCAGCAGCCGGTCAATGCGGCCGGCCGTGGTCGCGGGCAGGTCGGCCCCGCGGTAGCCGGAGAAGAAGTGCAGGCATTCGGCCAGCACCTCGTCCAGGGGCGGCCCGTCCTGCAGCAGGACCCATTTGACCGCCGCGTAGGCCGGCGCGGCGTCCAGCGCGGTGCGCTTGGTCAGGAAGGTCTTGCCGATGCCGCCCAGGCCGAACACGCCGGCCAGCCGGCAGGCCGGGTCGGTCAGCCGGCCGCGCAGGTGCGCCAGCTCGGCCTCGCGGCCCACGAAGCGGCTGACGTCCGGCGAGCGGCCCCAGTCGGCGCGGGCGGCGGATGGCGGGACGGCCGGGGGCGGCGCCAGGGCCGCCAGCACCGCATCGGGATGGGGATGGCCGGCCAGGGTCAGCAGGGTTCGGAGATCGCGGCGGAACGGTTCCTGGGGCAGCCTGGCCTCCCGTGCGAGCAGCGCCAGGGCCTGGATCAGCCCCTCCAGGTCCTGCTGGCGGGCCACGGGCAGCCCCTGGCGCCACTTGGCGATCAGGTCGCCGCCCTGCTTGCCCAGCCGCTGGCCGATCGCGACCTGAAGACCCGTGATCGTCGAGCCATGGGCGTCCTTGATGCGGTAAAGGAGGTCGGTCAGCAGCTCACCAAAACGGTTCCAGTCGGCGGTCATCGCAAACCCTGTCGAGTGTATTCCCAGGAAAAAATTCCAACCTTCCGGAGACAAGATCTGGTACACTGTGAATGGGACAGACTCAGTGTATCCCATTGTCCCCGATTACGTCAAACAGGGGGCCGTCGTTCGCCTGATTTCGTGAGGCGCTTGAAGCCTCTAGCGTCATCAATCCAACTTGCACAATCCGACATCCCGACATACAATATGTATAGAAACACACAAGCCGCCGACAGTTGTAGCTCCGCTGTCAACACCTACTTTCGGTTCTCCCCTCCCCCAAGAACCGAACCGGGAGAGCGATTCTGTGTTGCCGCATGCGAGCATCGCAGTAGATCGTGACATCACTCGTCCAAGCGTTGACCTACGCGACGCCGGGGAACCACCGGGCCGGCGCCCACCCCGACGCGGCGATCGCATCCGCCGCGGCCGCGCGCGCGGCCGGCCGCCCGACCACTCAGCCGACACGGTTCGCGGATTGACACGGATGAGGACAGTTTCTTTCTCATCTGCGTTGATCCGCGTGCATCGGCGTTCATCCGCGTCCGATTTGCGGGGCAAATACCCATGCCGGGCGCGGCGCCCAGCGGATGAAATCCCCTCACGTGCCAGGCACTCTGGAAGATGCCTGGCACGTGGGGGAGTTTTCGGAGCAGACCATCGTTTCATCACCCATCTATCCACACCAGGAGGAAACCATGTCACTCACTCACATCCGCAAACCCACACTGATCGTCCTGTCGTTGCTGCTGGCCCTGGCCGTCCTGAGCCTGGCGCCGCAGCCCGCCGCCCCCACGTCGGGGGGCAATGCCATCGCGCTGAAAGCGCCGTCCTTCATCAGCGTCGCCAATGCCCAGGAGGGCACAAGCGCGCAGGAGGAGCCGTCCGCCGCACCCATGGGCTTCCCGCAAGATGAGGCCGGCATCTCCGCCTACTTCAAGTCCGCCACGCCGGTCAATCTGGCCGATGTACGGGGGGTATACCGCGTGATCGAGGTGCAGACGGCGGATTATATCATAGGGTCCGTGCGGGTACCGGACTACTCCGAGATGTTCGATGTCCATGTCTACGTACACCGAGATGGCTGGTTCATGGCTTACTACCTCAAAAGCGAGCCAGCTGCCAAGATGGTGGATTTACGCGGTTCAAGCGGGTCGCAGATCAAAACGATGTTCGAGCAAGTGCTGAGCACCGTCGCAGTTGCAGCTGGTGTGCCGATGCCTCAACTCACGTTCTACGACTTTCGTTACCCGAACGCCACCAACATGATGCTCATCTATGAGAACGGTGGAGACGGCAATAACTTCACCGTTCAGCTGCCGTCGGCGTTCGTTTACTATGAGCGAAGTTGGTCTCTCATCAACTGGGGATACGGTTGGTATTTTCGCATAAACGGGCAAGGTCAGTCAGAAATGGCCAGCACTAACCCTGTCTACAACTTCATCGCCCCTGCGCAGCTGTTGCCAGACACCACGCACACCATAACGGTTGATGACGATGGTGTCCTGGCGTTGATCTACAGGGTGCCATGATGAACGCGCGCAGGATCATCCTACTGCTTGCGCTAGCCGCGCTGACTGCTATCCTGGTCGTGCCGGCCCACGGTCAGACCGGCATCATCGTCAACAACGCGGATGCTCTTCGCCAGCAGGGAATGCGACTGGACGGCGGCCTGAGCAACGTCATCGGGGGTGTCGGCCCGCGCATCGTTCTAGACTATGCTAACACGAAACGCGAAGAGCGGGCCGTTGCACCACCGGGAGCGCTACAAACCCTTTTCGCCCAAGTACCGGCGCGCGTCGTGTTGGATTTTGCTAACGTGGCTCGCCACGAGCGTCTGGCCACGCCGCCAAGCGCATTACAAGCGTTATTCGCCCAGGTTTCTCCGCACATTGTGCTCGATTACGCCAACGCAGCCCGCCACGAACGCATTGCCGCGCCGCCGGCCGCGCTGCAAACGCTCTTCGGCCAGGTCGCGCCCCGCATCATCCTACAATACGCCAACACCAGCCGGCAGGTGACGCTGGCCTACCCCCGTGCCCTGATCAACGATACCGTCCCGCCGCAGATCCGGGACGTGCGGGCGCAGCCTGTGGCCGGCGGGGTCAAGATCACCTGGACGACGGACGAGTTCGCCACCAGCGAGGTGCGCTACGGCACGGCGCGGGGCGTCTACACCCAGGCCGTCTCCGACCCGCTGTACGAGAAGGCGCACAGCCTGACCCTG
>FWPV01005543.1_pt1 | contig 25047 bp, 17 predicted proteins | sample 2228371 | NCBI WGS metagenome assembly FWPV01 (sample SAMEA103939776, study PRJEB20133) | metagenome | reverse complement strand
GGTACAGACCTTGGAGGAATATGGTATCGGGCGTCCTTCTACCTACGCTCCGATTCTTTCTACCATCGTCGAGCGAGGTTATGTGGTGCGCGAAAACAAGAAATTGATTCCTACTGAAACCGGGGTGCTGGTGAATGATTTGCTGGTGCAGCACTTTCCGGATATTGTGGACGTAGGATTTACGGCCAAAATGGAAAGCGACCTTGATCAGGTTGCTTCTGGCAGCCGGGAATGGGTGGATGTGATTCGTTCATTTTACGAAAATTTTGAGCCAAGTGTGAAAAAGGCTCAGGAATCCATGCCGGTAACCAAAACCGTGGAAAAGATCGGTCGCTCCTGTCCACAATGCGGGCATGATTTGATCATTCGCTGGGGTAGATACGGCAAGTTCATCTCTTGTAGCAACTTCCCGGAATGCCGTTATACTGAGCCGTGGCTGGAAAAAATCGGAGTTTCCTGTCCTGAATGTGGCGGTGATTTGATTGAGCGAAAGACCCGTAAGGGCAGAATATTCTATGGATGTTCACGATACCCGACGTGCCAGTTTACAACCTGGAAACGGCCGGTGGCGACCCCTTGCCCGAATTGCGGTGGGTTGCTGGTCATTTCTAACAAACGTGAATTACAGTGCCTCAAATGTGAGGAAAGTTTCTTGCAGGAAGTGATCGGTGTCACTTCGCCGGAATCGGCATGATAATTGCAACTCACCATGTCAGTTTGGAAATTCATGCCGTTATCGCAGTTGCGCCAATTTAAACCTTGTTCTACAATAAATTCAATGATCAGGTGAAAACTGCACGGCAGAGATTATCACAGCCAGTGAGGAGCAAAAACCATGGATAAAATTCGGGAACAATTACGCAATCCGCTCATCTCCGCAATTGCAGGCTTTGTGATCGGTCTAATCATCGGTCTGCCTGTGCTGGGATGGGGGCTCTGGCCGGTTAAATGGATCAATGCGGATCCCAGTCAGCTGCGTGATGACTACAAGCAGGAATACCTGTGTCTGGTCATTGATTCGTATGCCAGAAAAGGGGACACTGCGATTGCCATGCAGCGCTTCGAAGCGTTGGGCGAAGCGGGTAATACCCTGCTTGATGCGCTTAAACCCGGCACCTGTAATTTAAGCGAAGGGGATATTAATTCCTTCCGGGCGTTGGTAATGGGGCCGACTGTGCCTTTGCCTGGTGAGACTGCCGTGCCAACACAGCCGCCCGCGGCGGCTGGCGGCTCGCGCTTGGGGCTGGTGATTCTGTTGTGTGTGGTAACTTTGGCGGTTGGGGCAGGGCTGGTGTATTTGCTGGTACTTCGCAAACGACCGGTAAAAACTGAAAGCCCGGCAGGTGTTGCCCAGGATCTAAACCGCCAGGCAGAACGCACCGATTACAGCGCTGAAGGCCAGGAAGCACCGATCAATCAATTTATGACCACCTACATCATGGGCGATGATTTATATGATGACTCGTTTAGCATCGACTCGCCGACCGGTGAATTTCTGGGTGAATGTGGTGTGGGGATTTCCGAAACGATTGGCGTAGGAGATCCCAAAAAAGTAACCGCCTTTGAAGTGTGGTTGTTTGATAAAAATGATATTCAAACAGTCACCAAAGTGCTGATGTCGCCGCATGCCTTCAATGATCCCGCAATCCGCCAGCGATTGGAGTCAAAGGGTGAACCCATTGAGGTTGCCAAAGAAAAACGAGTATTGCTTGAGACGGCTACGCTGCAATTGGAAGCCAGAGTGGTGGATGTCAGCCTGGGCGGGGGTGCTTTACCCGAGAACAGTTACTTTGAACGGTTGACGCTTGAACTGGCTGTCTGGCCAAAATCCTGAGTGAGATTGCCTGAAAAACATAAAAGGGCTGCTTTGTGCAGGCAGCCCTTTTTGGTTATTTCTTTGCCATGTCTTTTATTCGATCATTCGATCTTCAAAATTTTTAAGCGAATTTCTCCGTTCGGAGTATCAACAATTACCACATCACCCACTTTATGGCCGATGAGTGCCTTGCCAATTGGAGATTCGTGTGAAATTCTGCCGTTACTGGGGTCAGCCTCTTTGGGGCCAACCAGATGATAGCGTTCGGGTTCAAACCCATCTTCTTGAATGGTAACATAGTCACCAATGCCGATTTCATTCAGGTTCTTTTCCACATGATCAATGATGATAACATTGGAAAGCAACTGTTCTAACTCGCGAATGCGGCCCTCGAGGAAGCCCTGCTCCTCCTTAGCAGCAGAGTAATCGGCGTTCTCTGATAGATCGCCCTGTTCAATTGCAGCACGTAAGCGCTTGGCAAGCTGCTCGCGGGCCGGCCCTTTGAGGTATTCAAGTTCTTGTTTGAGTCGATCCAGACCCTCCTGGGTCAAGTATGATGCTTCTGCCATTGCCATAATCTCCTGCACAGTCCTTAACGATGGTAATGATACCACGATTTTCAGAGGTATTCAAACCATGATGACCGATTTGGAGTTCTTCAAGGTAGGGTTTCAGCATTAAAGAGCTTGCGGTATTCTTCGGTTGCGTAACGGTCGGTCATACCGGCGATGTAATCGCAAACGGTGCGATGTAAGCCGAATTTTTCGACCCGCTGTTGGACATGGTGGGGCAAAATAGTCGGCTCTGAACAGTAGGCATTGAACAGCTCACTGATCAGACGCTCTGCCTTAACGGCCATACGGACAACCCGGTAATGACGGTAAAGGTTTTTATAGAGAAAGTCCTTCAACTGGCGATTGCGACGGTGGAAGGTTTCACTAAAAGTAACCACGTTATAATCCAGCCTTTGCAGGTCTTCAACGGATTGGACACCGCTTTCTTTCAAATTACGGCTGGTTGTTTCAACAATGTCATCCACTTCTTTGCCAATCAGACGGCGGATGATGCGGTGGCGGGTCAGGTCGTCCAGACCGTCACCCTGCCAGCCGATAGAGGATTTCATCACTTGCCAGATTTCAATTTCTTCCAGCATCTCCTGAGTAATCATCCCGGAACGTAAGCCGTCATCCAGATCATGGGCGGTATAGGCCAGTTCGTCAGCTACGTTGGCAATTTGAGCCTCGATATGACCACGCAAATCAGGGTTAAAATCACGCGCATCGGTTTTATCGTACTCAGTCTCGTGCTTTACAATCCCTTCCAGTACTTCCCACGAGAGATTAAGACCGGGAAAATCGGGATAACGCTGCTCCAATTCAGTAACGATCCGCAGGGATTGTTTGTTGTGTTCAAATCCGCCGTGGTCTTGCATCAAGCGGGCCAGCGCGATTTCACCCGAATGTCCAAATGGCGGATGACCCAGATCATGAGCCAGACAAATGCTTTCGGTCAGGTCTTCGTTAGCGCCCAATGCCCGCGCTAAGGTTCTGCCAATTTGAGCGACTTCAAGCGTATGGGTCAGGCGAGTTCGATAATAATCGCCCTCATAGTTGATGAACACCTGTGTTTTATATTCCAGGCGCCGGAAGGCGGTGGTGTGCAAAATGCGGTCGCGGTCGCGTTGAAATACCGTACGATAGGGTGGTTCATCTTCCGGATAAAACCTGCCACGCGAATATTTACTGCGGCTGGCGTAAGGGGCTAGTATTTTATCTTCAATATCTTCTAATTCTTGCCGGGAGACCATTTTCATTACTCCTTTTTATTCTTTTGAAAGAAGTGTGCCGGCGGGAGTACCTGATAAGGCGTTTTGTAAATTGCCGGGAGTGAGGCCGGAAAAGATCATCGCGCGTAAATGTGGAAGGATTTGAATCAAATCTAGCATGAGGCGCACTTTTTCGACCATGCCTCCGGTTACATCTGGGGCTGCTGAGCCTTGTAAAAGGGGCAATATCTCATCTTTTTCTTGCAGGGTGATTTTTTTGATCAGGGCTGAGCAAACTGGAAAGTCCGCAAAGACTCCCTCTTCAATACCGCACAGTAACACTTCTGTTGGGGGGAGAGAGGATGACAACGCCATGAAGACATCTTCTGTGGAAAAGATCGTTCCCCCGATCTGAGAATCAAAAACGACATCCCCATTGACCAGAGGGATAAAACCTGCCTCTAAGGCTGAAATTAACGGTTTGGTGTTCCAGACAGCGAGTTGTTTTTTTTCTGCCTGAATGATTGCTGAGGGTGGAAATGCAATGACAGGTAAATCAACTCTGGTGAAGATATCAAAAACAATCTGATTCAATGCACGTGCCTGACGGTACACTTCGAGAAACCCCTGCCATTGCTGGGGGGTATAAACACCCTGCCGGGTTTGATACTGCCGGGCGGGTACATGACCAAACGAACCGGATCCATGCCCTATGATTACTTGAATATCTTTATTGCTGCGTATAGCCACTTTGATTTCTTCGGCTAAGCGTTCAATGACATCCGTTCTAGGTGTGGCAGGGCGATGTTTATCGGTAATCAGCGAGCCGCCCAGTTTTAAGAAAATGCGCCTCATTGTTGATTTCCCTCTTCGGTAGGGATAAGTGTGGTCAACCAGGTATGCAGTGCCCCATGGTTCAGCAGTTGTTGGGAAACCTGTTCGGCTTCTTCTGTTTGAATCAGACAGATAATATTTCCGCCCCCGCCTCCGCCGGTTAATTTAGCACCGTAAGCACCGCATCGTAAAGAGACTTCTACCAGTTTGTCTAAGGCGGGGGATGATACGCCGATTTCCTGAAGCAAACGGTGATTTTCCTCCATTAATGGCGCCAGTTGCTGCCAGCTGCCAAATTCCAGAATCTGGCGGGCGGATTGGACAATCGCCCCGATTCGTTGAAATAATTGTTCATAACGTTGAGGATATTGCTGCCAACGCAGACGAACCCCAGCCACCATTTGAGCAGTTGAAGGTGCTTCGCCGGCATTGGCAATGACCAAAGTCAGGGGCTCTTTCAGGTGAATCAATTGGGGTGGCTGGTTTCTCACGAAAAAGATTGGCATCTGGTATGTTATCACGGTGTTGTCAATTCCGCTTGGCGTACCGTGAAATGCCTTTTCTACTTCGTAAGCAATTTGATTGACCTGTTCGTTTTCAAGGGGAAAGCCCAAATAGCGGCTAATTGCTCGAATCAAAGCGACACTGACCGCTGCGCTCGATCCCATACCTGCTCCAGCCGGTAATGTGGAGTTGATGCGGATCTTCATGGCGGGTAACCGGCTAATCCGGAGGTATTGTTCTATTTGTTGAAATAAGGTATTTAGGGGGTGTTGTTCCGGAAGCTCTGCACGGGTGGCGTGGAAGGAAAGTGCCGGGGATTCGATTTCTATGCTTCCCGCGGGTTGCAGGGGATTTGCCTGTACGATGACTCTGACATTTACCCCGGTCACCGGCGCGGCTATGGCGGGTTGACCATAAACGACGGCATGCTCACCAAACAATATCACTTTTCCCGGGGCAGAGGCAGAAACGGCAGGCATATTTCAACTGAAATAAAACACAAATAGCACCGATAACCCCCATAAGAGGACGGTTATCTGTAAAGGCCTATCGGTGAGGACAATGTCCTCTGGCGCACCGCCGGCTTGTTCGACCTGAATCAGGTACAGGTAACGAAATATCCCGTAAATAACAAACGGGATGGTCAGCATCATGCTGTGATTATCCGGCAGATTGGGGGCTGAAAATGTATAAAGACTATAGGCTACAATGGTGGTGCCGGAAACGATGGTGATTAATTGATCCAACAAAGCTAGGTTATAGCCGTCCAATACCCGGCGATGATTATTGGCATCATTTTGGAGAAGAGTCAATTCGGCGCGGCGTTTTCCGAAGCCAATATAGAGGGCCAATAATGTGGTGACAACATACAACCATGGAGAAAACCGTTCCACTTCGATCAGTGAAACACCAGCAGCCACCCGTAATACGAAGCCCGCTGCAATGATTAATACATCAATCAAAGGAATGTGTTTGAGGCGTGTAGAATATGCCAGATTGACCAGAAAGTAAATTAATGCAATCCACCCGAATAAATTTGAAAGAAGGAAAGAAAGCGGAATGGTAATGATGATGAGGAGGAATGCAGCAATTGCGGCAACGGCGACGGGCAATTTTCCCGAAGCAATTGGACGGTTTCTTTTCTGAGGATGATTGCGGTCTGCCTCGGCGTCCAGAATATCGTTTATGAGATACACGCTGCTGGAAAGCAGGCAGAACAAAATCATTCCTGCCAGTGATTTACCAACTGCTTCAGGATTGAGTAATTTCTTATCAAAAACAACCGCAGCCAACACGAAGACATTTTTGCTCCACTGGCGCGGTCGCATGCTTTTGATCAGGGCAGAAAGCATGTCCTAATCATATCACATTCAATCCAATGCGTTCTAAAATTTTAAGAACTTTTGGGTAATAAAATGGTTCGGAGTGCGAAAGCAGGATAGAATATACCCGTATGAAAAAGAGATTGGATGTATGGTTGGTAGAGAAGGGGTTGGCAGAAAGCCGCAGTCAGGCCCAGCGTCTGATTATGGCTGGACAGGTGCGGGTAGGTCAAACGATCGCTGAGAAAGCCGGCCAGATGGTGGATGCGGGGACGGAAATTGAAATTATCCAGCCGGCTCGCTTTGTCTCCAGAGGCGGAGAAAAACTGGAAGCAGCGCTTACCTCGTTTGGCTTAACCGACCTGCGGGGGAAAGTATGTGTGGATGTTGGGGCTTCAACCGGGGGATTTACAGATTGTCTTTTACAGCACGGAGCAGTACGAGTATTCTCGGTAGATGTCGGATATGGAGTGCTTCACTGGCGGCTGCGCAGGGATGAACGAGTGGTCGTCATGGAAAGAACCAACGCTCGTTATGTAAAAGGATTTGGAGAAAAAATTGATTTTGTGACAATTGACGCATCTTTCATTTCCCTGAAGATATTATTACCGGTTGTCCGGCAGTGGTTTAGCGATCAGAATAATGGTGAAGTAATCGCATTGATCAAGCCTCAATTTGAGGCCGGACAACAGGAAGCGGCACGCGGGGAGGGGGTCATCCGCGATCCGCAAATCCATCGTCAGGTGTTGAAAGAAATGGTTGAATTCTGCCAGCGGGAAGGATGGATAGTGCGCGGGTTGATACGCTCACCTCTGACCGGGCCAAAAGGAAATATTGAGTTTTTGATCTGGCTGGCATTAAACGGAGAGGGTTTGACCGACTTTCAATCGGTGATTGAGGAAATTATCAATCGCCCGGTCAGTTCTTGAAAAGATCGGTCACATAAAAAGGTGCACTCTGGCATTCCTTTGAAGTGAAATAACCGGAAACAACGTCCCAGGTGAGTTCTCCCTCTTCTTTCCAGGCACTTTCAATGGCGCGTGCTGTACAACCGGGGCCGGCATTATAATTTGCCATGGTTAACTTCCATAAATCCACGTAGTCAGCCACCTCGCCGGCTTTTTTGTTGGTGGCGTTGCGGACGATTTGATTGATTTGGCTGCAATTGGCTTTGACCACTTCGGCAAAAATGGGAATGCTGTTCAGCGCGCGCTGCCGATTAACCCCTTGCGGGCAATCCGCGCAGGTAGCATTGACCTGACGTACCAAAGCTCCGCGCAGCAAGGCTCGGGCTGATTCGGGAATGGCAAGGTAGCCCTGGTCGCATGTTCTGGGGTGAAGGATGAGCGGGCAGAATTGGGCATAAAAATATGGGCTATAAAGGAGTAAAGCATCTGCACCGGTGTCATTTAATTGACCAAAACCGCTTTCTAAGATATCAATATAAATCGCCGGCCAGAATTGGCTTTCGATTGCAAAAATCTTTTTCAACAAGCGGGCCGGAACGCCATGTTTGACTCCAGTTTCAAAAATCTTCGAGTCATACTGGTTTTGCCATTCAATAATGACCGGGCGGGCGACTTCGACTCCGCATTGGTTGGCGGTGGTTGCAGACTGCAATCCATTGTAAGGGCATTGGCTGGCATCCACCACTTTGTTTTGAATGAGCATCGCCGCCAGATAGTAGTAGTTATACTCCGTGTACAGTTCCTCAACACTGCGCGGATATTCCAGCACCAGCGGTAAATTCAGGGGAATTTCGGGGACCGACCATATCTCAGCGCAGGTTACAATCTCTGCCGGAGGACGAGGCTCAAATTCTTCAAAAGAGGATGAAGTGGGGGTCGGCGTGAAGGCGATCAACGTTGCTGTGGGAGTAACAGTTGGATTGGTTTGATTCTGGGGCTGTTGAACAACAACGTTCAGATCAGCATTTTGTAAGGATGCGGAATCAAGCGAAGGAGGCTGCTCAGTTTTGCGAAGGAGGGGAGAGGGAAGGTCAGAAACAACCGCGGTGGAAGTTTGTTGAGACGGCTTCAACGAGTTTTTGAGGGGCACAATATTGAAGACCAAAATGAAAATTACACCAACAAAAACTGCTGCAAAGACCGGTTTGAAGAATCTCATGTTGGTTCTTACCCCCGCTTATAAGATATATTTCCTTATTCGGTCTCTTCCTCATAAACATAAGCCCAGCCAGATCCCTTGCAGACAGGACAGCGGTCATACACATAACCGTCCTTGCACAACCCACCGCCACCACCGGAGCAAAAGGCACATTTTTTAGGTTCCTGGGCAACCAACACCGTTCCGATGCCATTGCAAACCGGGCATAGTTCATAAATATTTCCATCCCGGCAGCGCCCACTCCCATTGCCATTACAAAAAGCACAAGTTTCCGGTGCGTAATGAATGAATGGTTGGATTTTGGTCATAGGGATTCAGGGACTTATTTTTGAGGATTGTTTGATTTTTCTTGAGTTGATTCTACCACGCCTTCAATAAATGCTTCAACAACTTCGGGGGCGAATTGTTTACCAGCAGATTCTTTCAGGTTTTGAAGGGCTTCTTCGGTTGTCACCGCATTACGATAGGGAAGTTCGGCGGTCATTACAGTGTAAGCCTCTGCAACGGCGATAATGGAACTGGCAAGAGGAATGTCTTCTTTTTTCAGTTGATCGGGGTAGCCGGTTCCATCCCAATGTTCTTGATGGTGATAAATCCACGGCACAATCTTATTGAAAACATTCATTTGTTTGACGATCTGTGCGCCGTAATAAGGATGCATCTGGATCATCTTCCATTCCTGAGAAGTCAGAGGCTTAACTTTGGTCAGGATGGTTTCGGGAATGGAAATTTTACCGATGTCATGCAGTAGGGCGGCAATTTCAAGAAATTCAAGGTCACCGCTCGACCAGGCCAATTTCTTACCGGTTTCTACAGCCAGCCGGGCAACTTTTTCGGAATGGCCAATCATGTACCGATCGCGTTGATCAATGGCAGCCACTAAAACACGAGCCAGTCCAATCAGCGGAGATAAGCCGCCTACTCCCGGAATGATTGAAGGCGCGAGACCCTGTGTGAAGCCTGAGCGGCGGCGTTCGCCAATGGCTACTTCAAGTTCAACCGTATTCTCGTAGAAATTCAGGAAGTTTTCCACTCGCTCCAGCAAAATTTTCAGGTTGTGATACTGCCCGGTTGACCAAAGGGCAGGAATTTGCTCGAACATAATCGTAGATGAACGAGAAATTTCTGCCTGCGGGATGATTCGTTTGCCGTAAGAGGAAAGCAGGTCATGCAGTGCAATCAACCGTGAAAAACGTTCACCTACCCGTTGAATTTGCTTGGAGAGGCTGGGGTACTCACGGATGGTTTCTTCAAGCGATCGGATGCGGGCCAGCACCGTTTCAACGCTTGCATTTTTTAAATCCTTCATGGTGAGGATTTCAGTGATGTGTTCGTTCCAAACCTTTTGAGCATCCTCAAGGGTGAGAACCTCATTGCCGTAGACGATGGGTTCGTCATCCTTGCATTGATGCTCAACATAGCTCAATGCTTTCTTGAGGGATTCATATGCGGCTTCGATGCGCGCCTGATTTTCCTTCTGTCTGAGTTCTTCCTGCCGGCGTTGTTCGCGAATGATTTGCATGCGATTGTAAAAATCCATGCCTTTGGGAGCTTTTTGCAGAAGGGTAATGAGGTGGTTCTGCTGTTCTGAAACCTTAAGCCATTCCTGATGTAATTCCCGTAAGAATTGCAAATTTTTGAAGAACAAGGAGCGTTTCTTTGTCCGTTCTTCCAGGAGAGGTAATTGGTTGACGATCTGATCGTAGACTTCCTGAATCTCTTCTTCAATGCGGGGTGCTTTGTAAGTCAGATTAGCAAAAGTCAACCGGTAAACCATAAAATACCGTTCGATTTCTCGCATGCGTTCACGCGCCCGAGAGGGAAAAGCGCGAATCTCCCGGCGAAGGTATTTCCACTCTTCAATCGAATCGGTGATAACCTGAATCCTTTGGTTTAGCCAATTCCTTTTTACTGGCGGGGGTGGTTGGGTTGATTCTTCTACTGGTGCGGCTTCCGCAATAGGCTCATTTTGCTCCAGAGGCAGGATTGTCTCCGTTGCCTGTATTTTGGCTTCACTAATGGATGAATCAATTGCCTCAATTGGAGAATTGGAATTTTCAATATCTAAAGATGATGAATTGCTCACGGCTGCCCTCTGCACTTGCTCACGGACTGGATATGGATAATCAGTCGAATCTTGATTGTGGAGGGTGTTCATGGTGAGTCCCCCTTCTCATTATACACAAATTTTGCTTATTTCAATCCTATAAGTTTTGCTTTTCAAAATTCATTAATTATTATAATTACTTTGTGTCCAAAAATTGTTTATAATTTTCTTAACTCTGCTGTTTATTCGTTGTTTTCTCTATGCATTGTTTGTATAATGATTATGATTTTGTGACGGGGGTGCAGTATGAACCAATTTTTAGATGACAACAAGAAGAATGGAACCGGTCCGCGGGAGGTGGGTATGCACAGTGATTTGAGTGCTATATCGGTGATACTGGTTGAAAATATTCCCCAAATGATTAAACACCTGCAAAAGACCATCGGCTTGATTGACGATATTGAATTGGTTAATTCCTGTATGTCTGCTCAGGAAGCCATTGAAGCCATCCGCGATCTAAAGCCGGAAGTGGCTCTGATTGAGTACAACCTACCGGATATGAATGGCATCAACCTGACGGAAATCATTCACAAGGAATTTCCTCACACGCAGGTGGTTTTGATCTCACAGGATAATTATACGGACATTGTCCTGCAAGCCATTCGTACCGGGGCTTGTGACTTTATCACCCATGAAGTCTCCATTAAGGAATTATCAGATGTGCTTCATCGGGCTGCTGCACTGGCCCGCGCCGAACGGCAGAAGCTCAGCGCGCCGGTGCTCGGCCCGGGCGGAATTGCCCCAGCACCGATGGGAGGCAAAGGGGCTAACGGTCAGGTGATAGCAGTCTACAGTCCAAAAGGTGGGGTAGGAACGACAACCATTGCTGCTAACCTTGCTCTGGCTTTGATGGACATTGATCACGAAGCCCGAGTGGTGCTGGTGGATGGCAGTATGCAGTTTGGTGATGTTCATTTGTTCTTCAATGAACTGGGACAATTATCGGTCCTCGATCTGGTACCCCGGATTTATGATTTGGATTTGCAACTCGTCGAAAGTGTCATGCTCTTGAATCGGGCAACTGGTTTGTACATATTACCAGCACCACCCCGGCCCGAATTTGCTGAAAAAATCAGTGGCGAGAATTTTACGCGCATCCTAGAATTCCTGCGGCGGTATTACGACTATATCGTGGTTAACACCGACTCTTTTATTTCAGATCCAGTGCTGGCTGCCCTGGATGCAGCGGAAGTGGTTGTACTGGTCACGACCCAACAGATCAACGCCATTCGTAATACACGCCTGTTCCTTGATTTGTGGGATGCCTTTGGTATGTCACGCGATCGGGTGGCAATGGTGGTCAACCGTTTCAATCAAGACAACCCTATAACAAATGAAAAAATTGCTGAGCGGCTTAAACACGCGGTCACAGTCACGCTGCCCGATGATCCAGAATTGACCCAAAAATCTGATGCTCTTGGCCAGCCAGTTTTGAGAGTAAATAAGAGCGCAGAATTATCACAGGCTGTGTTGACCCTTGCCGAAAACGTTCGTAAAAGAGGGATTGCGATTGAACGCTCTGATGAGGTGCGGATGCGCCTGTTTTCGATCGCCTGAACAGCCCAACATTTTTCGTCATGGACAGAGCGCACTGCAGGGTGCGCTTGGGGGTAATTAGGGTATACTAACCTCGATTATGGAAAAAGAACGTATTCGTAATTTTTGCATCATTGCTCATATTGACCACGGTAAATCCACCCTTGCAGACCGGATGCTTCAATTGACCGGCACCATATCAGATCGGGAAATGATGGAGCAGGTGCTGGATTCGATGGACCTTGAACGGGAAAAAGGGGTCACCATTAAAGCTTCAGCGGTGAGAATGATCTATCAGGCTAAAAATGGTGAGTCTTATGAGCTTAATCTCATTGATACTCCCGGCCACGTGGATTTCAGTTATGAGGTCAGCCGTGCATTGATGGCTTGCGAGGGAGCTTTGCTGGTGGTGGATGCAACGCAGGGTATTGAGGCACAAACGCTCGCCAATTTGTACCTTGCTTTGGATGCTGATTTGGTGATTGTGCCGGTGATCAACAAAATTGACCTGCCATCAGCGCGGGTGGATGAGGTGGCAGAAGATATTCACAATCTGCTGGGAGTTGAGCCGGAGAAAATTTTACGAATTTCAGCCAAAGAAGGGATTAATGTTGATCAGGTGCTTGAAACGGTGGTAAAAGAGGTTCCACCTCCAAAAGGGGAAGTGGAAGCCCCTCTGCAAGCCTTGATCTTTGATTCGCACTACGACTCGTATAAAGGCGTGGTGGCGTACGTGCGAGTCATGCACGGAAAAATTAACTCTACCGACATGTTACGAATGATGTCTACCAACGTAGATATCCGCCCAGTTGAAATCGGCGTTTTCTCCCCCGACATGACACCCGTTAAGGAGTTACAAGCCGGAGATGTGGGGTATATTGCTACCGGTTTAAAAACCGTTTCAGAATGCCGGGTGGGTGACACTATCACCAGCACCGTTCGCCCGGCTGAAAAACCGCTGCCGGGCTTTCGGCATCCCAAACCGATGGTCTTTGCGGGAATCTATCCGGTTGAGGGCGAAGATTATGAAGATCTCAAAGAAGCCCTTGAAAAACTCCAACTAAATGATGCTTCACTGGTCTTTGAACCTGAGAAATCGCAGGCTTTGAATTTTGGCTTTCGCTGCGGTTTTCTTGGTCTGTTTCACATGGAGATCATTCAAGAACGACTGGAACGCGAGTATGATCTGGATATTGTCGTCACCGCACCATCGGTTGAGTACGAAATTGTATTGAACAATGGCGAAGTGATCCGAATTGATTCGCCGGCTCAATTACCGGATGAATCGCAAATTGCTGAAATTCGTGAACCGTGGATGATCTTGCAGATAATCACACCGGTGGATTATTACGGAACGGTGATGGAGTTAGTCAAAAAGAGGCGTGGAATCTTCAAGGAACAGGAATACCCTGCACCCACACGGGTGCAATTGACCTTTGAGATTCCCCTTTCGGAGTTGATTGTGGATTTCTTCGACGAACTCAAATCCCGTACGCGTGGTTACGCATCTATGGACTATCACTTTGCCGATTACCGTCCTGGCAATTTGACCAAACTGGAAGTGCTGGTGGGCGGAGAGCCGGTAGATGCTCTGGCAACCATTGTTCATCGGGATAATGCCTATCACAAGGGGCAGGCGCTGGTCAGCAAGTTGAAAGACCTGATCCCCCGTCAATTATTCGATGTGGCTATTCAGGCTTCGGCAAATGGCCGCATTATCTCCCGCGCCAATGTAAAAGCCCTGCGTAAGGATGTGCTGGCTAAATGTTATGGCGGCGACATTACCCGCAAAAAGAAATTGCTTGAAAAACAAAAACGTGGCAAAAGGCGCATGAAAATGGTGGGGAATGTAGAAATTCCTCAGGAAGCCTTTATGGCCATCCTTCGCCTGGAGGAAGATTGAACAATTCATCGAAAAAGAGCACTAGAAGCATCTGGCGCTGGCTGCCCGGTGTTCTCATCAGTTTGATTGCCCTGTTTGTGGTGTTTCGGCTGGCTCAATGGGAGGAATTGGGGCCGGCTATTGCCAGAATTCCCTTGCCGTTTATTCTGGCTGCAACAGGATTGACCATTCTATTCCTGATGGTGAGGGCTGTGGCCTGGCGGGTCATTCTTGGCAACCATGCTTCGGTCGGCCAAACTTTTTGGGCTATCAATCAGGGCTATTTGTTAAATAACATCTTTCCTTTCCGGGCCGGAGAATTCGGCAGGGCTTTGCTGTTGGGGCAGGCTGCCAAATTATCACCGGCGCGGGTGCTTTCCAGCATTGTGATTGAGCGGGCTTTTGACCTTGCAATTGCGGCTGGTTTGCTTCTGGCAACCCTTCCGCTGGCGCTGGGCATGGCATGGGCGCGCTCGGTTGCGGTTCTGACATTGGGGCTGGTTATAGCCGGTTTGATTTTACTGTTTGTTATGTCCCGCAATCAGCAGTGGGTGATTAATTTAGTGGAAAAAATTGGAGCGAGATGGAGCTTTGTGAAAAGGGTGGTGATCCCCCAGTTAAATGCCTTAATGCAGGGGTTATCAACATTATCTGACCCGCGCCAGTTTCTTCTAAGCTTGCTGTGGATTGGGATTTCGTGGGGGGTGGCGGTCTCAACCTATTATGTGTTTCTTTTACCCATTAATCCTCAGGCACCTTTCTGGTGGGGTATGTTCACGGACGCGGTTTTGGCAATGGGGATTGCCATCCCTTCAGCGCCGGCAGCATTGGGAACATTTGAGGCTTCGATTGTTGGAGCATTGACCATTTTGGGGGTTGATCAGACTTCCGCACTGGCGTACGCGATAACCCTTCACTTTATTCAATTCGTTGTTACCGGCATTTTCGGCTTAACCGCACTGGTTCGACAGGGAAAGTCAGTGGGTACCTTTTTACGGGATATTCAAGCCAAAGTCATTAATCCAACATCATCCTGAAGATGCAGGAGGAAAATTTATGCCGAGAAATTACTTGATAACCGGTGGGGCGGGTTTTATTGGATCGAATTATGTGGCTCGACTTCTTAAACGGGGTGATGGTGTAATTATTTATGATAATTTATCCCGGGCCGGCGCTGTTCGAAACCTGGACTGGCTGCGAAAGGTCTATGGGGAAAATTCGTTCCGGCTTGTTCAGGCGGATGTCCGGGATTTTCAGACCCTTCAGCAAGCAGCCCGAGAAGCAGACGTGATCGTACATCTGGCTGGACAGGTTGCAGTGACTACCTCGGTAGTTGACCCTCGCAATGATTTTGAGATCAACGCTTTGGGCACCTTCAATGTGCTGGAAGCCGCCAGACTTTCCGGACGTGACCCGATTGTGATTTATGCCTCAACCAACAAAGTATATGGGGGGATGGAGGAGGTTCGGGTCAAGGAACTGGAAAGCCGTTATGCGTACGTAGATTATCCTTTTGGCATTCCCGAAACATTTGGTCTGGATTTTCATTCCCCGTATGGCTGCTCCAAAGGTTGTGGTGACCAGTATACCCGTGATTATTCCCGAATTTACGGTTTACGAACAGTGGTCATGCGCCAATCCTGTATCTACGGAACCCGCCAGTTTGGGATTGAAGACCAAGGGTGGGTAGCGTGGTTTGTCATAGCCGCCGTAAAACGGCTTCCCATCACGATTTATGGAGATGGCAAGCAAGTTCGGGATGTTCTTTTTGTGGAAGACCTTTGTGATGTTTATGATCTGGCGATTGAACGGATAGAGTTATCCGCAGGACAGGTTTTTAATATTGGCGGCGGAGCAGATTTTACAATCTCTGTCTGGCAGGAATTTGGCCCTTTGCTTGAAAAATTGCTCGGTGAGGATATCCCGGTAAAAAGAGGGGATTGGCGTCCGGGTGACCAAAGGGTATTTATTTCGGATATTCGTAAGGCACAGCAGGTCTTGGGCTGGAAACCCAAAGTGGGGGTTGAAGAGGGTATCCAGCGTCTTTATGAATGGGTAAAGTCCAATCAGGATTTGTTCTAAGACCTATGCGTATTCTGATCATCCTGACTTATTACCGCCCACATACTTCAGGGTTGACGATTTACGCAGAAAGATTAGCACAGGCGTTTGCCCGGCGCGGTCATGCGGTAACCGTGATGACCTCTCAGTATGATAAATCCCTGCCGCGTGAAGAAACCGTTGCCGGGGTGCGGATTGTACGGGTGCCGGTTTTATGGCGTGTGAGTAAAGGGGTGATTATGCCCTCTTTCGGTATGACTGCAAACCGGCTTGTACGCGAGCACGATGTCATTCAACTGCATTTGCCCCAGTTCGATGCAGCAGGGGTCGCTTTACGAGGCCGTCTGTTAAAGAAACCAACAGTCATTACATATCATTGTGATTTAAGAATGCCGCCTGGGTTGCTGAGCTGGGCGGCCAATCAGGCGGTGCTTTTGATGAACGAACTGGCGGCAAAGTTCACCCATCGTATCGTGACGTACACACAGGATTACGCCGAAAATTCACCGTACCTGAAGCGTTATTTGCACAAGTTGAAAGTTATCCCCCCGCCGGTTGAGCTTCCGGAGGTCTCTCAAGAGTCCATTCGGGAATTCCGTCAGCGAACCAACCCAACCAATCGTAAGCCGGTAATCGGGATGGCGGCTCGTCTGGCAACCGAGAAGGGGGTGGAGGTGTTGGTTGAGGCATTACCCAGAGTGCTGGAGGTTTATCCGCAGGCTCAGGTACAATTCGCAGGTACTTATCAAAATATTGTCGGTGAAGAAGCCTACTATGCCAAGATTATGCCGCGGATTGCTCGTTTTCAGGAAAGCGGGGCATGGCAATTTCTGGGCAACCTATCGCCCGAACAGATGGCTTGTTTTTACCCCAATCTGGATGTGCTGGTACTGCCTTCCCTGAATTCGACTGAGGCATTTGGACTGGTTCAGATTGAAGCAATGATCAGTGGTACCCCTTCGATTGCATCCAATTTGCCCGGAGTGCGCCAGCCGGTAAAGATCCATGAAATGGGGAAGGTGATAGAAATCGGTGACTCGAAAGGGCTGGCCGAAGCATTGCTGGAAGTGCTGGGTAATCGTTCAGCCTTTATTCGAGATGCTCAACCGATCCGCCAGCGCTATCTGCCGGATACAATTGCCGAAGAGTACGAAAAACTATTCGCCGAAATCAAAGAAGATCTTCAAAAATCTTAAGTCGAAAGGTTGAGTGGTTTTGGGTAGTTCTCTGCCAGTTCAACAAAAAGATTTTTTGTGGTTAAACATCCGCGAATTGCCCTATTTTCGGGGTGTGTTGAGGGCGGTTGAAGCACGCTTTTACCAGACTATTGAGCTTGCCGAACCCGTGCTGGATTTGGGATGCGGAGATGGTCATTTCGCATCAGTTGCTTTTGAAAAGCCCTTAAGTGTGGGATTGGATCCGTGGTGGAAGCCGGTCAGAGAAGCCGCTGGCAGACGCACCTATCATCTCACCCTGCGGGGTAGTGGAGCAGTTTTACCCTTTGGGGATGAGTCCTTTGCAAGTGTGGTCAGCAATTCGGTATTGGAACACATTCCCAATTTAGAACCTGTGATTGAAGAAACCGCCAGGGTTTTACGGCCGGGAGGACTGTTTGTCTTCTGCGTACCCAATCATCGTTTTCTGGAAAGCCTTTCAATAGCCCGCTTCTTTGATCGTCTGGGCTTGAGGTTTTTGGCAAAGCCGTACCGGGCGTTTTTCAACCGAATTTCGCGTCATTACCATTGTGATGATTACTCAACATGGAAGAGTCGGTTGGAAAACACTGGTTTTGAGGTGGTGCGCCATTGGGATTACTTTTCGCCGCGTGCTCTGGCAGTGCTGGAATGGGGTCATTATTTTGGCCTGCCTTCGCTGATCAGTCGTTGGTTGTTCAAGCGCTGGATTCTGGTCAATTCGCCCTGGAATCTGATCCTTACTCGCAAGGTTTGTGAATCAGTCTGTCATGAGCCGGCTGAGCAGCCTGATGGTGTTTATTCTTTTTACATTGCCCGCAGAACGTCCTAGATGGGTAACCTTTCTAAATGGAAGCGCTTGCCAGTAATTGGAGCATGATGTAAGATATACCATCGTAGCAGTACTTTGATTCCCTTTTTCAACCATGGACGAATCAAAAGAACCCACTGTTCTGGATTATGTCAAAGCTCTATTGATGCCGTGGAAAGGCAAACCACCGGCACTTTCAACCCATCAACCGGTTAGTGTCCAGCCCGAGGTAGCAGGGGCCGAAAAGGTGAATCTCCCTGTCGAGGATATTGAGCAGGAAGCAGAGGTTAAAGAAAAGGTTGAACCGGTTGTTTTTCCTGCTTTGACCACAGAGAGGACAAGCCTGCCTATAGGCTGGCGTACCTTACTGGCTTTTATTCTGGCAGTGGCGGGGCAATCCTATCTCGAGCCTCCACGACAAGAAGTAACGGTTGCTTTGGTATTTTATGGTCTGGCAGCCGCTGCACTTATTTTTGCATGGATCTCAAACGAATGGCTGCTCCCAGAATATGGTGAACAACCAAGCGCTGCTATGGCAGTTAGCGTTAATCGGAATCCGCTGCTGCTCTCGATACCTTTATTACTGCTAGCCTTTATCTTTTTTGGTGGAAACCGCTTTACCACCCTGAATTTGACGCTTTGGCTGGCAGGCACAACGGCGATTGTGGCGGCTTTTTATCTTCCTCCCGCTTCTCGGATCAGCCTGAAAGCCAAAATTCAAACATTTTTGCGTAGACCGCAAGTGATTTTGCGAATTACCCCATGGAGTGTACTGATATTGCTTGCGGTTGGGCTGGTGGTGTTCTTTCGTTTTTACCGGTTAAGTGAAGTGCCCGGTGAAATGTTCAGCGACCATGCCGAAAAACTTATGGATGTAGCGGACGTCCTGCAGGGTCAGACGGCTATCTTTTTCCCGCGCAATACCGGCCGCGAGGCGATTCAAATGTATTTGACCGCCCTGATTGCGATTGTGGCGGGCACAAAACTTTCTTTTATGAGCCTGAAAATCGGCACAGCCCTGGCGGGTGTATTGACTTTACCGTTTATTTATCTGCTGGGGAAGGAAATAGGCGGTAAGCGGGTGGCTTTGTTTGCTTTGCTGCTGGCGGGGGTTGCTTATTGGCCAAATGTCATCGCCCGGATTGGCCTTCGGTTTCCGCTTTATCCTTTGTTTGCGGCGCCGACACTTTATTTTTTGATTAAAGGGTTGAAATACCGAAACAGAAATGACTTTATTTGGGCAGGAATTTTCCTTGGATTGGGTTTGCACGGCTACAGTCCGGCCCGCCTGGTACCGCTGGTGGTCGTTGCGGCGGTGATGATTTACCTGCTCCATCGCCAATCGCTGGGCAACCGCAAAGAAGCAATCATTGGTCTCGTTTTACTGGCGGTTATCTCGCTGGTGGTGTTTCTGCCATTGCTGCGTTATGCCCTCAGCGAACCGCAAATGTTTGCTTACCGGGCTTTGACCCGCCTGGGTGAAACTGAAACAACCTATCCTGCGCCGATCTGGGTGATCTTCCTGAATAATTTGTGGAAGTCCATGATCATGTTTTTTTACAAAAATGGGAATATCTGGGTTCACTCCATACCCAACCGGCCGGCGCTGGATGTATTGAGTGCGGCTTTGTTTTTCCTTGGCAGTGCGCTGGTTTTCATCCGCTACATCCGGCAGCGCCACTGGCTGGATCTGTTTCTTTTGGTGTCTATCCCTTTATTGATGATGCCCTCCATTCTTTCGCTGGCTTTTCCGGAGGAAAATCCCTCCCTTAACCGCAGCGGGGGAGCGATTATTCCGGTGTTCATCCTGGCAGCAGTAGGTTTAGATGCGGTGGTATGTTCTATTGAGCGCCGCTATTCAACTGGCTTTCGGCGGTTAATCCCTATTGCTCTATCCGCTTTGTTACTCTTTTTGATCGGGTCGGCCAATTTCGATCTGGTGTTCCGGCAATTCGACCGGCAGTTTATGGCAGGAGCATGGAATACCTCGCAGATAGGGGCGGTGATTCGCGGTTTCAGCGAATCACAGGGTAACCCGGATACTGCCTATGTGGTGCCTTACCCCCACTGGGTAGATACGCGGCTGGTGGGAATTAATGCCGGTTATCCGATGAAGGATTACGCCTTGTGGCCGGATCAATTTGAAACAACGTTGAGCGAAAAGCGAGCCAAGTTATTCATTATCAATCCTCGTGATGAAGACGCTGTGCATAAACTGCAGGAGATGTACCCGAAAGGCTGGTTATACTTCTATGATGTTGAATTAGAGGGAAAGGATTTTCTGCTTTACTTTGTGCCGCCTGCCGGGTCAGAAGATGGAACTGAGCAACCATGACTGAGGGCGTCTCAACAACGAAGAAAGTTCAAAGCCGGCTCATTGTTGGAACGGTGCGGTTGAGCTGGCTTTTAGATGTTGTGTTATTCGGTGTACTGCTGGTGGGTCTATTTTTAAGATTTAACGGTTTGGATTGGGGGCAGGGACAATTTCTTCACCCTGATGAGCGTTTTCTGGTGTGGGTTACTGCTGATCTAAAACCGGTTCACAGTCTGGCTGAATATTTTGATTCGGCGGCTTCAACGTTGAATCCTCACAATGTCGGCCACCGTTTTTTTGTTTATGGCACTTTGCCGGTCTTGCTGACTCGCTACCTCAGTGAGTGGGTCTATTCCGGCAGTGGCTGGGAACAAGTCCTTGCGGTTGGCAGAAGCCTGAGTGCTTTTTTCGACTTATTAACGGTTCTGTTGGTTTTTCTGATTGGAGAACGACTGTGGGGCAAGGTTACGGGAATACTGGGCGCGGCTTTTTCTGCGCTGGCAGTGCTTCAGATTCAGCAAGCGCACTTTTATACCACCGATTCTTTTGCTACTTTCTTTTCGACTCTGGCGGTCTATTTCGCAGTTCGGCTTGCGACCCTAAAGGAAAAGCCCGTTCAACTATTACCTCCAGCACGGTGGTGGAAAAAAAGGGATTGGAGAATATACGCAATTTGTTCGGCTTTTGGGGCGGCAGCGGGCTTGGCGGCAGCATCCAAGGTTCATGTCGGGGTAGTGGCACTGCTTCTTCCGGCTGTATTGTTCTGGAAGTCCATTAAAGGTGGGGGGAAATCTTTTTCATCGGTTACCCTATTGATCGGTTTACTGACAGGTGGTTTGATTGCCTTCTTAACTTTCCGCCTGTTCCAGCCGTATGCTTTTCAGGGGCCGCAAATCTGGAATATCTTGCCAAACCCCCTTTGGGTGGAAAATTTAAAAAGTTTATTAGCCCAAACCGGTGGAGACGTAGACTTTCCGCCTGCCTTACAATGGGCTCGCCGGCCAATCACATTCTCGTTTGAGAATATGGTGATGTGGGGGATGGGACTGCCAATGGGGATAATCGCATGGATTGGCATGCTCTGGATGGGCTGGCAGATGATCAAAAACCGTTTTGCCCAGCCATTTACGGCAGTGTGGGTTTGGACCATGTTCTTTTTCATCTGGCAGTCCTTACAAGGTAATCCCACCATGCGTTACCAATTGCCGATTTATCCCATTTTGGCGATGGCTGCCAGTTGGACGTTATCCTCACTGTGGGATAAGGCAAACCAAGCAACAACTAAAATTGGGGGCAAAGCCCGTATTGGCCGATGGGGGGTAATTGGTTTAAGTGTTCTGGTTTTAGGTTTGACAGCCGGCTGGGCTATTGCTTTTGACGGCATTTACAGCCGGCCAGTAACCCGGGTGGAAGCGTCGCGTTGGATTTATCAAAATGTGCCGGGGGCGGTCAATGTATCAATCCGCACTCCAACCCAAGAGGTTCATCAACCGCTGGCTTTTAATTCACTGGTGGTTTTGCAACGGAACGAACCACTGCATACCAGTTTTCGAGCATTACAAAGCGGAACAATTACCGAAGTATATCTCGATTCGATTCACGACCTGACCCTCAACGAAAATCCCAAAACACTGTTTGTCAGCATCCAGGAATCTGGGAATCCCAATGCCGCCAGAGGGTTGGGAACACTGATTCAAACCTTTGAAGATAAACAACCCGGACCTCAGCGGGTTGTGCTGGATTTTCCGCTAGTGGTTGAAGCGGGAAAGTTATACACGCTCTCCGTTCGATTTGACGGCGCTGAAACAGCCCTATCTTTGCAAGGCGCAGGTGCAGTTATTATCCTGAGCGATGATGGAACGTTTAAACAACTCTTACCAGATTGGACGGAAGCGCTTCGTCCAAACCGGCCTTTGGAAATTACTTTCCAGCCTTTTCAATCGGGTAGTTTGAGCGAAATTGCCTTTTACCGATTGGTGGACCGTGCCGCAGTGGCGGGGACAAAGACGTTGCAGGTTGAGGTGTATGACCGTAGTGTGGCCGGTCAGCCTCTCAGAAGCATGACTTTTTCGGATGATTTTGTCCCGGAGGGACTGGATGGACGAGGAGAACGGGTCAGTTTTATATTGAATCCACCCATTGAGGTCATGGCAGGCCATACGTATGCAATCCAGATGGAATTGGTTGAGGGAGAGGCGGAGATTGCTTTTTACCCGGCCAGCGGCGTCAATGAAACCGCATGGGACGATGGCCTGCCCTTGCGGTTGGATGGATATGACCCGTATGGGGGAATTTACCCACGAGATCTGAATCTCGATTTGTACGCTGATGATAATGTGGAAAAGCGAGAGCGGATGATTGACCTGCTCAATCGGGCGGATTACATCTACATCTCGTCCAACCGGCAATGGGGTACTACCACCCGTTTGCCGGAACGCTACCCCCTGACGACGGCATATTACCGGTACCTGCTGGGATGCCCGCCGGAAAAAGAAATTTTATGGTGTTACCGTGTGGCGCAACCCGGCATGTTTGAGGGCCAGTTAGGTTTTGAACTGGTAGCTGTATTTCAATCCAACCCGAAATTGGGAGGGGTAGAAATCAACACCCAATTTGCGGAAGAGGCCTTTACGGTATACGATCACCCGAAGGTGTTTATTTTCAAAAAGAGCGATGAATACAACCCACTGCAAACTGCCCGACTTTTGAAGGGGGTGAATTTATCGGGGGTTATTCACTTGTTGCCCGGCAGAGCCCCTTCTTATCCGGCGGATTTGATGCTGCCGGATCATCTGCTGGCCCGCCAGCGTAACGGCGGCACCTGGGCGGAACTGTTCGACAGCAATGGTGCGTTAAACCGCTTTCCGCTGCTGGGTTGGCTGGTCTGGTATCTGGTAATCAGTCTATTGGGTTGGCTGGTATATCCAATTTTGCGCATAGCCATGATGGGCTTGCCAGATCGAGGCTATCCGCTAAGTAAAATTGCCGGTTTGTTGTTTTTATCATGGGGAGTGTGGCTGGCTGGCTCATATGGTATCCCATTTGAACGCACCACAATCACGATCGTATTTGTGATTCTGGCGCTTGTGGGGGGAGCAGCAGCTTTCTGGCAGCGACAGAGCTTAATCGAAGAAATTCGAGAGCGTAAGCAATACTACCTCCGTGTTGAACTGATTGGGCTGGCGTTTTTTGTCTTTTTCAGCCTCATTCGGATTGGGAATCCGGATTTGTGGCATCCGGCGTTTGGCGGTGAAAAACCGATGGATTTTGCTTACTTCAATGCTGTATTGAAGAGCACCATCTTTCCCCCTTACAACCCGTGGTTCAGCGGCGGCTACATCAACTACTATTATTACGGGTTTGTGCTGGTTGGTGTTCCGACCAAGTGGCTGGGGATTGTCCCTTCGATTGCCTATAACCTGATCCTGCCGACCATGTTTGCTGTTTTTGCCTTGGGTGCATTCAGCGCCGGTTGGAATATTGCCGCTCATTTCCATAAAGAGGTCAACCATTCTGCTGATGGGAAGGCGGGATGGACTTTGTTGGGAAAACCGCTTTGGGTAGGTCTTGCATCAGCCATTGCGGCATTGATTTTAGGGAATTTGGGAACAGCCAGAATGATCTGGCATGGCTTAATGCGACTTGCCATGAGCGGTTCCTCTTTGGAAGAGGCAAACTTTTTCTTGAAACTTTCCTGGACGGTGCAGGGGCTTACCCGCTTTTTGGGCGGGGCGCGATTGCCGTACAGTACCGGCGACTGGTACTGGATACCCAGCCGCGCTTTACCCGGCGAAGCCATTACGGAGTTCCCCTTCTTTACGTTTTTATATGCTGACCCACATGCTCACCTGTTTGCCCTGCCTTTGACGATGCTGGCCCTTGGCTGGTGTTTATCCATCGTGTTTGGCAAGTGGCGTTGGGGTTTCTCTCATCGTCAATCGGTTGTAGCTTTTCTGCTGACAATGCTGACAGGCGGGCTAATCATTGGCGTTCTGAGACCGACCAATACCTGGGATATGCCGACCTATCTTGGTCTGGGAATTTCTGCATTGTTTTACTCAGCCTTCCGCTATGGGTATGATCGGGATGCTCATCCGGGGGGTGTAACGCACTGGTTGAAGCGCTTGTTGATGGCGTTGGGAGCGAGCGGGTTGTTGACGGGACTCTCTTTCTTGCTGTTTGCGCCTTATTCGCAATGGTATGCGCAGGGCTACGGCAGTGTCCAACTATGGGAGGGCAGCCGCTCACCGGTTGCCTCGTACCTGACCCATTGGGGATTGTTCTTCTTTGTGATTGCATCGTGGCTAATTTACGAAACGATCCACTGGATGGCAAATACACCTCTTTCTGCCTTACAAAAACTGCGCCCGTGGCGGTTCTGGATCTTTAGCGGATTGGCGGCTTACCTGCTGGCCGTGGTATTGTTGAATGTTTCACTGGGTGTCGAAATTGCCTTTTATGCCCTGACGCTGGCGGTGTGGTGTCTGATTTTACTGTTGCGACCGGGTCAGCCGGACGCAAAGCGGGCAGTTTTGTTTCTAATCGGCACCGGAGTTACACTGACCTTGATGGTTGAAGTAATTGTGCTGGTGGGTGATATTGGCCGGATGAACACCGTCTTTAAGTTTTATTTGCAGGCCTGGAATTTGCTGGCGATTGGATCGGCTGCGGCGGCGGGTTGGTTGCTGCCGGCCGTGGAGCGGGAATGGAAATCCGGTTGGAAACCATTGTGGCAATTTGCCCTGAGCGCTTTGCTGGTTGCCGCATTGTTGTAC
>FWPV01005534.1_pt1 | contig 25055 bp, 20 predicted proteins | sample 2228371 | NCBI WGS metagenome assembly FWPV01 (sample SAMEA103939776, study PRJEB20133) | metagenome | reverse complement strand
GTGCGCCTTCGTAGGCGTAGCCGTCGTGGTCGCCCTTTGCCTGAACGGCGCCCTGCGGCCTTCCCTCTCTGCCGATCTGCTGCGAGCAGCGCTGGTAGCCTCGCTCTGCACCGCCCCCGGACTGGTCCACCGCAAGGCCTGGCCCCTAGCCCTGGCCTTGCTGCCATTGGGGGGGTGGTTGGTGGTCCGTACTACCCTCCTCTTGCCCGCCGAGATCGAAAGCATCGGAGCCCAGCTCTCCTACTATCTCGGCCAGGTCGGCGAAGGAGCCTGGCTTTATACCCAGAAGTCCTTTCCTATGGTGGTAGGCGACGCCCCAGCCCTGCGCCTCTTCTTCACGGCACTAGTCTATGGGGTGACCGCGGTGGCCGGTTTCCTTGCTCTCAGTCTGCGCCGCCCAGCCGCAGGACTAGTGATCCTGGTCGTCCTCCTCGGTTTCGCGCTCACGGTCGATCAGGCGACCAGACGACTATGGGGTGGGATCCTCTTCGTTGTGCTCGGCGCATGTCTCCTAGCCCTGTCCCCCGCACTCAAGGGCTCCCGCTGGCGAGTCCGTGAACTTCTTCCCGGACTTCTCTCCGGCACGGTAGCCGCAGTAGTTGCTCTAGCTGTCCTGGCGGCGGTGCCTTCGGCAGCCGCCCAACCTTGGCAAGACTGGCGCAAATGGGACCCCTTCCGCACTGGCGGCCCCATCTACTCCTTCAATTGGCTTCAAAACTACCCCCAGCTTCTCGATCCCGCCCACGACCAGACCATCATGGAAGTGCGCTCGCCTGTCCCCGCCTATTGGCGAGCCAACGTCTTGGATACCTTCACCGGCTACGCCTGGGTGGCCACCGGGAGCTTCCCGCAGAGCGCCCGGCGCATTCCCTCCCAAGACGGGTATCTCTACGACATCCCCGCTGCGGCACACCCCACGCTCGGCGATCCCGTCGAGCAGACCTTCACCCTAAGGTCGGTCTACACAAACTACCTCTTCACGGGCGGCGATCCGGTCTCGCTCCTTATCCGCCAAGACCTGGAGCTCCGGGTGAACGACGCCGGTGCCCTCCGCGTGGTCACCGCCCTCGGCCCTTCCCTCGATTACACCCTCACTGCAGTGGTGCCCAAGTTGGCGGCGGGCGATCTCGTGGGGCTGGGGACTGACTACCCCGAAGATGTCCAGCGATACCGGGAACTGCCTTTCCCGCGCCTAGACCAACTCCTTGACCAAGGCCGGTCCACTGCCGGCCCGGATCCCGAGAAGCTCTGGCAAGAGGTGGTCTCCGAAAGGACCGTCGATGGCAGCCAGTGGACCGGCCTTTACGCTCTCAACCAGCAGATAGTGGGCAGGGCGAGCGACCCATATGAGATCACCTTGCGCGTGGAACGGTACTTGCGCCAGCACTACCAGTACGACCTGGCCCCGCCCCCCAGCGACTACGCTTCACCGTATACGGCCTTCCTTTTCGACACCCGGCGAGGCTATTGTCAACATTTTGCCGGGAGCATGGCTCTGCTCCTCCGCTTCAACGGCATTCCGGCGCGAGTGGCCGTAGGCTTCACTTCCGGAAAGGAAGACCCGCCAGGCACCTTTACGGTGAGCACCAACAACGCCCATGCCTGGGTGGAGGCGTTCTTCCCCCCAGTGGGTTGGGTCTCCTTTGACCCCACCCCGGGTCGTAACCTTCCCACGCCCGGGCCTTCCTCCACGACCCCCGGCTTCGTCGACCCCTTCGGCCCTGGCTCGCCGGGCGCTCCCGGGACAGAACCCACTCTCCCGCCCGCGCAGTTCGGTTCGGTGAAGCCCCTCCCCGAGGGCGAGTCCGAGAATGGCCCCGGCTCCTGGGTGGCCCGCTGGCCCTGGCTTCCCTGGGTGCTGGCGGTGCTGGTCATGGCTTTGGCTGCTCTCTCCTGGCCGGCGGCTCGGCTGCTGTGGCGGAAGTGGGGACTCTATCACGGGGCACCGCTTCGCCGCCTCGAGACTTCGCTCCGTCTATTGCGGTGGACTTTGGCAGGCTATCGAGTGCCGGTCAGCCCGGCGTTTACTTGGGAGGAGGTGTTTGCGTCCATCCGCTCCCAGGTCGGTCTGCTTCCCCCACCCGGTCTGCTGGACCGTCTCCAAGCCGTGCTTTTCGGAGGCCGGACGGCCCGACCCGAAGACGTGGAGCAAGCTGAGATCTTCCGCCGGCGCGTGGCTGCCGTCCTTCGCCGACGTTACGGGTGGCGTCGAGCCCTGGTGTCGCTGTATAAACTCAAGACTCCACGGGGCCCCTCGGGACCCCCGGACCGCCGTTGGCACCCTCCCTTAGCACAAACCTAGTCGCCACTGGGCGCCCCTCGCCGCGGCCACCGCGGTGGGAGCGGCACGACCTGGGGGCGTTCTGCGCCGACTCCGCTACAGCTGCCTAGCTCTGATATACAATGGCCCCGTGACAGGCACTGCACGCGTCAAGACCAAGAGGCAGCACAAACGGCCGAGCTTCGATCTCGTCCGCTGCAAGCGCTGTGGTATCTGCTGCCACTTCTGCCCCGAAGGCGCCATCGGACTGCACCCTGACGGGACACCGTACCTAGCGAAGCCCGAGGCCTGCCGAGCCTGCCGCCTTTGTGAAGAGATGTGCCCTGATTGGGCCGTATGTTTGCGCAGCGACCAAGCGGGGGATGCCAGTTAGGGCAGTCGAACTTTGAGGTTTGCGGGAAGGACCTATGGAAAGAGTCATCTACCTAGACCATGCCTCTACCACCCCCACCGACCCCGAGGTCCTGGAGGCGATGCTGCCCTATTTCAGCCAGAAGTTCGGCAATCCCTCCACCGTCTACAGCCTGGGGCTCACCTCCGCAGAAGCCTTGCAGCAGGCTCGGGAAACGGTCGCGCGCCTTATCGGGGCCGAGCCGGAGGAGATCTACTTCACGAGCGGGGGTACGGAGTCCGACAATTGGGCTATCTTCGGAGCGGCCGACGCTCATCAGGGCAAGGGCCGACACCTCATCACTTCGGCCATAGAGCACCACGCCGTGCTCGAAAGCATGAAGTTTCTCGAGAAACGTGGCTTCGAGGTCACCTGGCTGCCTGTGGACGGTCGCGGTCTGGTCGATCCGGACGAGGTCCGGCGGGCCCTTCGCCCCGACACCATCTTGGTCTCCATCATGCACGCTAACAACGAGGTCGGGACCATAGAGCCTGTCGAGGAGATCGGCCGGATCACTCGCGAGGCGGGCGTGCTTTTCCACGTGGACGCAGTACAGACCGCCGGTAAACTCCCGCTTGACGTCGACCGACTGGGCGTGGACCTCCTATCCTTGAGTGCACATAAGTTCTACGGTCCCAAAGGGGTCGGCGCGCTTTACGTGCGCAAGCGCGCGCGGCTGAGCTCGTACCTCCACGGGGGAGGTCAGGAAAGAGGGAGGCGGGCCGGCACCCACAACGTGCCGGGCATCGTGGGTCTGGCCAAAGCCCTAGAGATAGCTTGCGGCCGGATGGCCGAAGACGCCGTACGCGAAGCCGAGCTGCGCGCGCGCCTGTGGAAAGGCATCAGCGAGAAGATCGAGGCCGTGCATCTCAACGGGGACTTCGAGCACCGTCTGCCCAGCAACCTGAGCATCCGGGTCGAGGGTGTAGAAGGCGAGTCCATGATCCTGATGCTCGACATGGAGGGCATCTGTGTCTCCTCGGGCTCGGCCTGCACCACCGGTTCCCTGGACCCCAGTCACGTCCTCTTGGCGATGGGGATCCCCGCCGAGCAGGCTCACGGCTCTCTGCGCATGACGCTGGGGCGGAGCACGACCCAAGAGGACATCGACAAGTTCATCGAGGTCTTCCCGCCGATCGTAGCCCGACTACGCCAGATGTCACCCATCTGGTGCGCCAACTGTATCTGCAAAAAAGGAAGCTGACATGTATTCCGAACTGGTGATGGAACACTTCCGCAACCCCCGTAACATGGGAGTCATCGAAGACGCCGACGGAGTGGGGGAGGTGGGCAACCCGCAGTGCGGCGACATGATGAGGATCACCATCAAGGTCAAAGACGGCATCCTCGAGGACATCAAGTTCCAGACCCTGGGTTGCGGAGCAGCGGTGGCCACTTCCAGCATGGTCACAGAGATGGCCAAGGGCAAGAAGCTGGATGAGGCCCTGCAGATCACCAACAAGGCTGTCGCTGAAGCGCTGGGCGGGCTGCCTCCCCAGAAGATGCATTGCTCCAATCTGGCCGCCGACGGCCTGCGGGCAGCTATCGAGGACTACCGCCGTCGGCAACAGGAAGGAGCGCATCCGCACCCCAGCCCGCACACAGCCCAGACGTAGCCGGACCGCAGCCCGGACGCAGCCCGAGCATAGTGGGGACGCGGCCCGAGCCTATTCCGGGCCTAGCTGCGCACACGGGGTTTGGCTCGGGCCAGGACATTCACCCCTTCGGCTTCCAGCCGCAAGGCCACCGAGACCGGTCCCGTCTCCAGCGCCAGCACCTCAAGCAGAGCATCCCGCGCCGCCCGCACGATCGCCGGTTCTTCGTGCGCCAGTCGTGCTGCCACGGTGGTCTCCACCCACACCAGAGAACGGCACCAAGTCTCGCCGGCGTAGATCACATCGAAGGCTACGGCCAGAGCGTCTGGGGGCTCGGCTTCCTGCACGCCGACCAGCTCGATGTCGCTGAATATGGCCGTGGGTCACCTCCCGGTCTTTCTGGGGCCGAGGCGCGGGGCGCTCGCTCTACGAGCACTTCGAATAGCCACAGGATCTACAGACCATGCAACCGCCCTCGTGCTCAATGGCGCCACCGCATTCCGGACAGGCTCCTTGCGCGAAGGTGATGGGCATCTCCAGTTGGCCCACCGCCTTGCCCCCGTTCCCCATGCCCAGATGGTACTTCTCGGCGATAGCCTTCCCGATGGCGTCGGGGCAGGACAGTATCTGGTTAGGTCCGAACCCCAGCGGTACGTGGCAGCGGATGCCTTTGAGCTGCTTGACGATTTTGTCAGGCGGGACCCCGTAGCGGAAGGCGAGGGAGATCAGACGACCGATAGCCTCGGTCGATGCCGAAGCGCAGCCCCCGGCCTTGCCCATGTTGGCGAACACTTCGCGCGGCCCGAATTCGTCCTCGTTGATGGTCACATACAGGCTGCCACAGCCAGTGACCTTCTCCCTAGTCTCACCGTGCAGCACCGGGGAGCGGCTGGGCCGGACCGGCAAGAGAGAACTGCCCTCTCGACCCAGTTGCATCTGCACGGGGCCCTTGGCCTCGGTGCTCTTGCGTTTCACTTCCCCGATGTTGAGCACCTGCTCCTGGCGGGAGCCATCACGGTAGATGGTCACCCCTTTGACACCCAGCTCATAGGCCAGTAGGTAGACGCGCTCCACGTCTTTGGGAGTGGCGTGGTTGGGAAAATTGACGGTCTTGGAGACAGCGTTGTCGACGTGGTCCTGGAAAGCGGCCTGCATCCGGATATGCCATTCGGGGGCCACATCGTGGGCCGTGACGAAGACCCGCTTAAGATCCTCGGGCACCTCCAGCTCGCGCAGCCCTCCCACTGCGGCGATGCTCTTCATGAGACTCTCAGAGTAGAGGCCACGCTCCTTGAGCACCCGCTCCAAGACCGGGTGGACCTCCAGCAGTTGGGTGTTGTCCATGACGTTGCGGATGAAGACAAGTGCAAAAATCGGTTCGATGCCACTCGAACAGCCGGCGATGATGGAGATTGTGCCGGTAGGGGCGATGGTGGTGAGAGTGGCGTTGCGGACACGCCGGCCTTTGGCCACCCAAGTGCTGTCCGCCCAGTTGGGGAACACACCCCGGTCGCGGGCCAGGTCTTCGCTCGCCTTGATCGCCTCCTCATGGATGAAGCCCATCACCTGGTGGGCCAGCCGGATAGCCTCATCAGAGTCGTAGGGGAGGCCGAGCTCCACCAGCATGTCGGCCCAGCCCATGACTCCCAGCCCGATCTTACGGTTGCCCTTGGTCATCTCCGCGATCTGGGGCAAGGGATAGCGGTTCATGTCGATGACGTTGTCAAGGAAATGCACAGCCGTGTGCGTGACCCGCTTCAGACGGTCCCAATCGACGTCACCGTCCTTGACCATCAAAGCCAGGTTGATGGAGCCGAGGTTGCAGCTTTCGTAGGGGAGAAGAGGTTGCTCACCGCAGGGGTTGGTGGACTCAATCTCCCCCAACTTGGGGGTGGGATTGTCTCGGTTCAGACGATCGAGAAAGACGATCCCGGGCTCTCCGTTCTTCCAGGCGAGCTCCACGATGAGGTCGAAGACCTCGCGCGCATTCAACCGGCCCGTCTCCGAGCCGTCCCGGGGATTGCGCAGCGCGTAATCGCTGCCACTAAGGACGGCAGCCATGAACTCCTCGGTCACCCCTACCGAGATGTTGAAGTTGTTGAGAATGTGCTCGTCTTCTTTGGCGCGGATGAACTCGATGATGTCGGGGTGGTCCACCCGCAGGATGCCCATGTTAGCCCCGCGCCGGGTGCCTCCCTGCTTGATGGTCTCCGTAGCCATGTCGAAGACCCGCATGAAGGACACCGGCCCGCTGGCTACCCCCATGGTGGAACGGACCAGGTCGTTCTTGGGGCGCAGGCGGCTGAAACTGAAACCGGTGCCGCCCCCCGATTGGTGCACCAAAGCCGCGTCCCGGATGGCCCCGAAGATGGATTCCATGCTGTCTTCCACCGGCAGGACGAAGCAGGCCGAGAGTTGCTGGAGCTCCCTGCCTGCGTTCATGAGGGTGGGGGTGTTCGGCAAGAACTCCAGGTTGACCATGACCGAGAGGAACTCTTCGATGGTGCCCTCGAGCGCTTTCTCGGGATGGTAGAAGAGGTCGGCCTGGGCGATGTTCTCGGCCACACGCACGAACATGTCTACCGGAGACTCGAGAGGAGTCCCGTCGGCGGTCCGCTTCAGGTAGCGCTTCTCCAAGACTTTCTTGGCGCTGGAGGAGAGCCGCTTGTCGAGTTCGGCTGCGAGCGCGCTGAGTCCGGCTACGGTCATCGTATCCCCTCTTTCGCTAGTAGCTCCAACTCTTGTTTGAACCCCTCGATGCTGTCGAACTGCCGATAGACCGACGCGAAGCGGATATATGCCACCAGGTCCAGCGCCTGCAGACGCTCCAGGGCCATCTTACCTATGCGTTCGGACGACACTTGGTACGCACCTTCCTCACGCAGTTCCCGCTCGATGTCAGCCACTACCTCTTGCAGCCGTTCCACCGGGACGTCCCGCTTGGCACAGGCCCGCAGCAGACCCCGCAGTAACTTGTCGGGGTGGAACATCTCGGTGGAGCCATCCCGCTTCAACACCGTGATGGGAATCTCCTCGATCTTCTCGTAGGTAGTGAACCGCTGCCCACAGGCGAGGCATTCCCGCCGTCGGCGGATGGCTTCTTTGCTCTCGGTATCCCGGGAATCGACCACCTTGTTATCGGGGTGGCCGCAATATGGACAGTTCACTGTTCCCCCCGTCGGTCTGCAGCCATCCCGGTGAGCTGGTGAGCGCCTCCAGTCCCCCAGGCGCCTCTGTTGTCTGGCACTCGGAAAGGCCCTTCTGCCAGCGTACACACTCACCCTGCGTCCGAGGTCAATCGCCCGAGTGCCCGCAGCTCAGCCAGCGAACAGCTACAATATATAGTGTATGAGGGATGCTACCACCCAATATGTCGGATGTCAACGCCGCAATGTGCGCAATTTGCGCGAAAGCAGCCCCCTGCGAGGGCTCGGTTGCGTACGCTGTAGGCGGACAGTGCCTCTCCGGTGCTCGCGTCAGGGAGACTCGGCCTGAGCCAATCACGAATCCTGGGGGGCGGCGCCGCAACCTGCGCCTGGCCGCCGCTGGACTCCGCCCCGCCACGCAGGGATAATCCAGACGTGGCGGATCTTATCCTGATCGTCGAAGATGACCCCTCGCTACGCGAGGTGATCACCATGGCGCTGGAGGGCGAGGGCTTCCGAGTGGCTTCCGCTCCCGATGGCCCTGCCGCCCTGATGGCCTTCGCCACGCATACTCCCGTTCTGGTCTTGCTTGACCTCATGCTTCCCACGCTGGACGGGCTGAGGGTATGCGAGGAGATACGCCGGGTGTCTCAGGTGCCCATCATCATCCTCACCGCCCGGTCTTCCACCGACGACGTAGTCCGCGGATTGGAGGCCGGCGCCGACGACTATGTCACCAAGCCCTTTCAGCTCCCCGAGCTGCTCGCCCGCATCCGTTCCGTTCTCCGCCGGGCGGCGATCCGCTCCCTCTCGCCCCCCGATACCCCGTGCGGCCCGCTCCCCGGGGCGACAGCTCCCTCCCCTCGAACCACTCGGGCCAGCGTGCTCACTCTGGGGCCCCTGGTCATAGATGCAGCCGCTCACCGGGTCATCCGCCGGGCTCCCCGGTCGCAGACGGACGCGGGGGACACTTCACCGGGGCAGGAGATCAGCCTGACGGTCACCGAGTTTCGTCTTCTCTACGAACTGGCCCGTCATGCCGGCCGCGTGCTCACACGCGAGCAGCTGCTGGAACTCGTCTGGGGGTACTCGTATTTAGGGGACAGCCGCTTGGTGGACGTGCACATCCAGCGCCTCCGCGCCAAGATCGAGGCCGACCCCTCTCAGCCCACGCTCATAGTCACCGTGCGTGGAGTAGGCTACCGGGCCGAGAGCCCACCCCGATCATGATGCACCTTGAGTCCGCAGACGGCGCTGCTCGCCGGAGAACGTGAAGAACCCCAAGCTCATCGGTGCCTTCCGACAACCCTCTCTCAGAAGACGACTTACTCTGGTCTTCGCCGGGGCGGTAGTGTTCACCGCCTTAGCGCTCAGTCTGTCCGCCTACCTGCTTACCGCCCGCGCCTTGGAACAAGACGCGGTAGAGAAGGCGATCACTCAGACCTGGTTCAACCTCTTCCTGGCTGATTCGACCCTGCCGGCGAGTCCCGAGCCGGCCGACTTCGAGCGTCTGCTGGAGGCTTTAGCCATCCGCGGCGACTTCGGCAGCCTCCTGCTTGCCGGGGGCGACACTTTCGTTTCCGGTCCGGAGGTCTCGCCTGAGCTGGTCAGTCCTGATCTTGCCGCCAAGGTGGCCGAAGGCCGCCTGGCCTACCAGACCGTCCGAGTCGGAGACATCCCCACCCTCGTGACCGGGGGCCGTCTGCGCGAGGGTCGATTGGCGGCCTATTTCTTCTTCCCCCAGGACGCGCGACTGGCCACGCTGGCTCGACTGCGGACCGTCTTGATCGTTACTGCCGTCGTTATGACGGTGCTGGGCCTGCTCGCGGGTTACGCCTTCTCGCGGGGACTGCTCCGCCCCGTACGAGAAGCTAGCCGGGCAGCCCTGCGCGTGGCCCGGGGAGACCTGGACACAAGACTCCCTGAAGGTCCGGATGAGTTCGGAGTTCTGAACGCCACTTTCAACCGTATGGCGGCTAATCTGAAAACGCGCATCGGGGAGCTCGAAGAAAGCCGGAACCGAGAGAGAAGATTCGTGGACGATGCGGCCCATGAGCTGCGCACGCCGGTGGCTGCTTTGTGCGCCGAGATCGAGCTGCTCACGGCGCGGCTGGGCGCGGCCCAGACCGGGCTGCCGCCTGACCTAGTGCGGCTGACCTCCCTCCTCGCCGCCGACATCGGCCGTCTCCACCGCCTGGTTGATGACCTCCTTGAGATAGGAAGACTCGATGCCAGGGCGGTGGAGGCCTCGCTGGAGAGAGTTCAGCTCGAAGAATTCCTGGTTCAGCTGCTGCGTACCTACGGCTGGACTGCGGTCGTGGAGCTTGCGCCAAATCCCAGAGCAGACGAAGGAGGACGACCAGTGTCCGTCCTCGCTGACAAACGGCTGCTTGAACGCATAATGGTCAATCTATTGCAGAATGCTCTCCAGCATGGTGCTCCTCCGGTCACCATCAACGTGACTGCGTCTGAAGACACACCCGGTCACCGGTCTGGTGTCGCCTGCGTGACTGTTACCGATAGCGGTCCCGGGATCCCGGTAGAGCAAATACCATTCTTGTTTGACCGGTTCTTCAAGGGCGACCCCAGCCGGTCAAGCCGTCCGGGTGCTTACGGGGGAAGCGGTCTGGGCTTGTCTATCGCACGCGGTTATGCCCGCTTGCTTGGAGGAGACCTGGAGCTGGCTTCGCCCCAAAGGACTGCGACAGCAGCTGCGATGGCGGCCACGCCCGATCCGACAGCCCCCTCCGGTCCCTCGCCACCCCCGGCCGGGAGCGGCGCTACTTTCGTGCTTACCCTGCCTAGGGTCGACTCTGCCGAGAGTGACTGGTAGGCGGGAATGTCTCGGCGGGAAGCCTCGGATGAAAGCAGCGGCTTGCCGAATACCCACAGCGGGGCGAAGGTGGCCTGAGCGGTTTGTGACAGTCTCGTTACCTGGCGGTCGCGGCCGTGTGACAGCGAACGGCGATGATGGGGTGGGCGGCACGATCGTCCCCGGGCCCGGGTCCTCTTGGGGCCAGGCTCCGGAGAGACTCGACTGAAGACCCAGCCATGGCTGGACTCGTGGCGGGCGTGAGTGAAGAGACCCGGAGGGGACGGGGAAAGGTTCTGGAAGTGGTGAAAGAAGGTCACGATCCGACTGATCTTGCAGGCGAGCAGTGCCCAGCCCCGCGCCGGAGCAAACCTTGGCTTGCGGGTCTGCTTGCGACCATCGTCTTCGCCCTTCTCTTGTGTCTGCTTACCGCGGGTTGTGGAGAAAACCCTGTCGGCGACGCTGGACCTGTCAGCCAGGCCATGCGCCCCGCCGAGCTGGACTCGGGTGCCCTGGGGGCGGAGGACCAGTCTTCAGAAGACCTGGCGTCAGACGACCTGGGAGCTGGGAACCGGCAACCCTTGACCAGCGAACAGCCTCTTTCCGGCTCCTCCGTCCCCTCCACCAGGGACGATGGGACCGTCAGCTTGAAGATCTACCTGGTGCGTGACGAGAAGCTCAGCCCGGTCCTTCGGCAGGTAGCCAAGACCAAAGCGGTGGGAACAGCCGCTTTGCGGGCGTTGGTCGAGGGCCCCACCGCCGCAGAAGCGGCCCTGGGTCTAAGCAGTTGCCTTCCTCCTGAAACGACTCTCCTCGGGCTCCGCGTCGAGGAAGGGATCGCCCACGTCGACCTTTCCAGAGAGTTCGCCACAGGCGGGGGAAGCTTCTCTATGCGAATGCGACTAGCCCAGGTGGTCTTCACCCTGACTCAGTTTGCGACGGTGGAGGAAGTGCGTCTTTATCTCGACGGCAAAGCGGTCCCCGTCCTTGGCGGGGAGGGTGTCCCCGTCGACCGTGGTCTAGTGCGCGCTGACTTTGAAGACATGTGCCCGGCCATACTGGTGGAAGCCCCCGTGATGGGGGCCACGGTCCGCCCTCCTCTCCGGATCACTGGTTCCGCCAACGTCTTCGAGGGGGTGTTCCGGGTAGAGCTGAGAACGAGTGATGGGCGAGTACTCGGGCAAGAACAGGTCAGGGCGTCAGCCGGTACCGGGACCCGCGGGCTTTTCGATGTCACCATCAACTTCCCCGTACAACGGGGCACGGAGGCCACGTTGGTCCTGTTCGCCCGGTCGCCCAAGGAGGGGACCAAGACGGACATCGTGGAGATCCCCCTGCGCCTGCTGCCCTAGGTGTGCGCGCACCCGCAGACCCGTTCTCCCAGAGATCCTCCGGACTCGTAGGCCAGTGCTGGGTCAACCTTCAGCTCCAGGGGGACCTCCTCAGCGGCGGCCTCTCCGCACCTGGTTTGCGATTGCCCGCAGAGCGTCTGGCTCGCTGATAGCGCTGAAAGACCAGGGTAGCCTGCAAGCGGTTCACGACCCCCAGTTTCCGGAACACCCGGTTGGTGTGGGTCTTCACTGTCTTCTCGGAGATGAACAGCTTGGCGGCGATCGCCTTGTTGGGCATGCCGAGAGAGACCATCTTGAGGATCTCCCGCTCCCGGTCGGTGAGAGACTCGATTCCGGCCGCGACTTCCGGGTCTATCGGTTCCCAGCCGTCTGAGGGCGAGGCGACCTCCCGCAGCCGTCCGCGCCGGGGTGGCCCCAGGGCCACGTCTGTGGGGTAAGTGACCCCTTCCGCCAGTTCCCAAAAGTAATCGCGCAACTTGTCCGGCAGGCGCGGAACCACCCGAGACCTCAAGAAGGCCCCTGCCCCCAGCCGCTCGCAGAGAGCAAGAATGGGAGTCGCCACCCGCGCCTCCTGAAGAAGGAAGTTGACCTGCTCGTTCTCTTCCGCAAGACGCATGGCTTCCATGGCCGCCCGTGCCGCCTCCTGTTCACGCCCCTCCCGCGCGCGAAGCCAGGTCAGGTACAACAGGGCGGAAGCCAGTGACCCTTTAAGACCGTGCCGGCGCCCCACCCGCACAGTCTCCTCCAGCGTCGCAACAGCCTCTCCCTCTCTCCCGAGGAGCGCTAAGTCCATCCCCAGCCCCGCAAGGGCGCGGACTCGCTCCGAGACTGCCAGCCGCTCTCTCTCCACGACCTCCGCGGCGGTGCGGTGATGCTCCAGGGCACGCCCGGGATTGCGGTTCCGACGACAGAGCTCCCCGAACATGTCTTCAGCCCAGAAGCTGGCTTCGCTCTCGCCCGTAGACTCTGCCATCCGTTGAGCCTTACGGATCAGCCCTATCGCCTCCCGGTAGTCACCCTTGCCCTGTGCGACCAGCGCGCGGGACAGGAGGCTTGCGGTTTCCAGGAAGGAGTAACCGCGACTACGGATAAGCTCTTGGCATTCGGCCGCATAGCAGGCAGCCAGCTCGTAGTCGCCCGTCTGGCAGCTCAAGTAGGTCAAGGCGTTCAGGGCTGCTGCGTAACTCGGTGAAGTGGGGAACGGACTCCGGCGCACCGCCCTTTCTGCCCACTGTCTTGCCACCCCGTACTGGCCGATCGCAGTGAAGAGTCGGGCTCGGAGCACGTCGATTCGCTGGAGGAAAAGTGCCCGCCCTGCATCAGGCACGATGGCTAATGCCCGCTCCCAGTCCTCGACCGCCTCATCGAACCGACACAGGCTGAGGAGTACGTTGCCCTTGACGATGAGTACCTCGACCTTCTCATGAGGGGTCTGAGCGAGAGTACGACATCTCGTGACCACATCGAGCGTTTCCTCCCAGCGTCCTTGATTGAAGAGACAGTAGGCCACCCCCAGAAGAACCGCGAGCAGGCCCTCTCGATCTCCCGCCAGGGAGAGCAGTTGAGCGGCCCTTTCATAGAGGCGGCCTGCTTCCAGGTACCGGGAACGTCCCTGCAGCATCCTGGCCCTTGTCACCAGTAGCCAAGCCCCGTCGGGAGTGGTGGCCTCCTCAGGGAGAAGATCGAGCCATTCTTCGCTCGAGAAGTCGAGAAGCACGTTGAGTGAGGAGAGGGCGAGCCTCCGTAGGGGCCGCCCGGCTTCTTCGAGCCAGCCCGACCGAAGACAGATCGAGGCCGCACGCTGCACTTCTCCCACCCGTTCCAAGTGTTCGACGGCAACCCGCAGTAGGCCCTCCTGGGAAAGCGGGGGCTGGGCGGGACTGTCCTCTAAGTCGGCGACCCGAGGCAACCCCTGGTCCAAGCCGCCCGTGCGGGCTGCCTGTTCTGCGTACGCCTGTATGAGCGGGTGGATGGCATAAGTCCGGCGACCGACGCGCGTCACCAAGAAGCCCCGGGCGACCAGCTCCTCCAATCGCCTCTCGGCCTCTCCTGGGCCCGATGCGAAGAACGACCTGTCTCGCGGAAAACTGACCCGTCCCAGAAGACCGGCGGCCAGTAGAACTTCGGCAAGAGGAGGCTCAAGCCAGGAGAGGATGCGCTTCTCGAGATACGAGCGCAGGTCCCGGCCCGGGCCCAGCAAGCGCGCTATGCTATCGCGAGTCGCGCTTGCGTCTCCCCCGCGTAGCTTCTGGCCCAAGAGAACGAGTGCAGCCGGCCAGCCCTCAGTAGCCCGCCATAAAGACCGCACTTCCCCTGGCTGCAGAGAGATCCCCCACTTGAGTGTAGCCCAGGAGGAGACCTCGCTCGGAGTAAGTCTTAGCTCCCGAGAGGTGAGAACTGCCAGTCGTCCGCCCAAGGCCACACGGTCTAGTCCTAACGGAGGAACGCGTCGCGACGAGATGATTAGGATCCAACCGGGAGGTAGAGCATGCGCGATCAGACGCACCGTCTGGAGCAGGGTGGCAGATATATCGACCACATGGAAATCGTCGAGCGCGAGCAACGTCGGGGACCCTGCTTCCTTGCACAGCATGTCTACGAGCATGGCAGTGAGATCCAACGGGTCGACCTCTACCTCGGTGGAAGCGATCCCAGGCAGACTGGCAGCGTATTCCTCCAACGAGGGATAGGCCTCCACCAACCCCGCGATGAGATACCGCAGGAAGGCCAGGGGATCGCGATCGCCCTCGTCAAGCGCTAGATACACTGTCGGATGACCGAATGAGCGCAGCAAGTCGACGATGAAAGCCGTCTTGCCGTAGCCGGGCCCCGCCACCAGATTGATCAAGCCCCCGTTGCGGACAGGCTCCAGCCGTCGCCGCAGGCGAGAGCGAGGGAGAATGAACCCTTGACGGGGCAGACCCAGCTTAGCCGCCACAGCACGAGTGCGTTGATACCCCAAGTTTGGAGACGCAGTCAGTTCAACCCCCTCACCGAGCCACTCCCGGTGTTGAACGATGTGCATAGTCTCCCTGCTAGTGGCGATGATGTCAACATGGTTCATCTTGACCCGTCCGTTCTGCGCTCGAGGGGGGAGGGGCCCGGGCGGGCGCCCAGGGCGCCCGCCCGGGCCAGCGCCGACGCGAACCTGCGCCTCCCTAAGGCGACTCCCTCCGCGACGCCTGCTCCTGGCCTTACAGGTACTCCTTGGTGGGTGTTCCAGACATCACCTACAGGTACTCCAGCCGCCGCGCCACGATCGAGACCGACCTGCGCTCCTCGCCGTCTTTCTCGTAGACGTCCTGGCGCAGCGACCCCTCGACCGCTATCCGACGACCTTTGCCCAGGTGTTCTCCAGCGGCTTCGGCCTGGGCGTTCCAAGCCTTCACGCGGAAGAAATCCGCCTCATCCGCCGTGCGGTCGACCGCCAGGATGAAACTCGATACCTTGGAGCCGCCGTTCACCTCCTTCACTTCCACATCGGTGGCTAGGCGCCCGATCAGCTGGACACTGTTCATCTCCTTCCTCCTCTACTAGCCTGACTGCTTCCAGGCGCATGAGTGCCTTCAGGCGCCGAGTCTGGGTGTCTGTCTGCCAGAGACTCAGTCCCGGAGGGGTCGCCTGGGAGTTGCAGCGTAACCGGACGGCGGTGGGGGGTGAATACAACTAAGGGTGGAATAGTGGGCGCCAAGCCTTTGGTGTCCGGTCCGTCTCCCCTGAACTGCCGCTGAGGGGACCGCGACCGCGGGCACGCGGCGGGGGGACCGCGGCAGCGGGCACGCGGCGGGGGGACCGCGGCAGCGGGCCTCCCGCACACGAGAGTCGCTTCGCGCGATAGACTTCAGATATGTGAGCTAGTATCCCGACCGTGGAAGTGAGGCCTCATGACTCTGCAGACCCTCCTTGCCAGTAACCGCAGAGTGATCTTCCTGGATGGTGCCATGGGCACCGAGCTGGGTAAGGCCGGCCTAGAGATGGGCGGCAAAGCCAATCTCAGCGCACCCGAAGCAGTACTTGCCATCCACCAGAGCTATGCGGCCTGCGGGATCGATCTGCTCATCGCCAACACTTTCACCATGAACCGGGCCAACATCGAGTCCCACGGACTGGACATCGATGTCCGTGAGGTCAACCTTGCTGGCGTGACGTTGGCAAGGAAAGCCGCCTTGCCCGGACAGTACGTCCTGGGGGACATGAGTTCCACCGGCAAGCTGTTGAAACCCCTAGGCCCCCTGCATGAAGAAGAAGCCTTCGCTGCCTTCAGAGAGCAGGCGAGCATCCTGGCCGAAGCTGGAGTGGACGGCATCATCATCGAGACCATGTTCGATCTGCGAGAGGCGGTTTGTGCCGTCAAAGCGGTGAAGGAGGCGACCTCCCTGCCCGTCATCGCCTCCATGGCCTTCAACACGGTCGCCAACGGGGGACGGACGGTCATGGGCAACCGGGCGGCCGACTGTGCAGCTGCTCTGGTAGAAGCAGGGGCTGATGTGGTCGGGGCCAATTGTGGTTCACTCGACCCGCACGAGATGGCGCAGATCGTGGCTTTCATGCGGGAGGCAGGGGCAGTCGACATCGTCGCTCAGCCTAATGCGGGCAAGGGGAGACTGGTCGACAAGGACCTCGTCTTCGACATGACACCAGAAGCTTTTGCCGCCGGCCTCAGGGAGTGCGTATCGGCCGGAGCGCGCCTGGTGGGTGGCTGTTGCGGCACCTCGCCGGAGCATATCCGGGCGGCGGTCGAACTGATCGGGAGAGACTGAACCGGACCCCACTTGAGATTGGGTCGCAGTTGAGAACGGGCCCCGCTTGGTTTGGACTGCCTGTCGGCCGGCGGTGCCTGCTAAATCCTTGGTCCCATTCCGCCGATAAATGGCATATGAGAGACACTTCCCGAAACCCGGAGCCCGAGCGTCCCGTGCTCACCCTCTGTTGCGGCTCCTGCTCGTCGCGGCTGGTCCAGGTGTCTGACTGGGCCCGGGAGCAGGGCGCTCGCTGGAGCGTCCGCCTCTGGTGCCCGGAGTGCTGGTACCAACGCCGGGTGGCTTTGGACCAGCAGCAGGCCATGCTCCTGTCGCTTGCCGTCGAGGATGGTCTAGCCTGCCTGCTCGACGGCTTGCTGGAGCTGGACGAGCTGCCCACCGCCGAGCCTGGGAATGGCCGGCGTCTGCGGTATTCTTGACGCAGCGTTTCTTCTCTCAGCATCAGTCAAAGGAGCCCCGCATGGACATGGAGATCTTCTTTCCTGGAAACAAGAAGGTCTACGCCCGGTACAAGGGCTTTGTGATCGAGACCGACCAACCAGTGTCAGCCGGCGGCGATAACACCGCGCCTGCGCCCTTTGACCTCTTCATTGCTTCCATCGGCACCTGTGCCGGCATCTTCGTCCTCAGCTTCCTACAGCAACGCGGTCTCTCCACGGAGGGAGCGGGTGTCTATCTGAGCCGCGAGGTCGACCCGGTGAGTCATCTTGTCAGCAAGATTACTTTGGAGATCAAGCTCCCGGCCGATTTCCCCGAGAAGTACAGGGACGCCATCGTACGGGCCGTCGAGCAATGCACTGTCAAGCGGCATCTCGAAAAGCCGCCTGTCTTCGAGACTTTCACGACGATCGGCTGAGCCAGCGACAAGGCCAACGTCCGCCACCCCAGCGGACTCCGCGGAAAGGTGGCCGCCGCGCACTCGGCCGGAGCGGGCCTCAGTCGGTCGGCCGAGGGTGGCCTCGGCCAGCGGGTCCGCCGAGCTTTGCCTCGGGATGCTTGGAGAGCTGCAGAAGCGCTTCCTTGTACTTCCCGTGCCGTAACCCGATGATCTCCGCCACCAACTGCAGGAACCGCCACAGGTCGGGCACCAGATTGCTGGTGTTCGAATCCAGGTACATCTGCCCCCCGCCGATGCCAGCGCCGGGGACCTCCTGAACCGCATGGTAGACGGTCTTGCTGAGGATCAGGTCGGTTTCGAGATCAAGTCCCTGCTCCTCCAGCACCCGGATGAGGTCTCCGCCATCGCTGATACGGACCGCACGACGGGCCGCTTCTCCCCCAGCAGTGACGACGGATTCCGAGTGTGCAGCCGGCGTCAGGTGCAAGACGATGTTTCTGCGCCGCCCGGGGTAGCGCAATGGGGTCGGAACTCGCACGGGCTCGCCCCTAGCCAACTGCGCGATCAAGCCTTTGTCGCCCGCCAACAAGGCGAGGGCCTCCGTCGGGCTGGCCTGGCGAAAGGTACGCTCCATCTTCTCCGTCCCGCTACTTGGTCTCCACTACCTACTACCGGGTATCGTCCTCGGCCCCACCAGCCTTGAGTTCAGCCAATCGCTCTTCCAGGGTGGACAGGTCGTCGAGCAGCTTCTGCCGCAGCGCCTGGTCAACAGGCCGACCGCGATAGAAGTCGAACACCAGGTAGCCCAGCTTCTTGGCAAGGCCATCCATCTCCAGCTCGATCTGCAGCTCTGTCAGCTTGGTCTTGCCTTTGCCTAAAGCCTTCTCGGCCTCTTCGGCGGCTCGCTCCAAGCCGGTCACCAACTTATCCTTGAGATCCATGGTCGCCTCGCCTCCCCAGAGCGGCTACTTCAGCTCCTCAGCTTTACTTTAATACAACGAACGACTGCCCGCCGGGATACCTCCATGAAAATGCAGGCCGCTCGCGAATCATCGCTGTTATCATTCCCGGTTACAGGCAATTGCAACAGCGGACCCGTCTACACGGCCGACCAGGGAGAAGTCCTTTGACCGAAATCGTCCCTTTTCGAGCCTGGCGATTCAGCCCGACCGCCGGCGATCTGACCGATTTAGTCGCGCCACCCTACGACGTAGTCGATGGCGAACTCCGCTCCCGCCTTCAAGCCCGGAACCCACATAACGTGATCCGGGTCGACCTGCCCCTTGAGCTCCCCAGCGACAACCCTTGCCACAATCGCTACACGCGCGCTGCGGCCCTGCTCGCTCAGTGGAAGCAGTCCGGCGTCCTGGTGCGTGACCAGAGTCCCAGCCTCACTTTTGTGGAAGAGGAGTTCGTCGGCCCTGACGGTCGTTCGCGGTCACGGCACGGTTTCCTTGCCGCAGTCCGTCTGCACGATTTCAGCGAAGGGGTGGTCTTCCCCCACGAGCAGACTTTCTCGGGACCCAAGGAGGACCGCTGGCGACTGATGGTGGCGACCCATATGGGGCTGAGCCCCGTCTTTCTTCTCTATGACCTACCAGGTGATGACGTGACCGCGGCCTGGAAGGCCGGACCGGGCACTACAGAGCCCAGGCTTACGGTCACCGACGAGCAGGGTACTGTGACCAGACTCTGGCCCGTCACTGATGAAGCTTTGGCGGCCCTGGTCAGGGAGGCTTTGTCCTCCTCGCCCCTCATCATCGCTGATGGTCATCACCGCTACGAGACCGCTCTCCGTTACCGGGACTGGCGCCGTCAGGAAGAGGGCTTCCCGGGCATTTCTGCCGACAAGATCTATCCGGGCGATGAGAGGCGCGCCGCTGGCGCTGGCGCCAGCGCCAGCGGCGCGCCGGCCTACGAGTACGTGCTCGCCTACCTCAGCAACCTAGCCGACCCCGCTCTCGCAGTCTACGCCACTCATCGACTGGTGACCGGCCTGGACGCTGACCGGGTCCGGGCTCTACCTGAGAAGCTCGCTGAGGATTTTGTGGTGGAGAGCCTTCGGCCGGCCGCCGACCCCACGAAGGCCGTGGCCGCTTATCTAGAGCAGCACCCGCGAGGAGCCTTCGCCATGTGGGGACAGCTTCTGGGGCAACCCTATGGCCTTGAGCTCCGTGACCCAGCCGCCCTCGACCAGGCCCTGTCGCGGGTCAGCCGGGCCTATCGTCAGCTGGACGTGGTGATCCTCCAATATCTTGTCTTGCAGAAAGCGCTGGGTATCGTCGACCGCGACGCCACTGAACGTCACTTGACCTATTTCAAAGATCCTGAAGCGGCTTTCGAGCGCTTGGCGCGAGGAGAGTTCCAGGTCGGTTTCTTCCTAAACCCTACCGGTCTCGATCAAGTGCGTGAGCTCGCCCTGAGCGGGGAGCGGATGCCGCACAAGGCTACTTACTTCTATCCTAAACTGCCCACGGGGCTCGTTTTCTACGATCTGGAGGGAAGGGTTTGAAAGCGCCTCATATCGGAGCACCCCCAGCAGTCACGCGCGGCTCAGCTCCCTAGGCTCTCACCTGGCAGCTACCTCGAAGGGTTCGATGCGGACGGCCCGGCCCTCCGACCCCAGTTCGATGACCACTCCCTCCAGCCACACATCGCCCTCGGCCACTTCGAACCGCACCGGCAACTGGGTGAGGAACCGTTCCAGGACCAGATCCTTCTTGACCCCGATCACGGAATCCCGTGAGCCACACATGCCGGCGTCCGTGATGTAGGCAGTCCCCCCGGGAAGCACCCGAGCATCCGCTGTACGGACATGGGTGTGAGTACCGACCACGGCGCTGACCTGCCCCGCCAGGAACCAGCCCATGGCCACCTTCTCGCTCGTGGCCTCGGCGTGGAAGTCCACCAGGATGTTGCGCAGGCCGTGCAGGTGCTCCAATGCCTCCGTCACCGCCTCGAACGGGGACCGGGCCGGGCAAAGATAGAGGCTTCCGCACAGGTTGATCACGCCCAGGCGTCCGGCGGCGGACTCCACCACGGTGAGACCCCGTCCCGGGTTCGACTGGAGGAAGTTGTAGGGCCTGAGGATCCTCTCCTGCTGGTCCAGGTAGCGGTAGGTCTCGCGCAGCCTCCAAACGTGATTACCGGTCGTGATCACGTCGACACCGGCGGCTAGTAACGCTTCCGCGTGAGCAGGTTTGATACCGCGCCCTTCTGTGACGTTCTCCCCGTTGGCCACAACCACGTCAGCGTGGAACTGCTCACGGAGACCAGGCAAGCGCTCGACAAGGGCCTCGCGGCCCGGCTTGCCCACCACGTCTGCGAAGAAAAGGATGATCACGGGGTGACAGTTTACCGTACCTAGCCCCGCCGGTAGCGCACCGACCGCTCGATAGCCGCGCCTGGACGAACCCGACTGACAGCTCCGACACGGAGCTCATCCGCCCTCCCCTTGTTGCCCTGTTCCAAGGTCAGTCTTTGGTCTCATCCCCTCCCGTTGGCGGCGGCTCCTAGGCTACGGCTACCAGGTAACCCTACCCCAAGGAGGAAAGGCATGATCAGGAGAAGTCTCAGGAACATCCGTCCCCCCGCTCCTCGCCCGGTAGCCCTCATCCTCGCCTTGTGCGCGCTCTTGGCCTGCACCATGTCGGTACCCGACTTCGCCAAGGGGACTGAGCAAGGGAACCCGATCGATACTCAGGTCACGGCCGGCCTCGACGATCAGCCCGAGGAGACAGGCACGAGCGCGCCTGATCAGGGAGACGAACCCGGGGTCACCAGCCCTGAAGCGACCGGCCCAGCGATACCCGGCTCTGACCCCGCGATACCCGGCTCTGACCCCACCGCGGCCGACGCGACCGACCCCCACCCTGCCGAGCCGGACACCACCAGCTCGCACCCCACAGACCCGAGCACCAGCCCCGCCCCCACCGTCTCGCAAGGCAGTCTGCTCGTCAACCTGCCCTGGGGCGAGGGTCCGGGTCAGGTAGGGCTGGCACGGCCGTCAGAAGGACTCTGCCGAGGGCCCGAGGCTCTAGCCGTCGCCGACGACGGCCGGATCATCATCTTGGACTCGGTCAACCGGCGCTTGGTCCTCCTGGCGCCTGATGGGAGCTTCCTGGCCAACTGGCCAGTAGAGCTCAGAGATCCGCGTTTTCTTGCCGTCGACGCCCGGGGGGTGTACGTCCTTGACCCCGACACCGATAGGCAGCTGGTCTGCCTGGACTGGAGCGGCACAACCCGTGCCCGTCTAGCCCTCCCTGCCCTGGATCAGGTAGTGACTGCGCTACTGGCGACGGACCGGGGGCTTTGTATCGAGACCGGTCACGATCAGGTGTTCTTGGTGGATGCAACGGGTGGCCTCGCCAAGTCGACAGCAAGCGGGAGTAAGTCCCCGACTGCCGGCAGAGTCCTCCCAGCAGTCACCAAGAGACTGGCAGGCCGTCCCTTGGAAAAGGCTTTGACCCGTGTCGCCCGGGTCAGGTTCGACCCGGCTTCCGGGATCGAGGTCCGTTCTTGCAAGGTGGATGAGAGGACTCTAGCCCTGCATCTGCTTGCTACGGCCAGGCCGCGACTGGACCTCGGTAGAGCGGTGGAACACTTGATATCCGTCGACGCTAAAGAAGGTGGCGAAATGGTCATAGGTGGTCGGCTGGCCTCGCCGGTTGATTCCCCGCGGGGGAGAGCCGCAATCGTCCTTTCCCGGTTCAAGCTCACCGATAGCGGATGCCCGGCCGAACTTCCCCTTGCTTCGCTCTACCTGGACGACCGCTCGTTTGCCTATGTCGGTCTCCCGTATGTAGTCGCCTCCGATGGCCGGGTTTTCCAGCCACGAGCCACTCAGGAAGGGTATCTGCTATTGGTCCATCAGTTTGCCGCCCAGCCCGGCGTTGGCAACCTGGATCAGGCCTCCACGCCAACCCCCCAGGAGGTGAACCCATGAGGTCGCAGCTTCGAGCCTTACTGCGTATCGACAGCCTGGCCAACCTCGTCGGCCACAAGACGACACTTGTGTCCCTGACTCTGGGAGGTCTCTCGGTGCTCGCGGGGCTGCTCCTCCCCGCGAATCCGGCCTGGGCCGCCATTCCCACTCTGACCCGGGCTGAGATAATCGCCCGAGCCGAGTCCGCGCTGGGGACCAACTACACTTGGGGTCGCGAGAGCTGGACACCGGACTCCCCTGGCACAGCCGGACCGGACTGTTCAGGCTATGCCCTCAAATGTTGGGAAGTGCCGAAGACACTCCTTTATCAAGAGGAGCAAGGAGTGAACTCCAGCTTTTCTCCGCGTTACACCAGCTACAGCTTCTACAACTGTCTGGGCCCTTGGTACGCGCTCAGCAGCCGGTCGCTTCTCAAACAGGGTGACCTTTTAGCGAAGCACGACGGCGATTCTGGTCACGTGGTCATTTACGCCAGTGGGGATGCTTGGAATTCCCCGATCATCTACGAGGCGCCCGGTAGTGGCTTGACCATACGCCGAGTCAGTCGTTACTTGGGTAGCGAATACCGCCCGTTACGGCGGAACTACGTCGTGGACTCCCCCATCATCCTTGACAATCCCACCGCGAAAAGCATCGGCGGGAGCGATGTGGGTGGCAATTGGACCCGTTCGACCTCCGTCAGCGGTTACCACGGAGACAACTATCAGGTCCATGCCGCCACTACCGGCACCGCATGGGCGCGCTGGACGCCCCGCTTTCCCACTAGTGGTGCTTACGACATCTACATGCGGTGGACGGCAGCCAGCGACCGCGCCTCCGGCGCTTTGGTCACCGTCAACACGCCGAGTGGTCAGTACAAGCGTATAGTGAACCAGCGCGTCAATGGTTCCACCTGGTATTCGCTCGGGCGTTACACCTTCGCTGCCGGGTACTCACCGACCAGGGGCAGCTTGACCCTCTATGCGACCGGGGCTGACGGATACGTGATCGCCGATGCCGTGATGTTCGTTCCTGCCCAGTAGCCTGGGGCGCCCCGACCCACCTGCCCGGCAAGTCCGGTCCGGCAGCACCCGAAGGGGTGCGGGGAACAACCAGCATAGGGGCGCGGGTCAGCCTCACGAGAGCCCCGGACACGTGCGGGCCCGCCAGGTGGCGGGCCCGCCGCTCTTGCTTTAGGCACGGAACGCGTTCGGCGGACAAGAGAAACCGCTACTTGAGCACCCCGATCACATCGAAGGCATCGATACTGATGTACTTGCCGGCAAGATTGGTGGGATCCCACCGGATCTTGACAGTGTGGGTGCCGGGAGAGAGGGTCCCGGTGGTCCAGACCTTCTGCTGGCGCTGAGTAGTGGAGGCAGCCAGATTGACGGATACGGCCGGGCCACCATCCAGCGAGACCAGGGCTTTGCCTAAGGTCGTCCCTTTGGTGGCTATCCAAGCCAGGTAGGTGCCTTCGAAGGTGACCGTCACGCTGGCACCATCAGTGTTGGCCCGTTTGTAACTGCCGCCGGAAGAACCGGTGGCGTAGAAGGTGTACCAGGCACCTTGATAGACGAGGCGGGAGTTGGTCTGTTCATACCTCGTGGTCGACTCTGCACTCTTCACTACAGGGGCAGGAGTAAGGCTGCCCACGATATCAAGAGCATCCACGCCGATGTTGGTGGCAGTGGCTGCCGCGTTCCTCGTGCCGGTCCATTCGATCTTCACCACGTGGTCGCCTGCAGCCAGGGTACCGGTGCTCCATACCCTCTGCTTCCACTTGACCGAAGGACTGTAGAGATCGACGATCATCGGAGAACCGCCATCCACCGTGACCCTGGCTTTGCCGTAGACCGGGCTCTTCTTGGCGATCCAGGTCAGGCTGGTGCCGTTGAAGTAGACGGTCACTGCCCCGCCCGAGCGATTGATGTAGCGGAAGCTGCCCCCGGAGGCGTAGCTGGTAGTCACCGTCTTCCAGGTGCCGGTGTAGGCCAGGCGGGAGTCGGACTGCTCATAGCGGGTGGATGAAGGTGCTGGAGCGGCCGGCTGATCACCGTCGAGCGAGTGGGCCGTAGAATCGACATAGCCGCCGAAGTCGGTGGTCCAGTAGTAGGTATACGGGGAACCAGGAACCACGACCAGCCCGATCCCGATCACTTTGAAACTCGCGTTCAACATGTTCGCGTTATGACCGGGAGAGGCTTTCCAGGCGCTGAAGGCGTCTTTGGCCGTGGATTGTCCGGCAGCTATGTTTTCACCCTTGTTCGTGTAGAAGTCGTATCCAGACTTCGCCATGCGGTCCCAGGGGCTCGCGTTCACCGGGAACCAGTCCGACTGCACGGTGTAGTGGCTGAAGAAGCGGTATTTCCCCATATCTGAGCTGTGGCGCTCACACGCCTCGGAAATCATGTCTGAGACCAGCAGCGGGTTGAGCCCCTGCGACACCCGGTACTCGTTGATGAGCTTGATAAAAGCGATCTCTTCGGCGCTGTAGTTTACGCCGGCCTGGGCTGGCATCACCAGCCCTGCCCCGTAGATCATCGCCGTTATGATCAACGCGGCCAGGCTGATGGCCATATACTTCCCTAAGAACTTCAGCCTCGCCCGCGGGCGGCGACTTTTTGTCTGAGTAGTCCTCTTCTGGATGCGGACTTCCACCGCTGCTCCTCCCACCATCAAGGCCGCTGGCCTTCCCTAGACAGCGATTGCTCATCGCACACCTAGGTTTTCGGCAAGAGCAGGGGTAGGCTTTAGCTCCAGAGAACAAAAATCCGCTCTAAGCACAAGTTTGTGCCTAAAGCGCAGAACATCCCCGCAGGCCCGCTGGAAGGCTACGTTTCAGGAAGGGACGCGGCCAGCGCTGGAGACTCCTACTTGAGCACCCCGATCACATCGAAGGCATCGATACTGATGTACTTGCCGGCAAGATTGGTGGGATCCCACCGGATCTTGA
>FWPV01005533.1_pt1 | contig 25055 bp, 19 predicted proteins | sample 2228371 | NCBI WGS metagenome assembly FWPV01 (sample SAMEA103939776, study PRJEB20133) | metagenome | reverse complement strand
TTACACTGAACATGTTGCAAAGGTCTTCCTCTGTGGGTATCTGGGTGCCAACCTGCCATTCACCACTTTCAATCTTCTTCTTCAGTATCTCATATAACTGAAGATATAATTTTTGATGGTCTTCTCTGTTTATAAGTTCCATATGTTAGTTTGTTATAATGATAGTAAATTGATACAAAAGAACATAAAAAGTATAATGATTTATATCGAACTTGTCAAGCATTTTTTTACAGGGTATAATAATCTATGTTCAAACTAACCAAACTTTTTAAAAAATCTCCAGATAATCAATCTGAAAATAATTCTGTCAAAGAATTCTTAAAAACAAAATATACAGCTTTCCAGAAGCTTCTGACTACAAATAATGAAGTACTTGAAATCATGGCTGATATGGAAGAAAAGCTTTCAGGTGAATACCTTTTTGACATGCATTATTTGAAAACAAACACAAGGCTGATGGGGTATAAAATTCAGAAAATCATTGAGTATCTCAATGCTCTATCACGAAATAGATATGCAATTTTCAGTTCTATCTATGAAAACATAAATAAAGAAATAGAACAAATTTTTGAGTATAAAATGGAGGTTCCTGTAAGTGATCTTACAATACCGATTGAAAAGCTTACAGGATCAGATATAGGAATTGCAGGGGGTAAAATTGCACATCTCGGAGAGATTAGAAATTCATTGAATCTGAACAGTCCTGATGGATTTTCAATAACAGCATATGCATTTATAAAATTTATGGACCACAATATGCTTATCGAGAAGATAAACACCAAAATTAGCGAGCTAAATATACAGGACCTTGATGAATTAAATAAAGTTAGCGAGGAAATTTATGAAATGATACTCAATTCAGAGTTACCATCTGAATTGAGTGATTCAATTATAAACTCATATTCTAATCTATGTAAGAAATATGGCAAGGAAATAAATGTTTCTGTAAGAAGCAGTGCAATTAGAGAAGATTCAGAATTCAGTTTTGCAGGCCAATATGCAACTTTTCTTAATGTTCCAGGAAAATTTATAATACAAAAATATAAAGAAGTTGTCGCAAGTCTTTTCACACCAAGAGCATTGTTCTATTCCAAAACCAAAGGCTTTTCCGAGAAAGATATGGTTATGGCAGTGGGAATTCTAAATATGATTGACGCTGCCTCTGGCGGAGTAATGTATTCGAGAGACCCGAATGACCCTGTTTCAGACCATATTTTAATTAATGCAGTAAACGGGCTCGGTGTATGGGTGGTAGATGGAACTGTAACGCCAGATACTTATATAGTTTCAAGGCATCCTGAAGGTGCGATAATAGAAAGAGCTATATCAAATCAGGGAAAAATGCTCATCTGCTGCAAAGATGGAGAGTTAAAAGAAGAGGCAGTTCCTGATGATAAAAAGGGGAAGCAGTGTGTTTCTGATGAACATATAAAAGAATTGTCAAAGTATGCTATTAAACTTGAAAATTATTACAAAACACCCCAGGATATTGAATGGGCAATAGATAAATCAGGAAAAATTTATATACTTCAGTCAAGACCCCTGAGGACGTTTGATATTCTTTCATCACCTAAAGTATGCCTTCCAACAAGAATAGAAGGATATAACGTAATCCTTGATAAAGGTATTATTGCATGCAAAGGAATAGGCACAGGCAAAGCCTTTGTTCTTAAAGATGAAGAAGATCTGAGTAATTTTCCCGAAGGTGCTGTGCTTGTTGCAAAACACACATCCCCTAAATTCGTAACAATTATGAACAAGGCTTCTGCGATTGTTACAGATGTTGGAAGTCCAACAGGTCATATGGCATCACTTTCAAGAGAATATCAGGTGCCGACAATCTTAAATACAGATATCGGGACAGAGATAATAAAAGATGGTCAGGAAATAACAGTGGATGCCATAAATTGTAATATTTATGAAGGAAAAGTAGAACAGCTCATTGAATATGCAAAAGTGCGGAGGGAGCCTTTCAAAGAAACCCATCTTTTCAAAACACTCGAGAAAGTTCTTAAATTAATTGTTCCATTGAATCTGATTGATCCGGACAGTGAAGATTTCAGGCCGGAGTCATGTAAAACTTACCATGATATTACACGCTTTGCTCATGAAAAAGCGATGCACGAGATGTTTAATATCGGAGATGATTCAGATATCGAAGATTCACATACAATAGACCTTGCTGCCGGAATTCCTGTTAGTATCAGAATTCTTGATATTGAAGGCGGAGTTAAAGAAAATGTTAAGAAAGCAACACCGGATGACATACTCTCTATTCCTTTCAATGCACTTTTAAGAGGCATGAGAGCAATGCGGTGGCCTGCTCCTCCTCCGGTTGATGCTGGTGGTTTTCTGGGGATGCTCGCACATTCTGCTTCAGTGCCTGAAGAACAACTCAGAGAAACTGCAAAAAAGAGCTTTGTGCTTCTATCGAAAAACTATACTAATTTCAGTATAAGGCTCGGCTATCATTTCTCAATGATAGAGGCATATGCAGGGGAGAATTTAAATGATAATTATATAAGGTTTTTCTTTAAAGGTGGAGGTGCTTCACTCGACAGAAGATTAAGGAGGGTGAGGCTTATAAAAGAAATTCTAAAAGCAATGGATTTTAGAGTAAATGTCAAAGAAGATGTCATAAATGCGATCATTACAAAATATAACCAGGAGGCTATTGAGAATAAACTTGAAATAATGGGCAAATTAACTGCCTACACAAAACAACTTGATATGGCAATGTTTAATGACGCAGTTACAGATATGTATATAGACCAGTTCATAAAGGATTATATTAAACCTAAAAAAACAAATTAACCAGTAACTGTGTTCAAAATAATGTAAATCTTATGAAAAAAAATATTCCTTCTCTTCGCTCTTCATTATTCCTGGCAAACCATCATTTTTATTTTATTGGCAATTCGGTCACATATTTTGCTACTAAATCACCGACTTCTGTTGTGCTGTATCCCATCTTACCTGCGGCAAGGCTTTTCAAATGTTTGCCTGTAACTTCTATTACTGCATCTTCAATAAGTTTCCCGGCTTTTTCTTCTCCGAGCTGCTCAAGCATCATACCACCTGCACAAATTGCTGCGAGAGGATTAACTACATTCTGTCCTGTATATTTTGGGGCAGATCCTCCTATTGGCTCAAACATTGAGACACCTTCGGGATTTATATTACCCCCGGCAGCAATTCCCATGCCGCCCTGAATCATTGCGCCAAGATCAGTGATAATATCTCCAAACATATTATCAGTGACAATTACATCAAACCATTCAGGATTTTTCACAAACCACATTGTAGTAGCATCAACATGAGCATAATCTACTTTGATTTCAGGATATTCTTTCGCAACTTCATAAAAAGTTCTTTCCCATAAATCAAAAGCAAATGTAAGCACATTTGTCTTTCCACATAAGGTAAGTTTTTTACCTTTATTCCTTTTCTTGCAATATTCAAAAGCAAACCTGATACATCTTTCAACGCCTTTCCTTGTGTTGATTGATTCCTGAATAGCAACTTCATCCGGTGTGCCCTTTTTTAATACTCCACCCGCACCTGCGTAAAGACCCTCTGTATTTTCTCTGACAACAATAAAATCAATATCTTCAGGAGATTTATTCTTTAGAGGGCATTCAACCCCGGGATATAATTTTACAGGTCTGAGATTAATATACTGGTCGAGTTCGAACCTTAATCTGAGAAGTATCCCTTTTTCGAGTATTCCGGGTTTCACTTCAGGATGCCCGATTGCACCAAGATATATTGCATCAAATTTTTTCAATTCATCTATCGCACCTTCAGGCAGAACTTCTCCTGTTTTCAAATAACGTGCTCCTCCAAAATCATAGTTAGTAAATTCATATTTAATTCCAAGTCTCGTAGAAACCGCATTCAATACTTTCAGTCCCTCGCCTATTACTTCAGGTCCTGTTCCATCACCTGGAATTACAGCAATTTTGTAAGTTTTAGACATATGTTATCACTCCTGTGTATTTTAATTTTGAATTTTTTTCTTTGTCCATTCAATTAAACCGCCTTCATTTATTAATTCCTGCATAAATGGAGGAATCTGATTGGCTTTATATTCCTTATCGGTTGTAAGGTTTCTGATTATTCCATTATCAGCATCTATTTCGATTTCTTCGCCTTCTTTAATTTCTTCAGAAGCCACTTCAGATTCAAATATTGGAAGTCCTATGTTAAAGGAATTTCTATAAAATATTCTTGCAAAGCTTTTTGCAACAACAGCCTGAATACCTGCTGCCTTAATCGCAATCGGCGCATGTTCCCTTGATGAACCACAACCGAAATTCTTCCCGGCAACAATTACATCTCCTGATTTCACTTTATCGGGGAATTCTTTATCAGCATCCTCCATAACATGTTTTGCCAGTTCAGCCGGATCAGAAGTATTTAAATATCTTGCAGGGATTATTGCATCAGTATCTATATCATTGCCGAATTTCCATACTTTACCTCTAATTATCATAAAACCTCCAGAAGCATTTAATTTTAGAGTTACAAAGATAAGATAATACGTTAACTTAAAAAAAGCAAATGGAATAATGCTGAAATATCTATTCTTAGATCTTTATTTTATTGGGGTGATTCTGCAAATTTAAATCATTCTGGACAGTAATTATAACATATATCCAAAAAACAATAAGTGATTACCCCAAAAAAGCAGTTAAAATAATGCAGATGTTGCAAAAAATTTTATTTCTCGATACGTTAGTGTACGTTCAGAGATAGTTTACCATGAACTTTTTATGAATTACTAATAATATCGTTTTAAATAAAATCATTGAGTTAAATAAATTTTTAAGCGATGTCTGCATTATTAGGGTTAATACTAAGAAATATCTTAACCCTTTTAATCCATCTTTCATATTATATCCCAATAGTTTTCTAGATAACAAATTCCTAATTCCTTAGATTCTTTAAGAACCTCGAATGGAGGCATTGGTTTTTCATGATAAATCATTAATCCCTTATCATCAAAAACACGTGCGACTGCATAATAATAACCGCCCATTATAGGTGCATTCGGATAAGTTATGATTATCTCTCTTTTTTTCCCAGAAATTGTAGGCTTATTTGATAAGTGAGTTCCTGTAACATATACACCTCTTCCGTTATCCATTTTTATTGAAAGAGTGACATTATAAGGAATTAAATCATCTATGCATTCAATTAACATACGAAACTTTATATTGTCTCCTCGTTTTAAAGGCAGGTTATTAAGCAGTTGGAATTCTCTTATTATAGCAGGTCTCTCCTTAGTAAAATTAATAGAATCAGACTGTTCTATATTTTTCCTGTCCTTTTCAAGTTGATAAAATTCATATGCAGGTATAACTTTCTCGGGATCTCCTACCATTTCGATCTTTCCAGACTTGAGCCAAATGACTTTATCACAAAGGATGCTTATTTGATATGTACTGTGAGAACAAAATATAATAGTAACTTTTTTTTGTTTGAATTCCATAATTCTATCTATACACTTTTTTTGAAAATGCATATCTCCAACAGAGAGCGCCTCATCTATAATTAGAATATCCGGCTCAAGAGATGATATAAGTGAAAATGCAAGCCTCATTTGCATTCCTGTAGAATATGTTTTCAAAGGTCGTTCTATAAAATCCTGAAGTTCAGAAAATTCAAGTATATCGTTATACTTTGATTGAATAAAACTTCGTGAAAGTCCGAGAATATCTCCGTAAAAATAAATATTTTCCTTCCCTGTAAAATCTGGATGAAATCCTATACCAAGTTCAAGCAACGCAAGCACCCTTCCCTTCACTGAAATAGTTCCAGAACTGGGAGTCAATGTTCCTGCTATAATTTGTAACAGTGAAGTTTTTCCAGCCCCATTCTCACCTACAATACCAAGTGTATCGCCTTTCTTTAAAGAAAGATTTATGTTACTTAAAGCTACAAGTTCTCTATGAAGCTTTTGTTTAAAAATAATTTCTTTAAAACGATCTATAGACTTGTTATAGATACGATATATCTTGTTGAGGTTACTTACTGATATAACTATTTCGTTGTTCTTTTCCATCAAAAATTAATATCAAAATAATATTTTAAATATTTGATAAATCCCTCTCAAATTATTTCAAGTTTATACTTTTTGTAATGTAACAAAAACAAATTGTGTTTCGGTCGTGAGAGCACTATCATGATTTAACATTTTAAGTCTATTATAGCTACACACTTCTAAAAACTTTCCCCATGAAACCTCAGAACCATGCCATGACTCAAGTTTTCCAAAGTCTTCTATTAGAGGAGTTTTATAATCTCTTGAAATTTTACTTATGCCTTTGTTCCACCAAAGATCTTTTGTGCCTTTTGGTCTAAAACCTCTTAGATATAATCTGATGAGTTTAAATATAGACTTCCTATATAGTGGATAATCCTTAGAAATCCTGAAATGTAGAAGTGCTTTACCCCCTGATTTTAATATTCGAGATGTGTCTTTAATGTAACTTAGAACAATTTCTGGATCAATTATGTGATTAAAAACATAGAAAGAAAACACTACATCTGAACAATTATCTTTAATAGGTTGAAGATCATATCCACTACCAATAAAAAACTCAACATTATTAAGATGCTTCCAGTACTGCTTAGCCTGCTCAATCATTTCTTCTGAAATATCAAGTGCATAAACTTTTTTAAATTTTTTTGAGAAATAATGTGTCATTCTTCCAATACCGCAACCTATTTCAGTCATTGTCAGATTAGCTGTATTCTTAATTCGAGCATAAGAAAGAAGATTCTGTGCATGAATTCTGCCTATTTCCCAAAAAAAATCGAGATTTACATTAACTTTATTTTCAAAATCCGGCCAGCTTGTTATACTGAAAAAAGGGTTCTCTTTTGCCATTTGATCCCATTGTTTTTTCATTAAATCGGCCTTCATATTAAACTTTCCTTAATCTTTTCGATAAAATTTTCATAGCTTGAAACCATATTTTCAACTGAATATTTTTTTACGTTCATTATTCCATTATTGATTATTTTAAGCCTCAAACTATTATTATTTAGAAGTTCAATCACTGAATCAATCAATGCCTGTTTATCATTAAGAGGAACAAGAAACCCATTTTCCCCATTTTTTATTATAAAACCCGGTCCATAAGGACAATCAACTGAAATAACAGGTACACCACATGCCATTGCTTCGATAATTGAATTTGCAAAGCCTTCAAAATAGCAAGAGTGAATAAAAATATCGCTCTTTTTTATATATTTATACGGATTAGACTGGTAACCGGTAAAAATAACATCTTCTTCTATTTTTAATTTTCTGGACATCGCTTGAAGATTATATTTTTCAGTTCCATCGCCAATTATAAAAAGCTTAACTTTGACTTGTTTCCTTATTTGTTTAAATGCTTCAAGAACAAAAGAAATATTTTTTTCCTTTTCCAGCCTTCCCGATGTAGAAAGGATTTTAAAACCATCAGGAATTTTTAAATTAACTTCTTCTCTTAACCTTTCATCAATTTCATAAAAATTTACACTATTAGGAATTACAGCAATTTTATTTCCCTTTGCTTTGAAATATTTCATACATTCATCCTTCATGCCTTGTGAGGCAACAATTATTCCATCAGCATTTTTACAAAAAAAAGTGAAAACAAATTTAAGATAAGCTCTGCGCAACAGATTATTTTCAAAATATCTTAGATATTCAATTGAAGGGCCTCTGGGGCTAACTATTACTTTTGAATCAATTTTATAAAATATTTTTGCAAAAACGAGCAAAGCAGAAGGATAATGCATCATGCCAAAGGCTACATCAGGTCTTTCACTTGCAAGTAATGACGCAATCTTTTTAATATCTGAAATAAACACATAAGGACTTTTGAACCAAACATCTATGCCGATATCCTCGAGTGATATAAATTTATATATTTGAATATCTTGAAAAAATGAAAATAAATTTTTGGATGTTACAAGACTTACAGTAAATTCTTTTTTATTAATTTTTTCCAATAAATTAAGAGAAGTTCTCTCTGCTCCACCAAAAACATATGATGGCAATAAAAATAGCAGCTTAATCACAGGATACTTCTCCAAAAGATTTTATTAACTAATATCATATATTTTCTGGTTAAAGCACATCTGCAAAACCTTTTTTAAGTTTTCTAAATAAAAAAACACCTGCTATAAATATACTAAAAGTCGTCAATAACAAATAAGATAGCATAAAAATTTCAGGATATTTATTATAAAGTATTACATCATGGTAAGCTTCTGTCAAAACAGTAACTGGATTAATCATAATTATAATTTTCAATTTTTCGGGCACAGCACTTAAAGGATATAAAATAGTTGACATATAAAAAATTACCTGAAGTGCTACACCAAGGATATGAATTATATCACGAATATAAACAGACAATGAAGAAAGTAGCAAAGATAAACCTGACGTAAAAAGGATTTGTATGCAAAGTAATAATATGAAAATAATTATTCTTATAACAGAAACCTCTCCTTTCCAGATAAAATAAGCTGATATAAATAATATTATTCCGAAACTGTAGTGAATAAATGAAGATACAACAGAAGATAGGGGAAATAGCTCAACAGGGAAAATTACTTTTTTTATAACATGTCTTTTATCAATAATAGAAGACGCACCCCTGAATACTCCATCCTGAAATGCAAACCATGGCAGTAAACCAGAAAGCATAAAAACAAAAAATGGAATTTCACCCGTATTAGTATGTATTCTTATTTTTAATATCTTTGCAAAAACCAACCAGTACAAAACGATAAAAAGAACTGGTTGGATAAACGTCCATAACAATCCAAAAACAGAGCCAGCATATCTTTCCTTTATATCCCTGCTTAACAAAGGGGGCAAAAGTTTAAAAAGTTTTATGCTTCTTTTCTGAAATGACAGGAGGAAACTTTTTACCATGATATTCCTCTTTCCCTCAAAATTTTCTGAACTTGTTTATCGCCCAGTCTTGCAGCTTTCTTAATGTCATCCATTGCCTCCTTTTCTTTACCCATCCTGTAATATGCTGCTCCACGATTATAGTATGCAGGAGCGTATTTTGGATTTATACTAATTGCTCGAGTGAAAGAATTCACTGCGAGATCCAGTTTGCCTTTCTCTCCGTAAATTACACCAAGTTTTAAATACGCTTCAATAGCATTAGGATTAATTTGAGTTGTTTGAAGTAAATCATCTAATGCTTCATCCATCTTGCCAATCTCCATATATGCTGTCCCTCTGCTGAAATACACAACAGGGTCATTAGGCTGTAAATTTAAAAACGAATTGAAATCTGATATTGCATCAGAATATTTTTTCATTTCAAGATATGCTAGTCCTCTATTTCTGAATGCATAGGCATTAAAAGAATCGATTTCGAGTGCTTTCGAACAATCTGAAACAACTTGATTTAAATTATTCATTAATAAATGTATTTCACATCTTCCGCTATAAAAAGTAGAATTTAGAGGTTGCAATTTTATTGCAGTGCTGAAATCATTTATTGCTTTTTGGTACTCATTTTCTTTTAATAAAACACCCGCTCTATTTGCATATGCCTCTGCGAAATCAGGTTTTATTCTTATAGCTTCTGTAAAATCCTCTAATGCTTCAGCTTCTTTTCCTATATTCAAATTTATTAATCCTCTATTATTGTATGCACCAGCATAATCTCTTTTCAAAGATATTGCTCTGCTAATATCATTAAAAGCCTCTTGATAATTGCCGATTGCAACATAAGCATTTGCACGATTTAAATAAGCCTCAGCATAATCAGGATATTTCTTAATAACATCTGTCCATAAATTTAAAGAATCTTTCCAGACACCTATTTGTCTTAGAGTTAACAGACTCAATGTTACAATAATAATGAATATAGGTATTAAAAATATATAGTTCTTCTTTAGCAGCTTAAAAGAAATATCCCCGATAATTTTTTCATAAATAAATGTGAACAACAGGGATATCAAAAAAAATATTACTATTGAAGGTAGATATGCATATCTATCAGCAGCAGCCTGATTCCCTATCTGAATAATCCCGATAACTGGGAAAAGCATAAGAATATAATATAACCATGCCACAAGAAACAATTTATACCCCTTTTTCCATAAATTAAAGCAAATAATGCTTACAACAATGAAGAAAACAACAGCTAATATATAATTAATATTCGCCAGCGAAATATTGTTAGGGTATGGATATACAGGAGAAAGTCCTATCGGTAAGAATATCTTTTCGATATAAAATATAATTCCTTTAAAAGCATTTAAAATTCTTACATCAAAAGGCACTTCTTCAAATGTTCTTAAGGCACCACCTTTATGCTGAGCAATTATTGTGAGAAAAGACACTATAATGGTAAAGGCAAAAAAAGGTATTTTTTCTCTTAATATTACCCCCCATGATATGCGTTTGTCATCAGAAAGTATTCTTTTTAACGGATATATATCAAGAATAATAAAAATAAAAGGTATTGTTACAGCTATAGGCTTTGACATCAATGCAAATATAGTCGAAATAACACATGCTATATAATAAGTTATTCGTCCTTTTTCATTAGTATTTAGGTTATAAAGCATATAAAAAATAGTACTTATAATTATGAAAAACCCTGAAAGAAGATTCTTTCTTTCAGCAACCCATGAAACAGATTCTGTTTGTAAAGGATGTATACCAAAAAATACTGAGGTAAAAAAAGCAGTGATAATTGTTTTTTCTATGAAGTCGTTACCGTTTGATTTTTCAATACTATTCTTTTTTGCAGAAAGAATTAGTAAAACAGATAGAATAAAAACAAGAACTGCGTTCACGCTATGGAGAATTACACTACTCAAATGGTGACCTAAAGGATTAAGATTCCATAAAGCATAATCAACCGCATGTGAAAACCACGTTAATGGATGCCAGTTAGAAGCATTAAATTCTATCGACCATATGAAAAACTTTTTATCAATAGAACGGATATTAACATTATTATAAACGTATTCATCATCATCCCAGTTTACAAATCTATTATCACAGGATGGTACAAAGATAATAAATGTAACTATGAATATAAAAAGAGCAGATAAAATAAACTGCTTTTGGTGAACCCTAAAAAATTCCTTTTTTTCTTCCTTCAAATATTTTAAACCTCCCGAGATTATTTTTTTGAAGAACGAATTTTAAAAGTGATATTAATGTTGAAACTCCGTAAATTATACTTCTTTTCAGGTTTATTGATGAAGCATCTTTGCTGTATCTACATGGCACAGGAAGATCACCGATTCTAAAATTAAAATAAACTGCCTGTAAAAGGAATTGCGAATCAAATACAAAGTCATCAGAATTATTATGATAAGGTATAGTCTCAAGAACTTTCCTTGAGTAAGCTCGGTAACCTGAATGCCACTCTGAAAGATTTTGACCAGTTAAAATATTCTCAATTAATGTAAGAACTCTATTTGCAATATATTTATATAAAGGCATTCCTGATTGAAGACATTGTTTACGTGTTCTCACACGAGAACCAAGAATTATATCACATACATCTTTCTCGATAATTTCAGCAAATAATGGAGCAAGTCGACTATCATATTGATAATCAGGATGTATCATAATGATGATCCCGGCTCCTCTTTTTAAAGCTTCGTCATAGCATGTCTTCTGGTTAGCACCATAACCTTTATTTTTATTATGTTTTATGACAATCAGGTTAAGTTCTTCAGCAATTTTCACTGTATTATCAGTGCTTCCATCATCAACAAGAATTATTTCATTCGCAAAACCTTCAGGGATATCCTTCACTGTCTTCTCAAGAGTTGTTTCAGCATTGAAAGCAGGCATAACGATAACAACTTTTTGTTTCATGTTATTAAATTTTAAGTCCTCATCATCAATATCATCATTGGCGTGCCGGTTTTATCTTTTGCGTAAAGTGAGATTATATCTTCTGAAGAATTTATTACACCACCCAGTATTGAATAAGAGATATAATGAGAAAGATTAATCGTTCCTGAAATATTTTCATGTTCATTATCTGTGATTTTTATTTCTCCAGTAAATACACCCCTTTCCTTTTTTGAATCAGCCCAATCACCTTTAATTATTCCTGCATTATTTATTTCCAGGGTGCCATAAATAGTATCAGCATCAGAAGGAATAAAAATACTCCAATTTCCTTTTAAAGAATCGGGAGAAAATTCTTTAACTTTTTTAATAGCTAAAGTAGATATGCCTTCAAATCTGGTTGAAATCCCACCAGCCAAAATCATAACATCTTTATAAAGATTTAACCTGCCGTTTAGATCAGCGGTAAAAGGTCTATTATTAACAAATTGCAATTTACCTGTTATATTTCCGGAAGAACTTAAATTTAACTCCCCGTAACACTGTAACGTATCACCTGATGGCAAAATATACGAACACGATGCTATATCTGGCAAGTTATCAACTGAAATAGTAAATAGACCTTCCATTGGGAAAATCCATATGTTATTTAAATCATTCTGTGAAAACTCGCCACCTTTTTTAATGAGTACTCCAATACCTTTTCTTCCAAGATTAAAACTTGCTGAATAAACAATAATTTCTTTGTTTGATGACATCTTGCCTTTATAGATAGCAATCTTTTCATTTGTATTGGAATCAGGTAAAAAAGCATTTATATCACCTGTAATAAAACCATCGCTTAAAATATTAATTATTCCTCCTGTAAATTTTTGAATATCTACGCCAAAATTATTAACAATTCCTCCAGAGACAGTGCCTGAGGGCCCTATATCTATTGAACCATAACTTCCAAATATGCCTGCTAATTTACCAAAATGTATTAATTCCCACGAGCCCTGAAGATCTGCATAAGAAAATGTTTTTTTATTAACCGAGGTACTTCCACAACCTAATAAAATAACAACGAATAATAATATAAATAATTGCAATCTTGTTTTCATTGTAATTCTCCTTTGTTATTATTTTTTTCAGTAACGTCTATTAATAATTCATTTTATAATTTAGTATAAGGCTTCAAACCTCTGTCATAGGTGATAAAATATCACCTATAAAATTTATAAAACAGTAGATTCATTCCAACTAAAATTTTAACACAACTTTAATGAACTTCTATACCTTATATCGAGACATCAATTTGAAAGTCTTATTCAGAGATATAAGGGTAACCACTATGTTGAGTTTTTATTTGTTGGCAGTTATACTCGGAATAACGCCAAAGATAGTATAAAAGATAGATGATTTAAAATTGTGTTTAACTTAAAAAATGCAAATGGAATAATTTTTATTTGAATATCACTCCAACTTTATCCCCAACTTTTATTCCAAATTCTAATGAGGCGTTTCCGTTTTTAACAAATAATTCGATATAATTGAAACTATTGATAAGTGAATATATTCCCCTGTCATTTACATCTGAATAAAAATTCTTAAAAGGAGCCTCCATCCCTTTTACTAAAACGCTCATTTTTTTACCAGTGTTGTTTTGAGAAATCTCTGTTAGTTTCTGAGCAGGTATGTTTGTGGTAAGATTACCGAACCTGTCAATATATATAATTTCACCTTCGATAATATTTTTTGCAGGGAAAGTTGGCAGAGGTATCGGAAGATTTACATAATCCTTTACAGGCTCTCCAAAATTCATTAAATCAACGCCTTTTGAAAGCCATGCTGCTACAGGTGCAAAAATATCTCTTCCATGAAATGTTGCGCTCCGGGGAGAAAGAAAATAATGTTCTGAGGTGACATGAATTACATCTACATCTTCGACAATCGTATATATACGTGAAAATATTCCATTGTCAGGTCCCACAAGATAATGGCGGGCAGTCGATACTATAATAGGTCTTCGGGATGAACCAACACCCGGATCAACCACTACAATATGAATTGTTCTGTAGGGGAAATACATAAAACTTGTCTCTATAGCAAAAGCTGCCTGCATGATATTACCGGGCGCTATGTCATGGGTTATATCAACTATATTTATCGAAGGATTAATACCAAGAATTACACCTTTCATAATGCCGACAAATGGGTCTTTGTATCCAAAGTCAGTCGTCAGAGTTATTACCGGTGCACTTGCCATTAACACCTCCTATTATATTTTTAATATCATCAATTGACTTTCTTTTCAAATAATTTTCAATACCATCTAAAATATCAATAGTAGCACGAGGGTTCACGAAATTGCCGGTACCTACCTGAATAGCAGTAGCTCCAGCCAGCAAGAATTCAATAGCATCATTTGTATTCATTATTCCACCGATTCCAATAACAGGTATTTTCACTGCTTTTGCGGCTTCCCATACCATTCTTAATGCGATTGGTTTTATTGCAGGGCCTGATAAACCGCCAGTTATATTGGCAATCCTTGGCTTCCATGTTTCAGTATCAATAGCAAGTGCAGGGATCGTATTTATCAAAGATATTGCATCACTTCCACAATCCTCTGCTATCTTTGCAAATAAAGGGATATTTGATACATTGGGTGAAAGTTTTGTGATTAATGTAATACCCTGAACTGCCTGTCTTACCTTAGAAATAAGTTTTGCGAGCATTTTTTCATTTGTCCCGAATGCGATGCCTCCTTTTTTTACATTCGGGCATGATACATTAAGCTCAACAGCTTCTATTCCTGAATCTTCGAGAGATGCTGAGAGCCTTATATAATCAGTAATTGAATTGCCCAGTATATTTACGATAAATTTTGTATTTAATGTTTTAAGGAAAGGGAGTTTTTCTCTTATAAATTTTTTTAGCCCTACATTCTGAAGCCCGATAGCGTTTATCATCCCGCACGGGGTTTCGCAGATTCTCGGAGGAGGATTCCCTTCCATTGGTTTCAAGGATATACCTTTGACCACTATTGCTCCAAGTCTGTTTAAATCCACAAAATCTGAATATTCCTGTCCATATCCGAAAGTGCCAGAAGCTGTCATGACAGGATTTTTAAGGCTCAATTTTCCTATGTTTACAGATAGATTCAAAATCTCACCTTATTCTGATAAACTACCAGATTATTTCCTCAAAGGGGAAAACCGTTCCTTCTTTGCAGACTCTTTGATACCCACTTTTAGTCTTTACAGCACATCCAAGACATGCTCCAAAACCACATGCCATATTCTCTTCAAGTGAAGCAAAACCTTTAATGTTATTTTCAGAAGCTATCTCAGATATTGATTTCAACATTTGTTTTGGTCCGCAGGCATAAATTATTAGAGAATTAATTATCTCTTGATGGGAATTGAGGAAATCCCTCAGTAGTCCATCAACCATTCCCCTTTTTCCGTATGAACAATCATCTGTACATATAAAGAATTTACCGTCTGATTTTTCAATCTCATCTAACAATACGAGTTCATCTCTGGTTTTTGCTCCATAAATAAGGTACTTTTTGTTTAATTCATAGTATAAGGAAAGAATTGAAGCTATTCCAGTTCCACCTGCTATTAACAAAGGAACTTGAGAATCATCATGTGAAGGATAACCATTGCCAAAAGGTCCTGTCAGACTTATAATCTTGCCCTGATTAAAATCCTTCATCAAACCTGTGCCTTTTCCCCTAACAGCATAAAGAAATTGTATTCTGTCTGTATTTTTCCTGAGATAGCTGAAAGGTCTTTTAAGTAAAGGATCAAATGAAGAATCAGGCTGTATCATATAGAACTGTCCAGGAGAAGGGATAATTGTTTCTTCTAACGGCTTTATTTCAAGAATGTATGTCCTGGAATTTAATTTAGAATTTTTTATAACCTTTGCCTGAAAATTCTTACTCAAAAGTTATCTCTAATATCTCATACTCCATTGTTCTGGCAGGAGCCTTGATATTAACAACATCGCCTATTTCTTTATTCAACAATGCTCTGCCAACAGGGGAGCTTATTGAAATTTTTCCGCATTTAACATCAGCCTCTTCTGGACCAACAAGTCTGAATATTTTTTTCTCATCAGTATCAAGGTCAAGAACCTTTACCTTGGCACCAAAAGCTATTTTGCTCTGAGAAATTTTAGATGGGTCGATAACATCAGCCAGAGCCAGTTTAGTCTTTAGTTCCTGAATACGGCCCTCGATAAAAGACTGCCTTTCCTTTGCAGCATGGTATTCAGCATTTTCAGACAGGTCTCCATGAGCTCTTGCCTCTGATATGTCTTTTATATTTTTTGGTCTCTCAACTTTTAGAAGATGTTCAAGTTCTTCCTTGAGTTTATTGAAACCATCGGGTGTCATAGGTATTCTTTTAAGCAAGTTAATCCCTCCTTATGGTAAGTATGATACTTTAACATTTTCAATGTGATTTTTTCAAAAAAGGGATATAACTTCCTCTAACCTGACTTTTGTAATTTCTCTTGTTTTTCTGTCTTTTATCTCAACCAGACCTTCTTTAAGATTTTTTTCCCCGATAATTATATGGACAGGCACTCCTATTAAATCTGCATCCTTGAATTTAACACCAGCCCTCTCATTTCTATCATCCATAAGCACATCAATATTTTTCTCTTTTAAACCTTTATATATTCTCTCAGAGACTTCCATTGTTCTTTCATCATTTACATTAAGGGGCAGAATTTCTATGTCAAAAGGAGCTATGCTTTTAGGCCAGATTATGCCGTCTTTATCATGATTCTGCTCTATAGCAGCAGCAGCTATTCTTGCAGGACCTATTCCATAGCTTCCCATGACAAGTGGTTTTTCCTGTCCACTCTCATCAAGATAGAATGCTTTCAGAGGTCTGGAATATTTAGTGCCAAGCTTAAAAATATTTCCTATCTCAATGACCCGTTCTATTTTGACAGGTGCATTACATTCAATGCATAGCTCACCTTCCTTCGTGACATGTATATCATGCCACTCGGCCTTAAAATCTTTTTCGGGTTTAATACCTTTTACATGGTAATGTTGCTTATTGGCGCCGCTGATAAATACTCCTTCTTTCAAACAGGCATCAGCGATAATTCTGATTTTCTGATTATGTGGACCAATAAAACCTGCTTCAACACCAAGAATTTCTTTAACTTCCTGTTTATGAGCAGGCCTGAATTTACCAACAATTCTATTTAGTTTTTTCTCGTGAAGTTCCTGATCACCTCTTACAAGAGCAAGGACAGGAATATTATCATTATTTATAATCAGAATGCTTTTTATAAAATATTCAGGCTTTATTTTCAGAAAATTTGAGACTTCCTGAACAGTTCTCTTCTCAGGTGTATATACTTCCTCAAATTCCCAGTTCACGGTTTCTAACTTATGTGGAATTGATTTTGCAAGTTCGATATTTGCTGAATAGCCGCAGGAACTGCATAAGACAACTTCATCTTCGCCTGCTGAACTCGGAGCCATAAATTCATGAGAAGTTGCTCCTCCCATCATTCCAGGATCTGACTGCACCATGTAGAATTTCAACCCACACCTTGAAAATATTTTTTTATAAGCCTCAGCATGTAATTGATAAATCTTTTCGAGCCCCTCTTCATCTTTATCAAAACTATAGCTGTCTTTCATTATAAATTCACGGGTTCTTAGCACACCGCTTTTCGGTCTTGCTTCGTCTCTCAGTTTTGTTTCTATCTGATACCATACCTGCGGAAGGTCTCTATATGAACGTATTTCTCTTGCAGCGAGCCATGTCATTATTTCTTCATGTGTCATGCCAAGACACATGTCACGACCTGTTCTGTCTTTTAACCTGAACATTTCATCACCTATTTCATACCATCTGCCTGTTTCCTGCCAGACTTCGGCAGGATGCAGAATTGGCAGAGATATTTCCTGAGCACCTATGGCATTCATTTCTTCTCTTAAGATTTTATATATTCTGTCAAATACTTTAAGGCTTAAAGGCAGATAAATGTATATTCCTGCAGCAAGCTGTCTGATGTAACCTGCCCTTAGCATCAGAATGTGACTTACTGCTTCAGCATCAGAAGGTACTTCCCTTAAAGTTGGGATTAACATTTTCGAGAAATACATTTTCTCCTCCATTTTGAATTATGTTTATTAATTTGTTATTGTAGCACAGTTGTATTTATAAAACTTGATAAAATAAAGGATTGAATATAAACTCTAAATATCTATTCTTCCTGGAGGGTGGTTATGAGGTATAAGACATTATTTTCACTTATAATTCTTTTCTTTTCATATCCTTTATTTTCACTTGCATCAGATGAATCTATAATAGAGAATTTTTCTCCCCGTGGATCTATTAAAAATGTCAGGCAGGTTTCTGTGCGTTTTTCAGAGCAGATGGTTTCCTTTGGAGATCCAGAACTACCTGAACCATTTGAAATAAAATGTTCTGAAAAAGGAAAGGGAAGATGGATAGACAGTAAAAACTGGGTATATAATTTTGGAAGGGACTTACCTGCTGGAATATCATGTGAATTTATTCTTAAAAAAGGGCTGATAACTCTATCAGGAAAACAAATTCAAGAAAAGAGAGTTTTTTCATTTAATACAGGAGGACCTTCCATAATTGAAATCCATCCATATGAAGGTTCTGAATATATTAATGAAGATCAGATATTCATACTTTCACTTGATGCTGAACCTTTGGAAGAATCTGTCCTGAAGAATGCTTTTTTTTCGGTAGAAGGAATTATTGAAAAAATTGGGATAAGAATAATCAAGGGCAAAGAAAAAGAAGAAATTTTAAAAACCAGATACAGAAGACATGATATTCAGATGCCGCAGATGTTGATACAGGCAAAACAGATATTTCCTTCTAATGTTAAGGTCATGCTTGTATGGGGCAGAGATATTGAATCATCAAGCGGTATAAAGAATGAACAGGATCAGGTTTTGCATTTCAAATCAAGAGGGCCGTTTACTGCTACATTTACCTGTGAAAGAGAAAATGCAGCATCTGATTGTATTCCTCTGCTTCCAATGTACCTGAGTTTTTCATCGCCTGTTCCACAAAAATTCATAAAAAATATTGTATTAAAAAGCAGTGAGAATAAAATTTACAGACCATCTGAAACAGATAATAAACAGAAAGATGATTATTTTTATAGTGTAACTTTTCATGGACCATTTCCTGAGAAGACTTCTTTTGTGATAGAGATTCAGGAAGATATAGAAGATGATTCAGGAAGAAAACTTTCTAATATTGATAAATTCCCGCTTACTGTAAAAACTGATTTTTATCCACCTCTTGCCAAATTTTCAGCAAGGTTCGGTATTATAGAGTCAATTGACCCTGTTCTGCCTGTAACAGTAAGAAATATAGAACCACAGATTAAAACGAGTCTATTCAAGTTAAACAGCATTTCGAATCCGGCTCAGGAAATCAAGGGAAATATTAAAAATATTCATTTTGATAAAGAAGAAGAGATTATTGAATGGCTCAAGAGGCTTGTTTCTGCAAAGAGGGAAAAATCAATTTTTGAAAGTGAAAATTCTTTAAAATCATCTCATCAACAAAAGCCTAATATAAAAGAACTTGATATACCAAAATTAGAGGGCTCAAAGTCTTTTGAAGTTGTAGGCATTCCATTGAAAGAAAAAGGGTTTTACATTGTAGAACTTGAAAGCAAAATACTCGGGATCTCTTTGCTTGGAGAACAAAAACCACTATATGTTCCGGCAGGAGCTCTTGTTACAAATCTTGCCGCACATTTTAAATGGGGAAGAGAATCATCTCTTGTCTGGGTAACAAAACTTAATGATGCAACTACTGTCCCTGATGCTGATATACATATAAGAGATTGTAACGGAAAGATTATCTGGAAAGGCAAAACGAATATTGATGGCATAGCAATAATTAAAGAAGAATTGCCTGATTATAACAGACTTCCGGAATGTCCGCTTGAAATAAATTATCGTGATGTTGAGCAGGCAATGACCTCGATTAACAGCGGATTATTTGTTTTTGCAAGGAAAGACAATGATCTGACCTTTGTTCATTCTAACTGGGATAATGGAATTGAACCATGGAGATTCAATTTACCCGAGGCATCTTATCAGGGACCTGTTATTGCTCATACTGTTTTTGACAGAACTCTTTTTAGAGCAGGGGAAACTGTTCACATGAAACATTTAATCAGGAAACATACAACCAGGGGATTTGAATTTCTTGATGAAAAAGAATTACCTAAATCCATGATTATTCAGCATACAGGAAGCAGTCAGAGATATGAATTTCCACTTAAATGGGATGAAAATCGAGTTTCTCTGACTGACTGGGAAATACCTGTGCAATCAAAACTCGGCAACTATGAGGTCATTCTTCTCAAGAAGGATATTGAGAAGCCCTCTTCAAGGACAAATGTTGGTGGATATGAATCAGGTGATGAAGAATACTTTATTCCTGATGGATGGCAATCAGGAACATTCAGGGTTGAAGAGTTCAGAGTACCTCTTATGAAAGTCATAATACAACCTCCTGTTGAACCATTAATTAATGCATCTGAAGCTAATATTGATATTATGCTCACATATCTTTCAGGAGGAGGAGCTGGAAATGCGCCTGTAAAACTTAGAACGATTATCAAGCCCAAACAAATATTTTTCAATGATTATCCAGATTATTTATTTTCAAATGGTGAAATAAAAGAGGGTTTAAAAACAAGAACAGGTTTTTATGAATCAGAAGAAAGAAGGAATGATTCAAAATATTCAATCAAGACTCAGGATATTCTGCTCGATAAGACAGGAAGTTCAAGAGCAACAGTCAAAGATATTCCAGAAATTATGCAACCACATGATTTACATGCTGAGCTTGAATACAGGGACCCTAACGGTGAGATACAGACATCTTCAATGAAAATACCTTTATGGAATTCCGGATTTCTTGTCGGTATTAAACCTGATTCATGGGCATTGTCAGGAGAACTTTTTAAGTTCACTGTCGCTGTGATTGATCTGAATGGAAAAGCTGTTTCAAAAGCTCCGGTTAAAGTCGAATTATTTCAGAAGCTTCATTACTCGCACAGAAAAAGGCTTGTTGGAGGATTCTATGCATATGAACATGTAACTGAAATAAAAAGACTTGGTAATGTTTGCGAAGGGGTAACAGATTCAAATGGTTTGCTTTTATGTGAAGCTAAATCTTCTGTTTCAGGTAATGTTATTATTCAGGCTCAAACTTTCGATGAATACGGAAATAAATCAGTAACCCATCACGAAATATGGGTTGCGGGGAAAGATGACTGGTGGTTTGATGTAACTGACAATGACAGGATAGACCTGCTGCCTGAAAAAAAGAGATATGAGCCTGGTGAGATAGCAAAATTTCAGGTCAGAATGCCTTTCAGAGAAGCAACAGCTCTTGTTACAGTCGAACGGGAAGGGATAATTGATACTTTTATAAAAAAATTATCAGGCAAATCCCCGATTATTGAAATTCCCATAAAAGGTAATTATGCTCCAAATGTATTCATTTCAGCATTGCTCGTTCGTGGCAGGGTATCTGAACCACAGCCAACTGCTATGGCTGATCTTGGCAGGCCTGCTTATAAACTTGGTATTTCTGAAATTAGAGTCGGCTGGAAAGCCCATGAATTAAAAGTATCAGTTGAACCTGAAAGGTCTGTCTATAAGATACGTGAAAAAGCAAAAATTCGCATAAAAGTTAAACTTTCTGATGAAGAAAAGCTCTTAAAAGATAAGTCCAGATATGAAGTTGCTGTTGGTGCAATTGATGAGGGTCTGCTCGAGTTAATGCCCAACCAGAGCTGGAAATTGCTTGAATCAATGATGACATTAAGAGGCTATGAAATACATACATCTACTTCCCAGATGCAGGTTGTGGGAAAAAGACATTACGGACTCAAAGCTTTACCTCATGGAGGCGGCGGAGGAAGACAAACAATAAGAGAATTATTTGATACTCTTCTTTACTGGAATCCGAAAATTGTTCTTGATAAAAAAGGAGAGGCAGAAATTGAAATTCCTTTAAATGATTCTTTAACAGGTTTTAGAATCGCAGCAATTGCCTTTGCCGGAAATGACCTTTTTGGTGAAGGTGAGGCAAGTATAAGAACAACACAGGATTTAATGATAATTTCAGGAATTCCTCCTGTAGTTAGAGAAGGAGATTCTTTCAGAGCAAACTTTACAGCCAGAAATGCTTCTGACAGGAACATGAAGGTCAGAATAAACGGGGTAATGAAGACCGATACTGCAAATCAAAATCTTCGTGAAATTATTGAGAATATTTCCGCTGGAGAGGCAAAGGAGTTTGGATGGGATATTACCGTGCAATCAAACATAAATAAAATCGAATATGAAATCAAGGCTTCTGAAATAAAAGACAGTTTATCCGAAAAAATAAATAACGCTTCTGATACCCTCAGAATTTCACAGAAAGTTCTCGAAGCAATACCATTACGTATATTTCAATCAACAATGGCTCAGATTGAGAAAATGTATTCTTTCGATATTAAAAAGCCTGAAAAAGCTTTAAGTAATAGAGGAGGAATTTCTTTAACTTTAAGGCAAAGATTATCAAATGGACTCGGAGGGATTGAGTGGGTAATGAAACGCTATCCATATACATGTATGGAACAGAAGATTTCAAAGGCAATAGCATTAAGAGATTCCAGACTATGGGATAGCGTAATATCTGAACTACCTGCACATCTTGATAGCGATGGACTTGTAAAGTTTTTCCCTTCCTGCAGTTCAGGAAGTGATATCCTGACATCCTATATACTTTCAATTTCAAAAGAAGCAGGATTGAATATACCATCTGATATTAAAGATAAAATGAAACAGGGTCTCATCGGTTTTATAGAAGGTCGTGTTATCAGATGGTCTTCATTACCAACAGCAGATCTTTCAATCAGAAAAATAGCAGCTATAGAAGCATTATCAAGATGGGGATTTGCAAAACCTTCCATGTTATCATCTGTAACTATAGAACCTAATCTATGGCCAACTTCTGCACTGCTCGACTGGATTAACATACTTTTAAGAGTTAAAGGAATTCAGGAGCGGGAAAAGAAAATCGAACAGGCTCTTCAGATTCTGAGAACCAGAGTAAACTTTCAGGGAACAACATTTGGATTTTCAACAGAGAAAAACGATTATCAATGGTGGCTTATGTCATCTCCTGATACAAATGCTCTCAAGACTATTCTGACACTGCTTGAGTTTAATTTATGGAAGGATGATATTCCACGATTTGCAAAAGGAGCTTTAAATCGTCAGATAAAAGGTTGCTGGAATACGACAATTTCTAATGCATGGGGTGTTCTTGCAATGGAAAAATTCTCGAGAAAATTCGAATCAGAGAAAATTACAGGTATTACATATGCACGGACTAAAGGTGAATATGAATCTACTAACTGGTTAGATAATCCCGAAGGTGGCATTATGAATTTTCACTGGTTATCCGAACAGGATTCTTTGAAAATATCACACGAAGGTACCGGGACTCCGTGGGCAACAATTCAGAGCCTTGTGGCTATTCCTTTAAATGAGCCTCTTTCTAATGGTTTCAGGATAAAGAAGAATATTGTACCAGTTGAGCAAAAAAATAAAATGGTATGGAGCAGGGGTGATGTATTAAGAGTAAGAATTGAAATAGATGCACAGACAGATGTGACATGGGTTGTTGTAAATGATCCTGTACCTGCAGGTTCTGCGATTCTCAAAACAGGCTTTGCAAGAGATTCAAAAATTCTCATAGAAGACGAAAAACAAAATAATTGGGTTTACCCTGTATTTACAGAACGTGCTTTTGATTCATTCAGGGCATATTATGAATTTATTCCTAAAGGAAAGTGGACTGTTGAATATACAATAAGGCTTAACAACGAAGGAATATTCAACTTGCCTCCAACAAGAGTGGAAGCTCTCTATGCGCCTGAATTTTTCGGTGAATTGCCTAACGAAAGTATCACGGTAGAATATTGATAACATAAAAAAGGTCATGGAAGTCAAAAACAAGAGGCAAATAAAAAAGCTTATGGATGATTTCAATATAGACTCAGGTGAAGCAGAAGCACTAATTCTCGGTATTCAGGAAGATACAGGCGTTGTCCCAACAGATGACAGAAATGTCATTAAGACATGTAAAATGTTGAAATTATATTTTATTACTGCGATTGCTGGAAATAATCACATTTCCCAAAGAATAATATATAATTATGGCAAAAAGGGCTTAGCTAAAAGGCGAAACCGATTATTTCAGTTTTCAGGCTTAATGGATAATCTAAAATTGTATAGAAAGGAGGATATGTTATGCCAACGGCTTTAGAGAACAGGTTGTCCAGGTTAATTCATGAGATAAAAGAGATAAAAAAAGAGATAATTTTTCAGGAAATCACAATGGCTCATGCTGCAAAGAATAAATTGAACAAATGGAAGGTGTTAGGAAGCAAAGTGTCATCGTTATGGGATAAAGTTTCAGCAGTTGAAGAAATATCACAACAGCGAGAAAAATCATGGTAAGAAGGCTAACTGTTGATAGCTCCGTGATAATCTCATCGCTTTTAAAGAATGAACCCCGCCATAAAGAAGCTTTTGCAATATTAGAAGACATACTAAAGGGCAAAAGCTTTGCCATAATGCCACTGTCTATTTTAATTGAAGTTGTTGCTGCTATCAGAAGAAGAACTGGCTCTGAAGAATTGGCGACACAGATAAAAGAAGAACTTATCAGTATAGATAATATCTCTTTTGTAATTCTTGATGATAAGACTGCAATGGAAGCCTCAGATATTGCAGCAAAGACAGGTCTGCGAGGAATGGATGCAATAGTAGTGTAGGTCGTAAAAGAATTTGGCACAGAGTTAATAACTTTTGATAAAGACATGATGAAAAAGGCAAAAGGGGTTTTAAAAAGGAAGTAATTAAGAAATTAATTTATATTTATAATTATGGCAAGTCATATGTGGAATGAGAACAGGTACGGTAAAAAAGGGGAAACTGGTTATTTCACAATTCTCAGGCTTAATCTAAGAAAGAACAACTATGCCAAAAACCAACGAAGCAACATCAACAGATTTAAAGGTTATTGAAAGGCTGATTCAGCTTGGCTGGAAGCGGGGAGATCGTCCTAACATTTCTCTGAAAAATATTTCATAATTGTTACAAGTT
>FWPV01005532.1_pt1 | contig 25057 bp, 23 predicted proteins | sample 2228371 | NCBI WGS metagenome assembly FWPV01 (sample SAMEA103939776, study PRJEB20133) | metagenome | reverse complement strand
CGTGGAACATCGGCGCCCCTTACCGGGGTCAGGCCTTCTTTCACTTCAACGGGTCGCGGTCCCGTTTCTCCTGACACGCGCCACCGTCGGCCTCCTCCCCCGGATCCCGCGGCACCAGAAGGCTCCAGGCACAAAACAGTTCGTGATAACGGAGGATGAAAACCTCCCCCGATGCGGTCTTCACTCTAAAATAACGCATGGGGACCCACTGCGCGTCCAGGCGCCCTTCATACCACCGGTCCATGATTTCGATCAAGGGGTAGTGTCGCTCCCTCCACCAAAACGCCTGGGGTTCCTGGGAGCCCCTGTGGTGGTCCCGCGTGGTCACCCGAATCCTTTCAAACCGCATGGCGCCCTCCCCTGCCCTTCAATGCCGTCGGATCGCCTCTCCTCTTTTCAATATCATGAATCGCAGGCTCCCTGAAATGGGCCCCCTTCCGGTCTCCACGGCGCCGGCACAATCTCCTCGACTCCCCGGCAAGGAACACTTAAATTAATGACATCAGCTGCTTAGGCTCTCTGGTCACTGCACCGCTCATGGAGGAGGGCAACATGGACCGGAAGGCGATACTCGTGATCGACATGTTGAACGATTTCCTGGATCCCCAGGGAGTACTTTACTGCGGGGAGAGAGCGCGGAAGATTATTCCTGCGGTGCGGCAATGGGTGGACGCCTTCAGCGAGCGAGGCGACGCCGTGATTTACCTCCAGGACGCCCACCTCCCGGATGATCCCGAGTTCGACCTGTTTCCGCCGCACGCGGTCAAGGGGACCTGGGGAAGCCGGATCATCCCGGAACTGGAACCCCCCGCCGGCGCCGTCACCATCGAAAAGACGCGCTACAGCGGATTTTACGGCACCCGCCTGGAAGAGGTGCTCGCCCGATTCGGTCCCGCGCAAGTGTGGGTCACCGGGGTGTGCACCTCCATCTGTGTCATGGACACCGTGGGAGGACTGCGAAACCGGGACTACCCGGTGGTCGTCCCCAGAGGCGGCGTCGCGGATTTCGATCCGGAATTCCATGATTTCTCGCTCAGGCGGATGGAACGGATTTACGGGGCGACCCTGGCCTGAAGGCCGCGCGGACGGCACAGCGACAGCCGAAAAGCGAAGAAGGAAGCGAACCATGTGTTCTTGGGGACCTTCCAGCCCGAAAAGGAAGAGGAACGGGTCAGCTGAGGCCGGGCTCCAAGCCCAGCTCCTGCCGGATCCGACGCCAAAAGAGAACTTGGCGAGGTCCACCGCCCAGGGGGAGGACATATTGGAAGGGGGGCAGAGGCTCCAGGCCCGCCTGTCGTGCGGTCCGGGTGAGAATCGACGCCGCCGTGGTGGCGTGCGCGGTCGTCCACCAGGCGAAAAGGCCGCCTGGGGCCAGTTTCCTGCGGGCCAGGAGCAGCAGGTGGTCCGGTTCCAGGCGGACGGCTCGCATGACGATGGCATCGTAGCCTTCCACTGGTTCCCATGAGTGAGTTCTGACGGCGAAGCGCTCCCAGTTTTCGTTCACGATGCGAATGCCGTCCATCGCCAGTTCGGCGGCGATCACTTTCAAGAAACTGCACTTCTTTCGAGCGGATTCCAGGAGGACGATCTGAAGTCCCGGATGGAGGATCTTCAGAGGGACGCCGGGGAATCCCGGGCCGGTCCCCACGTCCAGGACCCAGCCCCGGTGGGGGAGCAAGGTCCCCGGAACAAGGCTGTCCATGATGTGCTTCGAGACGATCCCTTCCAGGTCGACGATTCTCGTGAGATTGACGGAGGCATTCCATTGGAGCATCCGGACCACGTGCCGATGGCAGCGGAGCGCCTGAGCCTGAGAGAGGGGGATCCCCGCGGTCTCCGCGGCGGAGAGAAGGCGCCGGACGAAAGCGTCCTCCGGAAAGGGCGGCCGGTGGGCGATGGGATCCATGTGCGGCCGGGCTCCTTCCCCTACTTTCCGATGCAGAATTTGGAAAACACCTCGTCCAGGAGATCCTCGGGGGTCCCGATGCCGACAATGGACTCCAGGGCGGTTCGTGCGGCGCGAACTTCCGCGGCCACCAGTTCCAGGAAATCGCCGTCTGCGATGAGGCGGGCGGCTCGTCCCAGGGCGGAGGCGGTCTCATCCAGGGCCTGCTTCTGGCGAAGGTTGGGAATGAAGGCCGGATGGGCGGAAAGCTGAACGTCCCGGAGAAACAGGACGCGGATGGTTTCCCGCAGTTCCTGGATATCGTCGGGTCGAAGCACGGAAAGACTCACCGCGTGCTCGACCCCCGGGTACCGGTCGAAAACGTCCTTGCGCTCAACCACCTGCGGGAGATCGGCCTTGTTGAGGACCACCAGGTGTGGCCTGTGGAGGACGTGGGCCGCGATCAGGTCGTCGTCGCAAGAGAGGGGGCGGCTGGCGTCGATGAGCCAGATCACCAGGTCCGCTTCTTCGACGCAACGAAGCGCCCGCTCAATGCCGCAGGACTCGATGGTGTCGGCTCCGCTTCGGACGCCCGCCGTGTCCAGGACGCGCACGCAAATCCCTTGGATGACGAAAGTGTCCTCGATGATGTCCCGCGTGGTTCCAGGGATGGGGGTCACGATGGCCCGGTCTCGTCCGACGAGGGCGTTGAGGAGCGAAGATTTCCCCACGTTGGGTTTTCCGGCCAGCACCAGGGCCAGTCCTTCCCGAAGCACCCGTTGCTCGTCGTAACGGGAGGCGAATTCACGGACAGCGGGAAGGAGCCTGTCGCGCAGTTCCCGTGAAACGGCGTCGTGCCCTGAGGATCCCTCTTCCTCTTCCCGTTCTTCGGGAAAGTCCAGAAAGGCTTCCAGGCGGGCTTCGATGTTCAACAGTCGACGGCGCCAGGCGTGGACGGTTTCGCTGAGTTCCCCCCGCAGCTGGCGCCCGGCGATGGCCAGTTCCTGCTCCGAGCGCGAACGGATGAGCTCGACCACGGCTTCGGCCTGGGAAAGATCCAACCGGCCGTTCATAAACGCCCGGCGCGTGAACTCTCCGGGCTCGGCCAGGCGCACGCCCTGAGCGAGGACCAGCCGGAGTATCCGATCGAGGATGGCGTAGCCGCTGTGGCAATTGATTTCCACGACGTCCTCGCCGGTGTAACTTCGGGGTGCCTTCATGTAGCTCACCAGCACCTCGTCCAGACGTTGGTCCGTTGAAGGATCGACGATCCAGCCCAGGTGAAGGCGGTGGCTTGCGAAGGCGTCGGCAACGGTTCTGGCGCGGAAGATCCGGCGAAGGCAGGTCAGGGCATCGGGACCGCTGATCTTCACGATCCCGATGCCGGCTTCTCCTATCGGGGTGGCAACGGCGCTGATGGTTTCAGAGAAGGGGAAACCGTCCATCGTGCCTCAAGGCTTGCCCCTCATTCACTCGTTTTCCGATTCCGTCTCCGGTAGGGCTTCGGCGACGGACCTGTCCTTCTTGGCCGGGTAGATGACCACGCGGCGAAACGTCCCCTCCCCCTTGCTCTTGGTTCGGACTTCGCTGTCCTCCTTCAAGGCGAGATGGATGATGCGCCGGTCCTGCGCGTTCATGGGGCCGGTGGTCAGCGGGCGACGGGAACGCTTGACCTTTTCGCTCAACTGATAGGCCAGTTCGGTGAGGCTCGTCTCGCGCTTGGACCGATAGTTCTCGGTGTCGATGATCACGGGGATGTTTCGTTCCATTTCCCGGCTGACGATCTTGTTGACCAGGTACTGCAAAGCGTTGAGGGTCTTTCCACGTTTTCCGATGAGCAAACCCGATCCGTTGCTGATGATGTTCAAATACACGTGATCCTCTCGGGCTTCCGCTTCTATGACGGTCGGAATATCCACGAACTTGAGAATTTCGGTGAGGATTTCCTTGGCTCGCACAGAGGCGGCATCGAGAGGGGTCTCCTTGGGAGTGACGCGGATTCTGGCCTTCTTGGCTCCCACAATGCCGAAGATACCCGAAGATCCCTTGGACAGGATTTCAACTTCCAGCTTTTCCTTTGGAAGTCCCAGGCTTTCACAGGCCGCGTCGACGGCCTCCTCCAAGGATTTGCCTTCGAATTCCAGGGTTGACATGCTCTCCTCCGTTAATGTTCCGAAACGACTTCATCGGCGCGCATGCGATGGAGAGGCGTTCATGACGCTTGGCGGTTGATCCAGTACTGCTGCACGATGGACAGAATGTTATTTACCAACCAGTATAACACGAGCCCCGATGGAAAGTTGATAAAGAATACGGTGAAGACGACGGGCAACATGAGCATGATCTTTTCTTGCCTGGGGTCGCCGGAAGCCGGCGTCATCTTCTGCTGGACAAACATGGAGGCGCCCATGAGCAGGGTGAGCACGGGGAGGCCGCCCAGATAGGGGATTTGGAATCCCACCGACAGGCGGTCCGGGGCGGTGAGGTCGTTGATCCACAGACAAAACGGCTGGTGGCGGAGCTCGATGGCTCCGTAGAGCATCCGGTACAGGGCGAAAAAGACCGGGATCTGGAGCACCATGGGAAGGCAACCGCCCAGCGGGTTGACCTTGTAGGTGCGGTACAGCATCATGAGTTCCTGGTTGAGCTTCTCCCGGTCGTCTTTGTATTTTTCCCGGATCTGAGCCATCTTGGGCTGGATCTTCTTCATCACCTGCATGGACTTGAAGCTCTTGTGGGTGAGAGGCCAGAAGAGCAGTTTGATGAAAACAGTGAGCACGATGATGGCGAGCCCGTAGTTGCCCAGGTAGTTGTAAAGCCATTTGAGGAGCTGTAGGGCCGGCTTTGCGAGAAAGGTGAACCACCCGAAGTCCACCGCTCTTTCCAGTTGGTGACCGGCCGCCTCGAGGCGGCTCAGTTCCTTGGGCCCGAAATAAAGGCGAAGGGGCACCGTGTGTACCCCCCCGGTGCCGACTTGGAAGGGGTCGGTCACATAGGCGATCTGCACCAGCCCTGAAGGCTCGTCCAAAAGACGCGGGACGACCCGGTAACCGCCCTCCCCCACGGGCACGAGCGCCTGTAAGAAATAGTTGTTCTGGTATCCCACCCAGGTGAGAGGCGGTTCGAAAGTGGGCGCTTCCTTCACGAGATCTTTGGGTTTGTAATGCTCAAGGGTTCCCTGGGACAGTCGGGTCAACTGGGAGGTGTTGTATCCGTTCTCTTCACCGGCGGTTCCGAAGGGGACGGCGTAGAAACTGATCCCCAGCTGCTCCGCCAAGTTTTCACCCGAAAGGTTCACCACTCGGGTCTCCAGGTCGATGCTGTAGGTTTCGGCGGAAAAAACGAAGGCCTTTTCGATCCGGACCACACCGGGAATCTCAGCGGAAAAGGTGATCGAATGCTTCTCGTCTCCCTCCAGTCGTATCGTCTTTGGAGCATCGCTGGAAAACGGGAGGAGCGAGGTCTGCCAATCGGGGTGATGAAGCAAATCGACGGCGCCCGGGAGGTATCCCGACGCGCGGGTTGAGATCATCTCCATGGGCGGGGAGCCCTCGTCGGCCGCCATCCTGTGCCGTTTCAGCTGAAAGCTTTCCAGGCGACCCCCGGTGGCAGCGATACGGGCGGTGTAGAGCGGGGTCTCGACGACCCAGGCGGCGTAAGGCTTCTTCGACAGGATCAGCTGTTCCTGCGGGAGGCTCTCCAAGGGCACCGGATCGATGGGCGCCTGAGCCGCCCGCGGGGTGGGACCCGCCGGAGGGCCCGGCTGAACGGTGGCGGAGGAATCCGTCGGGACGGTGTGGACGGATTCCGGGGCCGGATTCCGCGGTTTCCGTGTCAGGCCGCCGTAAAAGGATTCCCACAGCACGAGGACCAGAAGTGAAAGTGCGAAGGCCAGAAGAGCCCTTTTTTCCATTTAACGTTACTCCCTCTTGTGGTGAAAACCGGATTGCGGTTGCGGCACCGGGTCGTAGCCCCCCGGATGAAAGGGGTGGCAACGCAGGAGGCGGCCGACCCCCATCAGGGAACCTCGAAGAGGACCCCAGCTCGCGATGGCTTCACGGGCATAATGGGAACATGTGGGATAAAACCGGCAGTGGGGACCCAGAAGTGGAGAAATGCAGAGCTGGTAAAAGTGGATGCATGCTAGGAGTGCTTTTTTCATCATGGATTCGGCCCGCATCCGCCACGGAGGGCCCTCATCAGTTCTTCAGCCATGGCGGTCATCTTGAGCCGTTCGGTCCCAGGCAGCGCAATGATCACGATGTCCTTGCCCGGCAACGGTATGAACCGGTGGTGCATTCGGAACCATTCCCTGAGACAGCGCTTGATGCGGCTTCTCTTTGCCGCTTTCCAGAAGCGCTTCTGGACGACCAGTCCCAGTCGATGGAAAGGAAGCTCGTTCGGTGCCAGGCTGACCACGAAGTGGGTGGAGCGCAACCGGCGGCCTTCCCGTTTCACGCGGAGGAATTCCCGGCGCGAGTGAAGGCGCTGATGGGGGCGGAACCGGGTCGTTTCGGCACTCACAGGAGCCCCCCGCTCGCGGAAGGCGCATTCCACCGCTTTCGCCATCAGACAGCCAGGCGTTTCCTGCCCTTGGCGCGGCGGCGGCGGATCACGGCGCGCCCGGATCGAGTGGCCATCCTCACCAGAAAGCCGTGGGTTCGCTTGCGCTTCAGGTTGCTCGGCTGGAAAGTTCTTTTCATGGCGTCTGCCCTCGTTTCCTCTCTTCAAAATGGCGGGATCCGCCGAAACTGAGACCACTGTTTCTCCAAGCGACGGGCGCTTCGGAGAGCACGGAACTTTTGCTTGTAGTCAAACCGGTACCGTTTTGTCAAGGATCAATGCGCACGAGTTGGAGGTCGCGGAGCGGCCCGACTCACAAAGTCGTTGCAGAACAAGGGCCGAGATGCTAGGAAAAGGCGCTCGATCACAATCTGAACAGGAGAGGACCCACGGATGTTTCTGAATCGCGTTTTGGGGTGGTTTTCCAACGACCTCGCCATCGACCTCGGCACAGCCAATACGCTCGTCTATGTCCGCGGCAAAGGGATCGTGCTCTGTGAACCTTCCGTGGTGGCGGTAAAGCGCGGGGACGGCGGCAACAGCATGGTGGTTGCGGTCGGAAAGGACGCCAAGCTGATGTTGGGCAAAACGCCCGGAAACATCGTGGCGATCCGGCCCATGAAAGACGGGGTCATCGCCGATTTTGAAGTGGCGGAGGCCATGCTGCGCTATTTCATTCGCAAGGTGCACAACCGGAGAAGCCTGGTTCGGCCGCGCATCATCGTTTGCGTCCCTTCGGGGGTCACCCAGGTCGAACGTCGGGCCGTTCGGGAGTCGGCCGAATCGGCCGGGGCCCGGGAAGTGTACCTGATCGAGGAGCCCATGGCGGCCGCCATCGGAGCGGGGCTTCCGATCACCGAGCCCGTGTGCAACATGATCGTCGACATCGGCGGGGGGACCACCGAGGTTGCGGTGATTTCCCTCGCAGGGATCGTCTACAGCCGGTCGGTGCGGGTGGGGGGTGACAAGATGGATCTCGCTATCCTTCAACACATTAAAAGGAAGTACAATCTGCTCATAGGAGAACGCACGGCCGAACTCATCAAGACGACCCTCGGCAATGCCTATCCCTCCGGGGAAATGGGAACGATGGTGATCAAGGGCCGGGACTTGGTGAGTGGGATCCCGAAAACGATCGAGATCAATTCGGAAGAGGTGCGGGAGTCCATTCAGGAGCAGATCGATACCATCGTGGAGACCATCAAGATCGCCCTGGAGCAGACGCCGCCGGAGTTGGCCGCGGACATCGTGGACCGGGGGATCGTCCTGACCGGCGGGGGGGCGCTGCTGAAGAACCTCGATCACCTGATTCGGCTGGAGACCGGCCTGCCGGTAACGCTTACCGAGGATCCCCTCTCGACCGTCGTACTGGGTTCGGGCAAGGCCCTGGAAGATATCGAAGTGCTCAAAGAAGTCCTCAGCTGACGAGGTTTTCCGTCACGTCGGAATCCCTTCGTTCACAAGCCGTGAATCCTGAAGCCAGAACGTCGCATTCCACCGGGAGCGCAAGCGCGAAGCCGTGAGGTGCGGGGTCCATGAGTGAGTTGTTCCGTCGGCTGCGCAGTCTCGCGGTGGTGCTCGTCCTAGTCGCCGTCGTCTTTTACGTGATTTCCCTCAACTTCAGATCTCCCGCGCGAATGGGGGCGGCTCAGCGAATCGTGGTGGAAATGCTGGGTCCGCTGTTCGGAGCGGTGCGGTCCGTGTCCCAGACTTTGGATGAAGTGGTTCGCCACTACGTCTGGCTTCGTCAGCTCCGAAGGGAAAACGAGGAACTGCGGAGGCAGGTGAACGACCTGCACAACAGGCTGGCGGCCTATCATGAGGCGTTTCTCGAAAATCAGCGCCTGCGGCGGCTCCTGGATTTCAAAGAAACGCTCGGTACCCCGTCTATTGTGGCCCGGGTCGTGCTCCACGATCCCACCGGATGGTTTCGAACCGTCATCGTCGACAAGGGTGCCGAAGATGGGGTGAATCCCGATATGGCGGTGGTCAACGAGGAGGGGGTGGTGGGGCGGGTGCTCGACGTATCCGACCATCACGCCAGGGTCTTGCTGGTCAACGACCAGGAGAGCGCCGTCGACGCGGTGGTGCAGCGCAACCGCGTCCGTGGGATCCTCAGCGGGAAGGACGAAAAGAGCTGCCTTCTCCGGTACGTTCGAGGCAACTTCGAAGTTCGAACCGGCGACTTGGTGGTTACCTCCGGGAAGGACGGTGTCTTTCCTCGTGGACTGCGTCTGGGAACGGTGCGCCAGGTGATCAAGGATCCGGTTGGTCTTTTCCAGACGGTCATTGTGAAACCGGTCGCCGATCTCAACGCGGTTGAGGAAGTGCTCATTTTCCAGACGGGGCAGGCTCCGCCCCCCGAATGGGAGGAAGAGGAACCGTTGGGTTAGGCGGAACGGGAAGGTCGTTTGGAAAGAGTGAACAGCCGTGCTTGAAAATTCGAGCGCGTCGTGGTTTCGTCGCGGGATCCTGCCGACAGGGTATGCGCTGCTGGTACTGCTGGTGCAGGTCCAGTGGGTGGAACACCTGAAGTGGGCGTTCTTCAAGGTGGACCTAGTGCTTCCCGTGGCCTTTCAAGTGGCCCTGTTCAATCCCCTGCCGGCGGCGCTGGCTTGGTCGCTCGGCCTGGGGTTCGTCGTGGATACGCTCAGCGGCAAGCTGTGGGGCCTGCACATGGGCACCTACTGCCTTGCCGCCGGGCTCTACCATGTGGCGGCCGAGCGGCTCGAAATGACCAATCCCGTCTATCAGATCCTTTGTATCGGCTTCTGCGGGCTGGTCCAATCCGTCATCCTTGGATCTTATCTCCAGTGGACTTCCGTCTTCCCCGAATGGCAGGCAACGGTCTGGCCCGGGCTGTTCCTGAGAACGGCCGGTACGATGGTTCTGGCTCCCGCGGTGATGTTCCCGCTGCGGCGGTTGATGGATGACGTGGAACGGACCGCCTGAATAGGGCTCAGGAGACCCGGATGGAACGGCCGAGACCCAATTCGCCGACAGGATTCAACCGATCTGGAGGTTTGGTCCGAAAGCCGAGAGCCCCGAAGACCCTCAAGCTCATCGACTGGGAAAACACCGAAAGCGCCCTGTTCAGCCGGCAGCACCTCATTCTGTTGATCTTTCTTTTCACCATTCTCACCGTCTACCTTTTCCGACTGTGGCAGCTTCAGGTGCTGAACGGCACAACCTACCGTAACGTTTCAGAAAACAACCGCATCCGGCTCGAAGAAATTCGAGCGCCGCGCGGCTTGATCTATGACCGCAACGGGACGCCCCTGGTGGAAAACCGCCCCGCTTACCACCTGATGATCGTTCCCGAAGATGTGAAGGACATGGACGGAACCTTGGAAAGCCTCGCCGCGCTGTGCGGGAGCGATGCGGAAGACTTCAGGAAGATCCTCAAGGAAAACGAGAGGGAACGCAAGTTTGTCCCGGTGAGGCTCATGGCCGACCTGGACAGGGACTGTCTTGCACGGGTGGAAGCCCAACGGCTGCGCCTGCCCGGGGTATTCATCCAGGTTGAACCGAAACGCAGCTACAAGTGGAACGGGACCGCCGCCCACCTGATCGGATACCTCAGCGAGGTGTCGGAAGACGAACTGAAGACCGAACGGTATGCCGGCTACTCTGCGGGCGAATGCGTCGGCAAGATGGGCATCGAAAAGGCTTTCGAAAAGTACCTCCATGGCCTGCCGGGAGGCCGGCAGGTGGAAGTCGACGCGCTGGGCCGCCGGCTCCGCCTGCTCGACGAGGTGCTCCCGGTGCCCGGGCGCAATATCTGGCTCACCATCGATCTCAATCTCCAGCGAGTCGCCGAAGAATGTCTGGACGGTCTGGTCGGCGCGATCGTGGCCATGGATCCGAAAAGCGGCCAGGTTCTCGCACTGGCCAGCAGTCCCACCTTCGACCAGGAAAAATTCATCCGCGGGCTGAGCCGGGAGGAATGGATGCAGCTGAGCCAGGACCCGCTGCATCCCCTGCTCAATCGGGCGATAGGTTCCGCCTATCCCCCAGGGTCCACCTACAAGCCCTTTGTAGCCCTGGCGGTGCTTCAGGAAGACCTTTTTGAGGCGGCTCAGAAGGTGTTCTGCCCGGGGTTCCTGTCGTTCGGAAACCGGCGGTATCGTTGCTGGCGCGATCAGGGCCACGGAGCGGTGGACCTTTACCATGCCGTCGTCCAGTCGTGCGATGTTTATTTCTACACCATGGGCCTCAAGCTGGGCGTCGACCGCATCGCCCATTACGCGAGGATGTTCGGGCTGGGAGAGCCGACGGGACTCGGCATTCAGCCGGAATCGGGCGGGCTGGTACCTTCGTCCGCCTGGAAGAAGCGGGTCAAGGGGATACCCTGGCAGAAAGGCGAAACCCTCTCCATCGCCATCGGTCAGGGCTTCAACCTGGCCACACCGTTGCAGATGACGGTGGCCTACGCCGCCATTGCGAACGGAGGTACCTTGTGGCAACCTTACGTGATCTCTAGAATCGAAGGCAACCGGCTGCACGGCATCGAGGAATTCGGCGGGCGTGTCCGGCGGACCATCGAAATAGAGGACCGGTATGTCACGGGTATCCAGGATGCGCTTCGGGGAGTCGTGCAGGACAGACGGGGGACGGCTCACGCCATTGAGACGGAAGGTCTGGAGATCGCGGGAAAAACTGGAACGGCTCAAGTCGTTCGGCTCCCGGAAAACGTGAGCCGCAAGATGCTCGAGAAAATGGCCAAGCGCTTCGAACGCGATCATGCGTGGTTCATCGGCTACGCGCCCGCTCGGAACCCCGAAATTGCCGTGGGGGTCCTGGTGGAACACGGAGGCCATGGTTCCTCGGCCGCGGCGCCGCTGGCCAGGAAAGTGATCGCCGCTTACCTGGGAACGGGTCAAGGGGGCGAGGATCGTCCGGCCCTGGAAGTCTCGGGCGCGATCCCTGCCGCCCGATGAGAGCGGGTGCGTGTTCCGCCGCCCTGATGAAGAAAAATCATGATTGACCGCAGGCTTGTCGAAAATTTCGATTGGACCGTGCTGTTGGCCTTCTTTTTCATCGTCCTGCTGGGCTTGATCAACCTCTACAGCGCCCTTTACCAGCAGATCCAGGCCGATGCCACGGGAAACCCGTTTTTCAGGCAGGTGGTATGGCTGGGTTTGGGCTTCGTGGTGCTCGTCGCGTCCCTTTTTCTGGACTATCAGGGGCTGAAGAAAGTGAGCTTCTGGATTTACATGGCCACAGTGTTGATGCTCGTGGCCGTGCTCATTGTTGGAAAAGAAATCAACGGTGCCCAGCGCTGGCTGGCCGTGGGCGGTTTCAAATGGCAGCCCTCGGAATTCATGAAGATTGCCATCGTCGTTCAGCTGGCGACGCTCCTTTCGTCCCAGGAAGTCACGCCGTATCCCGGGCTCAAGCACCTGCTTCCGGCGGCGGCCGTCACCGCCGTACCGGTGCTGCTCGTTCTGGCGCAGCCGGACCTGGGAACCGCCGTCACGATCCTGGTGATCGCCGGGACCGTCATTTTCTTTATGGGAATCCGGTTGCGTTACTTGATTTCGGCCATGATGGTCTTCGTGCCCCTGGCCTGGCCCATCTGGCAATACGTGTTGAAGCCGTACCAGAAGTGGCGGATCCTCATTCTGATTTGGCCGGAGCTGGATCCGCTGGGTGCCGGCTACCACATCCGGCAATCCAAGATAGCCATCGGTTCGGGCATGCTCTGGGGGAAAGGATTCCTGCAAGGCACACAGAACAAGCTGCGTTTCCTCCCCGAAAAGCACACGGATTTCATCTTCTCGGTGTGGGCTGAGGAATGGGGATTTGTGGGATGCTGCCTACTCCTTGCTCTTTTCGGCGTGTTGGTGTTTTGCGCCTTGAAGGTGGGCCGCCGGTCCAAGGACCGGTTCGGCACCCTGCTGGTGGTGGGCATGACGGCCCTCATTCTGTGGCAGATGGTCATCAATATCGGCATGGTGATCGGGCTGCTCCCCGTCGTGGGCATCACGCTCCCCTTCGTCAGTTACGGCGGCTCCTCGCTCATCACCCTCTGTCTGGCCATAGGATTGATCGAAAACGTGAGCATGAGGCGGTACGTGTTCCAGTCCAAATAGAACGCTCAAACCGGGTATCCTCAACGAAAACGGGCATTGTGATTTTTTTTACTTTTTTGCTTGCATGCCTCGCGAAGATGTGCTAAGCAACGGCCCTATCCTGCCAATTCGGGCGACGCTGCCCGTTAGGCCGCAGGTCGACCGTCCCGGGCCGCAAGCAAACGCACGTGATGAACCCTTGGCCCGCGGGTTCGGCGAGAGCGGCTAAACCCAAGATCCGTTAAAGAGGAAAAGGCGATGATCGAGGTCAACCTTACGCTCCTCATTCAAATGGTCAATTTCCTGCTCCTTGTATTCCTCATGAACGTCATCCTCTACCGACCCATACGACGACTGGTTCAACAGCGGAATCGGTTCGTCTCCGAGCAGAACGAGGAAATCGGCCGGGCGCATGCGGCGGTGCAGGAGGCGATCCGCCAGTATGAGGACCGGATTCGCGAAGCCCGATCCAGGGGTCGGGAAAAGGTCCAGGAGCTGAAGGAAGCCGCCTACCAGGCGGAAAAAGACATTGTCGGAAGAGCGTCCCAGGAAGCCGCCGGCCAGGTTCAGCAGGTCCGGCAGAAGGTTGAACGGGAGCTGAGTGCGGTCAGACGGGAACTGCAGGCTCAGATCGAGGTGTTTTCCAGGGAATTGGCGCAGCGCATCCTGGGGAGGGCGCTGTAATTTCATCCAAATGCCGGGGTGAGTGAGGCGAGGCGATGATTTCCAAGTGGGTTGGAAGTTTCGTAGCGACGTTGCTGTTGACGGTTCTGGTATGCGGAACCGCCATGGCCAGTGCCGGAGGCGAGGGAGGCGGACACGACTGGAAGGATTTCTTTCTGAGACTCTTCAATTTTGCCGTCATGCTGGCAATCCTTGTGAAGCTCCTCAAGAAGCCCGCCACCCATTTCTTTGTCTCCCGGAGGGAAAACATTCAGCGCCTGTTGAAGGAGCTGGAGGAGAAGAAGCAGGAGGCCGCGGCCCGGGCCGAGGAATACAAGTCCAAGCTGGCCGTTCTGGACAAGGAAACCGAACGGATCCTGGAAGAGTACATCCAGGAGGGGGAGGCTGAGCGGCGCAAGATCATTGAAGCGGCCGAGCGGCAGGCGGAATACATCCGCCAGCAGGCGCAGTTCGCCATCCAGCAGGAGATCAAGTCCGCCAAGGAGAGTCTGAAGGAAGAGATCGCCGAGCTTTCCGTATCGGCGGCGGAAGACATATTGAAGAAAAACATTCGGGCTGAGGATCAAAAGCGGTTGGTTGAGGACTTCATGACGAAGGCGGTGGAGGCAAAGTGAAAAACCTGATCATAGCCAAGCGGTATGCCAAAGCGCTGTTCAACATCGGCCTAGAGGATGGGCTCGTTGAGCAGTACGGGCAGGAGTTGGAAGGGTTCGTCACGCTCCTCAAGGAGACGCCTGCACTGGAGGATGCCATCACGAATCCGCTGTACCCGGAAGATGCAAGAAGACAGGTTCTGAATGCGGTTGCGGACAAGGCCGGCTTGAGTCAGACGGTGAAGAGCTTTCTGGGATTGATGGTGGAAAAGAATCGTGCGGCCTACATGGGAGAGGTTCTGGAATACTTCCGGAAGCTGGTGGACGCTCACAACAACGTGGCCAGGGCCAAGGTGGCGGCGGCGGCGAAGCTCGACGACGAAACCCTGAAAAGCATTGCGGATACGCTGGCCAAAATCACCGGAAAAACGGTCGTCGTGGAATTCAGCCGGGATCCCGTGTTGATCGGCGGGGTCGTGGCGCGTATCGGCGACCTTGTGATTGACGGGAGTGTGAGGACGCAGTTGCAGAGCATCAAAGAATCTTTGAAAAGGGGTGAGCTGAGTTAATGGAAATCAGAGCAGAAGAAATAAGCCAAATCATCAGAGAGCAGATCAAGGACTACGAGAAAAAGGTCGAGCTCAGCGAGACGGGACGTGTGCTGTCCGTCGGCGACGGAATCGCCCGCGTGTTTGGCGTGGAAAAGTGCATGTCCATGGAATTGCTCGAGTTCCCTACGGATCACGGACCCATCTACGGCCTGGCGCTGAACCTTGAAGAAGACAACGTGGGTGTCGCCATCATGGGAGAGGACATCCACATCAAGGAAGGGGCCGAAGTCAAGCGCACAGGCCGCATTGCCGAAGTGCCGGTGGGCGACGCCGTCATCGGCCGCATCGTCGATCCGGTCGGCAACCCGTTGGACGGCAAGGGGCCGGTGGAGGCTTCCGAATACGCCCGTATCGAGCGGATCGCACCGGGCGTCATCGCCCGCCAGCCTGTGAACGAGCCGATGTACACGGGGTTGAAGGCCATTGACGCCATGACGCCCGTGGGCAGGGGGCAGCGCGAACTCATCATCGGCGACCGTCAGATCGGCAAGACCGCCATCGCCGTGGATGCGATCATCAACCAGAAGGACAGCGGGATCATCTGCATCTACGTGGCGGTAGGCCAGAAAAAATCCACCGTGGCCCAGGTTGTGGAAACGCTTCGAAAGCACGGAGCCATGGACTACACGGTGGTGGTCGCCGCGTGCGCCAGCGATCCCGCTCCGCTTCAATACATCGCGCCCTACGCGGGTTGCGCCATCGGGGAGTACTACCGTGACCGGGGTCGGCACGCCCTCATCATCTACGACGACCTCTCCAAGCAGGCCGCCGCTTACCGGCAGGTTTCGCTCCTTCTTCGCCGGCCGCCGGCGCGCGAAGCGTATCCGGGCGACATCTTCTACAACCATTCCCGACTTCTCGAACGGGCGGCCAAGCTGAACGATGAGTTGGGCGGGGGGTCCCTCACGGCCCTTCCGATCATCGAAACCCAGGCCGGAGACGTTTCGGCGTACATTCCAACAAACGTGATCTCCATCACCGACGGCCAGATTTACTTGGAACCCGGACTCTTCTTCGCCGGCGTGCGCCCGGCGATCAACGTGGGCCTTTCGGTTTCCCGCGTGGGCGGGGCGGCGCAGACCAAGGCCATGAAGCAAGTTGCCGGACGTCTCCGGCTGGATCTGGCTCAGTACCGTGAACTGGAAGCCTTCGCCAAATTCGGAAGCGACCTGGACAAGGCGACCCAAGCGCAGCTCAACCGGGGTATGCGGCTCGTGGAACTTCTCAAACAGCCGCAGTATCAGCCCATGCCCGCTGAAAAGCAGATCATTTCGCTTTATTCGGGCACCCGCGGGTATCTGGACAAGGTGCCTGTGGACAAAGTGTACGAATACGAAAAACAGATGCTCGCCTTCATAGAGCGTAAGCATCCCGAGATCTTCGAGACCTTGCGCGAAAAGAACGTGATCGACGAAGAGCTTGACAAGAAGATGGGCGAGGCGCTCAAGGAATTCGCGGAAGTCTTCCAAGTGGCGTAGATGGTGTAACCGCTGAGGAAAAGGACTCGGAGAGGGGTGTTATGGCAACCCTAAGAGACATCAAACGGAAGATCGACGCCGTCAAGAAGACTTCGCAGATCACCAAGGCGATGAACATGGTGGCGGCCGCCAAACTTCGTGGCGCGCAGGAGAACATGGAGCGGTTCCAGGTCTACGCGTCCAAGTTCCGGGAGGTCATCGGGCGGTTGGCCGGCGGGGTCGAGGCCGACGGGGAGTTCGCTCTCATGACCCCTCGCGAAGAAGTGAGGAAGGTCGAGCTGGTGCTCCTGACGGCGGATCGCGGTCTATGCGGCAGCTTCAATAACAACCTGATCTTCACGGCGGAACGGTTCTTCCAGCAGAAGCGGGATGAAGGAGTGGAAGTCTCCATCACTGCCGCGGGCAAGAAGGGACGCGACTACCTGCGCAGGCGCCGTCACCCGGTGCGGGCTTCCTACCTGGGTTTGCTCAACAAGCCGAACTACGACGACGCCTTCCAATTGGGCCGGGAGCTGATTTCGCTTTTTGAAGAAGGCGAGTGTGACGAAGTCTATATCATCTACAGCCATTTCCGCAGCATGGTAAAACAGGAGGCGACGCTGTTGAGGCTGCTTCCCATCGTGCCGGAACAGGCCGAGGAAGAGGAGCTGGCTGGAAGGGAATACATCTTCGAGCCGTCCCACCAGGAACTGCTCACAGACCTCCTGCCCAATTACGTGTACAACCAGCTGCTGGATTGTTACTACCTGACGGCGGTGAGCGAACACGCAGCACGAATGACGGCCATGGAAAACGCCACCAACAACTGCAAGGAGTTGGTGAAGGACTTGACGCTCACGTACAACAAGGCGAGGCAGGCGGCCATCACGAAGGAACTTATGGACATCGTGGGTGGTGCCGAGGCACTGAAGAAATGATGGGGAGACAGGCGACGACGGTTCGGCGACCAAAGGAGGTATCGGGCCACATGAATATTGGAAGAATCGTACAGGTCATCGGAAACGTGGTGGACGTGGAGTTCGAAGAAGGCAAGCTCCCGGCTATTTTGACGGCGCTGCTGGTGAGCAATCCCGGTCTGAGCGACGAGGAAGACAACCTGGTGTTGGAGGTTGCGCAGCATTTGGGAGACAATGTTGTGCGCACCATCGCCATGGACCTCACCGACGGCTTGGTGCGCGGCATGCCGGTAAAGGATACCGGTAAGCCCATCATGATGCCCGTGGGGAAAAAGGTACTGGGGCGGGTGCTGAACGTCGTGGGGCGGCCGGTCGACGGCATGGGCCCTGTGGAGTCCGACGAGGAGATGCCCATTCATCGGCCCGCTCCGAGCTTCGTCGAACAGGACACGTCGGTGAATGTGCTGGAGACGGGCGTGAAGGTGATCGACCTCCTGGTGCCCTTTCCGCGAGGCGGTAAGATGGGGATGTTCGGCGGTGCCGGCGTGGGCAAGACCGTCATCATGATGGAAATGATCCACAACATCGCCATGCAGCACGGCGGGATTTCGGTGTTTGCCGGGGTGGGTGAACGCACCCGCGAAGGAAACGACCTCTACCTGGAAATGAAGGAATCCGGTGTTCTGCCCCGGGCGGGCCTGGTTTACGGGCAGATGACCGAACCGCCCGGAGCCCGCGCGCGGGTGGCCATTTCCGCCCTGACCGTGGCCGAATATTTCCGTGACGTGGAGGGTCAGGACGTTCTGCTCTTCATCGACAACATCTTCCGCTTCACCCAGGCGGGTGCCGAAGTCTCGGCGCTGCTCGGCCGCATGCCCTCCGCCGTGGGTTATCAGCCCACTCTCGGCACGGACTTGGGAGAACTTCAGGAGCGAATCACATCAACCACCAAGGGCTCCATTACGTCGGTGCAATGTGTGTACGTTCCCGCGGACGACCTCACCGACCCCGCACCGGCCACGACTTTCGCTCACCTGGACGGAACGGTGGTTCTGTCACGCCAGATCGCGGAATTGGGCATCTATCCCGCGGTGGACCCGCTGGACTCCACTTCGCGGATCCTCGACCCGAACGTACTCGGCGAGGAACACTACATGACCGCGCGGGCCGTGCAGCAGATCCTGCAGAAGTACAAAGACCTCCAGGACATCATCGCCATCCTCGGTATGGACGAACTGTCCGACGAAGACAAGATCACGGTGGGCCGCGCAAGGCGGATCCAGCGGTTTCTGTCGCAGCCGTTTCACGTGGCGGCCCAGTTCACCGGCGTTGAAGGCAAGTACGTGAAGTTGGAAGACACCATCCGGGGATTCAAGGAAATTGTCGAGGGAAAGCACGACGATATCCCCGAGCAGGCTTTCTACATGGTGGGTTCCATCGACGAAGCGGTGGACAAGGCCAAGCAGATGGCTGAAGCCTAGGCAGGAGAGATGGAGTAACTATGTCGGAGAAGACTGGAAAATTGCTTCTGGAGATCGTCACGCCCGAGCGGATGGTGTTGAGCGAGTCGGTGGATATCGTGGTGGCTCCCGGCGAGATGGGCGAATTCGGGGTCCTTCAGAACCACATGCCGTTCTTGACCAAGCTGAAGGTGGGGGAGTTGCGCTTTCGGGTGGGCGCCAGCCAGCGATACGTGGCCATCATGGGCGGATACGCCGAGGTTCTTCCTCACCGGGTGACCGTGCTGGCCACGGCGGCTGAGGAAGCGACGGATATCGACATCATCCGGGCCAGGGCCGCTAAGGAGCGTGCGGAGCGGCGACTGAAGGAAGCCAAGGACCGGATCGAATTTGCGCGCGCCCAGGCGGCCCTGCAGCGGGCCTTGGCCCGACTCAGGGTGGCGGAACGGCAGCAGTAAGCCGAAGCAGACAGCCTCATTCATGCGGAAAGCCCTTCCCGGATTCAGGGAGGGGCTTTTCTTTTGCGCTGGGCCGCCGATCTCCGCGGGCGGGTTTGAGCGGGCGGGTGGTGGCCGCGGCGGACGGCATAGGGAGTTTTGGGTTGACGAACCCCCGGGTTTGTCGTCCATTGGGTCCGGTCGCTGATCTTGCAGCGGTTTCTTGGATGGACAAGGGGAGGAAGAGATGTGCGGAATCATCGGATACATCGGCGAGAAGGAGGGCCTGCCCATCCTGCTCGAGGGTCTCAAACGCCTGGAGTATCGGGGATACGACAGTGCAGGAATCGCTACGATCAACCACCATGGCAGGATCGACGTGGTACGGTGCCGGGGGAAGCTCAAGAGCCTGGAGGAAAGACTCGTCTCCACGCCCCTAAGCGGTACGGTGGGAATCGGACACACTCGATGGGCGACTCATGGAAAGCCGAGTGATGAGAATGCGCACCCGCACCGTTCGGGCCCGTTCGTGGTGGTCCACAACGGGATTGTGGAGAACTTTGCGGTCCTGAGGGATCGGCTCAGGGATGAAGGGTTTCGGTTCGATTCTGAGACGGACACCGAGGTGATCGTCAAGCTTCTGGAGTGCGAAAGGCGCAAGGGGAAATCGTATCGGGAGGCCGTGCTGGACACTCTCCGGCAGCTCCGTGGCAGTTACGCGGTGGTGTTTCTGAATGAGGAGGAGCCCGAAACACTGGTGGCGGCGCGAAAGGAAAGTCCTCTGATCCTCGGGCTCGGCGAAGATGGAACCTACGTGGCCTCCGACGTTCCGGCCATCCTGTCGCATACCCGCCGGGTGGTCTTTTTGGACGATGAGGACGTCGTCTTCATCGAAAGGAGTGCGTTTCGCGTGGAGGATCTTCACGGGCGCGTGAAGGAAGTGCATGCCAAGACCATCGACTGGAACCCGGTGATGGCCGAAAAGGCCGGCTACAAGCACTTCATGCTTAAGGAGATTTACGAGCAGCCGCGGGCCATCGTAGACACCTTCCGGAGCGTTCTGGATCTCAGTGCGTTGGAGGTGTTCTTCCCCGAAGCGCATCTGGACCGCGAACTGCTGTCAAAGATCGACCGGGTTTTCCTCGTGGCCTGCGGAACCTCCTTTCATGCGGCCTTGGTCGGCAAGTACATGCTGGAGAGGCTGTGCCGGGTTCCGGTTGAAGTGGACTTGGCCTCGGAATTCCGCTACCGAGACCCCATTCTGGATGAACGCTGTCTTCTCCTCGTGATCAGTCAGTCGGGTGAAACGGCCGATACGCGGGCCGCGCTTGTGGAGGGACTCCAGAAAGGGGCCCATTGCCGCGCCATCGTGAACGTGCTTGGGAGCAGCCTGGCCCGGATGGCTCAGGGCGTCATCTACACCCATGCCGGCCCGGAAATCGGAGTGGCGTCCACCAAAGCCTTCACCACGCAGCTGGTGGCCCTTTTTCTGCTGAGTATTTACTGGGCCACACAAACCGGGAGAATTCCCAGTGAGTCAAGAAGCGAGGCACTCCAGCACCTCCTGGAACTCCCCAGAAAAATGGATGACCTGCTCAACGATGGCGGCGTCATACAGCACTGGGCCAAGAAATACGTGCACGTCACCGATTTTCTCTATCTGGCCAGGGGAATCCTGTTCCCGATCGCACTCGAAGGGGCCCTCAAGCTGAAAGAGATTTCCTACATTCATGCCGAAGGCTACGCCGCCGGCGAGATGAAGCACGGCCCCATCGCGCTGATCGACGAAAACATGCCGGTGGTCGTTCTGTTGAGAAAGGGCGAACTGTACGAGAAGATGATCTCCAATGTTCAAGAGGTGCTGGCTCGAGACGGGCAGATCCTGGCCCTGGTGGAGGGAGCCAAAGATCCCAAAATCGGTCCCTTGGACCTGCAACTGGAGATCCCCGAAACGTGTGAATGGCTGGCCCCGGTTCTGTTTGTCGTTCCTCTGCAATTGCTGGCCTACCACATTGCGGTCATGCGTGGGACCGACGTGGATCAGCCGAGAAACCTCGCCAAGAGCGTGACCGTGGAGTGAGCCCCCTGGGGGAGATAAATCAACTTGACTTGCTTTGGGCTTTGTGAATACAATGCACATGCAAGGGAAAAAGGCGTGTGATTCTGGCGGGTTGTATCGACGCTGGCGCAAGGATGCGCTTGATGGTCGTTCCGGGTCGCCAGGTGCCCAGCTTTAGGATCCGAAATGAGGAGAAGCGAAGGAACCTGTACCGGGGCCGGCATGAAGGGCAGGAGGTTCCCTCGGGCAATCAGCATCGCGTTCCCAATCTGCCAGCGGTTCGAGGCGGGGCGATTCTGTGTGGAGGCTCACGAACCGTGGAAATATGAGTCGTCAAGAGCACGGCCAGAGACGGAAAACAGAGCGTGCCTATTGCCGCAAATGCCATGGGCGGTGGGGGTTGGTGGCTCGCTGCCCGGGAGAGTCAAACTGAAATAACACCTGGTGGGGTTGCCCCTGCGGTGTTCGTGATCGACAGAGCGTCCTGAGCCAACACAAAAAACATGGGGGTTTCCGCTGGTTCCGGTGTGCGCGTCGGTTGCCCGAAGCGCCTGAAGGAACTACGAGACGCCCACTTAGCTGAATCGGTTCAAGACCGACTGCCGACACGGCACAATGCGGGGGCTGCCCCCATTCAGGAAAGCCTCCTCCTTTCCTGCGCCGCGAGGCCTGTGTGCGCCACCGTGGATACAGGCTCTCTTCCTTCCCCAAAAGCTGCACATTCCGTCGCACGCCATCGGTGAATCGTTGAGCTTGCGGGGTTTGTCCCGTCAAAGCAAAGGATGAACGGGTCCGTGTAACCCCCTGGAACGTACCGGATTGGTGCGGCAGAGGCGTTCATGCAGTTTTCCGTCCCGGCGAACGCAGTCCCCCTGCCTCATGCAGAGAAGCCGCTGAAGAAAGGATTGAGGAAGGATGAATACGCTGGCAGTGGTGATGTTGACCTTGCTCGCACTTGCGGCCGGCGCCGCGCTGGGCGTTGTGGGCCTTCGGTTCTGGGCCCGCAGGCGAGCTGGGCAGGAGCAGGCGGCGGCGGTCGATCTGCTCAATGAAGCTCGCAAAGAGGCCGAGACGATCAAGAAAGAGGCCATCCTTCAGGCGAAGGACAGCATCTTTCAGATGAAGGCCGAATTCGAAAAGGAGAGCAAGGAAACACGGAAGGAGCTCCAGAACCTCGAGCGCCGGCTTTTGCAGAAAGAGGAGAACCTGGAGAAGAAGTCGGAAGCTCTCGATAAGAGGGAAGGTGCCCTGAGTAAGCGGGAACGGGGGATTCAGCAGCGGGAAAGCGAACTGGAGGAAAGGGACCGGCAGGTGCAGTTGCTGTTTGATGAACAGCGGCAGCGTTTGGAATCCCTTTCCGGCATTTCGGCTCAAGAGGCGAAGGACATGCTGGTACGGTCCATCGAGAACGAGGCCCGCCACGATGCGGCCATGCTTCTCAAGCGCATCGAGACGGAGACGAGGGAGATGGCCGACAAGAAGGCCAAGGAGATCATCGCGCTGGCCATCCAGCGGTATGCCGGAGACTACGTGACGGAAAAGACCGTATCGGTGGTCAACCTGCCCAGCGACGAGATGAAGGGTCGGATCATCGGGCGCGAGGGCCGTAACATCCGGGCCCTTGAAGCCAGTACCGGGGTTGACCTCATCATCGACGACACGCCAGAGGCGGTCATTCTTTCGGGCTTCAATCCCGTTCGCCGGGAGGTCGCCCGCCAATCCTTGGAGCGGCTCATTGCCGACGGCCGGATTCACCCGGCGCGGATCGAGGAGATTGTGGAAAAGGTGAGCGAGGAGATCGAAACCAGCATCCGGGATGCGGGCGAGCAGGCCGCTTTCGACGTCGGCGTTCACGGCATCCACATGGAATTGATCAAGCTTCTGGGGAAACTGAAATACCGAACCAGTTACGCCCAGAACGTGCTTCAACATTCCCGGGAGGTCGCCTTCCTGTGCGGCGTTATGGCGGCCGAGTTGGGGCTGAACGAAAAACAGGCCAAGCGGGCGGGGCTGCTCCATGACATCGGCAAAGCCGTGGACCACGAGGTGGAAGGCCCCCATGCGCTCATCGGAGCCGATCTGGCGAAAAAATACGGCGAGCCGCCCCGTGTCGTCCATGCCATTGCGGCCCACCATGAGGATGTTCCGGCGGAGGACGTGCTCGCCATCCTCGTGCAGGCGGCCGATGCTCTGTCGGGTGCTCGTCCCGGGGCGCGCAAGGAGCTGTTGGAATCCTATGTCCGGCGCCTGGAGAATCTGGAAAACATCGCCGCGTCGTTTCCCGGCGTGGGTAAAGCGTACGCCATTCAGGCGGGAAGGGAACTGCGGATCATCGTGCAGAGCGAGAGGATCAGCGATGCGGACATTGTCCTTCTGAGCCGGGACATTGCGAAGAAAATCGAATCGGAACTGAGCTATCCTGGGCAGATCAAGGTTACGGTTATCCGGGAAACGCGGGCGGTCGAATACGCGAAGTAGATCCGGACCGCGGCGGGTGAAGCGGCCGCGGCCCGCTGCACCGGAAATGCGAACGGGAGGGAACGGGTGCCCAACGTCAGAAGCGTGCTCGATGTCTTGATGGATCGGGGGTTTGTCGCTCAAGTCACGGACGAAGTCGGCCTGCGGAGCTACCTCGACGCAGGCGCCACCTGCTATGTGGGTTTTGACCCGACGGCGGACAGCCTGCATGTGGGGCATCTCCTGCCCGTCTTGGCATTGGTTCACATGCAGAAACACGGTCACCGGCCCGTCGTGCTCGTGGGTGGCGGAACGGGAATGGTGGGCGATCCCAGTGGCAAAACCGAGATGCGTCAGCTTCTCGATCTTCAGACGATTCGTTCCAACGTGGAAGCCATCGGAAGCCAGCTTTCGCGCTTCATCGACTTTTCCGGCGGCAAGGCTTTGATTGTGAACAATGCGGATTGGCTGCTGAAACTGCGCTATATCGAGTTTTTGCGGGAGATCGGCCGCCACTTCAGCGTCAACCGCATGCTTGCTGCGGAAAGCTACAAGGCGCGGCTGGAAAGCGGGTTGAATTTCATCGAGTTCAACTACATGCTGTTGCAGGCCTATGACTTTTACTACCTGGCCGAACATCATCAATGCCTGCTGCAGATGGGAGGAAACGACCAGTGGGGCAATATCGTGGCGGGCGTGGACCTGATTCGGCGGAAGCTGGGAAAGGAGTCCTTCGGGCTGACCTTTCCTCTTCTGACCACGGCAACCGGTGAAAAGATGGGGAAAACGGCGGCCGGAGCCGTTTGGCTCAGCGGTGACCGGACATCCACCTTCGATTTTTTCCAGTATTGGGTGAACGTGGACGATCGCGACGTGGTGCGATTCCTGAAACTGTACAGCTTCCTGCCTCTCGAGGAGATCCAGGCCGTGGAGTCGCTCGAAGGTCAGGAACTCAATGCGTGTAAGACCGTTCTGGCTTATGAAGCCACCGCCCTGGTCCACGGCAGGGAGGCGGCGCTTTCGGCGTTCAAGGCCGCTGGGCAGGCGTTCGGACGTCGGACGCTCCCCGAAAACCTCCTGCCGTCCAGCTCGATCCCGAGGAAAGGCGGTCAAGAGGCCGAGGCCATTCCCACCACCTACTTTAGCGAACAGGAGCTTTCGCGGGGGATTCCGGCCGTTGAGCTGTTCGTCGCGTGCGGCCTGGCGGCCTCGAAAAGCGCGGCCCGGCGGCTCATCGAACAGGGAGGGGCTTATGTCAACGGAGAGAGGATCGGGGTGGTTGATTCGCCCGTGTCCTTGGCGCAACTGGGCAGGGACGGAATCCTTTTGAGGGCTGGAAAGAAAAAGGTGCATCGCGTTCAGGTGGGGCGATGATTTTTCCCTTGACGGGGACGGGGGGCTCTGCTACATAAGCCGAACCTTCGGGGCGCGAGAAATTTTCGGTTGACTTCCCGGAGAGTGCAGGTATAACCTACAAAAAAAGCTCTGTTCTTTGAAAACTAAATAGTGAGATGTGCTGGGCCTGAGTAAGGAAGGCTCTGGTTTTGGACCGGGGCTTGTAGGGAGCAACTGGAGAGTTTGATCCTGGCTCAGAATGAACGCTGGCGGCGTGCCTAACACATGCAAGTCGCACGAGAAATCCGTGTTTCAGTATGACTGGAGCATGGAGAGTAAAGTGGCGCACGGGTGAGTAACGCGTGGGTGACCTACCCCTGGATCCGGGATAACATTTCGAAAGGGGTGCTAATACCGGATACGTCCCTTAGGGGAGAAAGCCGGCCTCTCGAAGAAGCTGGTGTTCGGGGATGGGCCCGCGTCCTATCAGCTGGTTGGTAGGGTAACGGCCTACCAAGGCGACGA
>FWPV01005165.1_pt1 | contig 25060 bp, 22 predicted proteins | sample 2228371 | NCBI WGS metagenome assembly FWPV01 (sample SAMEA103939776, study PRJEB20133) | metagenome | reverse complement strand
AGCTTTCATATTATTCATTAAAGTTTGTTATTATTTAAATGTAAATTTAAATTAGTTTTAAAATTAAATTTCTGTAAGAACTTATAATGATTGATCGCCGACAAAAAAAGAGAATTCTTATCTTCCTATTGGTACCTGTTCTTGCAGCCATTCTTTTCATAACAGATGATTTACTAATACGCGTAATTACAATTGCTGTGATTGTTATTTACGTGGCCTTTATAATATTCCTAAGAGATTCAGTCCGATTTGACGGCAGGTACTCTATTAGTGAAAAAGATGAGCTGGATGATGATTTACTGACACCGGCTCCAGCTGAGCACGATGAATCATTTAAAATAATATCAAAAACTTCCAAAGTAGAAGTAATCACTGCAGAAAATTATACGCCTGAAATTTCCCGTGTTCCTAAGACAACACTAATCCCACCGGATCTGAAGGAAAGATTTGAAGAGATTGCCAATGAAGTTGTTCCAAACGAAATAGGCAAGGATGGACAATTTTCCTTCGCACTTGAAAAAATCCTGACTGTAATAAAAGACGCTTATTCAGCACACACAGCTATATTTTTCTGGTACAATAAGAAAAAAGAAAAGTTGACGATTGAAAAATTTGTTTCTTCTTCGCCTAATGAAATAGCTCAGCGGAAGTTTGATATTGAAGATGATATACTTAGTAAGATTGTACAGAAAAGTGAACCAGAAATTTTAAGCGATATTTCTCCCGCTGCCGAATCTGACGTAATCAGATATTATGAAAAACCAATTGGTATAAAAAGTTTTGTTGGTGTTCCACTGTTTTATGAGGGCTCACTTATAGCTGTTCTTGCCGTTGATGCAAAAGTAGGTGATTTGTTTGGCATCGAGACTATTTATTCGTTGGGAAGATTTGTCCGCGTCATTACGATGATTATACAAATCTTTGAAGAAAAGCATTCAGATACTATTTCTCAGTTGAGATTAAAAGGATTGTTAAATCTTATTGGTCCTGATACAGATTTTGATACTGAAGAGGGCGTTCTTAATTCGATGCAAAACGCTTTAAGTGATTTAATTGAATGGGATGCATTTGTATTTGTTTATTACAAACCCGTCGAGCAGCGATTCGAAACTTTGAAAGTAGTTAACAGAACTTCATTAAAATACATTGGACAGGGTTTGCAGGTTGATTTAACAGGTACTTTAGTTGGAAAATCGATTTTAAGCAGTCTTCCTGTAAAGATTGATGATACAGCATCGGATAATTACAAAAGATTTTCCAAGACCGAAGATTTAACCTTTGATGGCTCATTCTTAGCGGTCCCTTTGATTTATGGAAATCAAAATTTTGGAGTTTTATGCTTTGAGAGTCTGAAGAAAAATGCTTACACAAATAACGATGTAAGATTTCTGAAAAGCTCAGTTAACATTATTTCCTTCATCATTTACTCATTATCCTCTAAAACATTATTAAAGAGTCTGATTGCTCTTGATATGGAAACCCGAGCACTAAATGCAGATACATTCAGAGAAAGACTCAGCAGCGATTTGCACAAAGCTCACTCAGTAAACGCACCTGGTGCACTTGCATTGATTAAAATAGATGAATTCCTTGAGCAGGAATCTCTGTTTGATGGAGAACCATTACCTAAAGTGATTAAAACGGTTTCTGAAACAATTGCGAATGAATTAACACCAATTAATATTTTTGGTAGAATTGATGAAAAGGTTTTTGCTGTTTATTTCTTTAATACAGAACCTAAAACTGTCTTTGTTTGGGCAGAAAAATTAAGAGTTAAAATTGCCAGAAAACCAATAACGATTGTTGCAAAACAGAATACTTATACAGTCTCCATTGGTATGGCCTCAACTTTCGGCAAACTCGATTCGGATGAAGTTTTCCATAACGCTGAATTAGCTTTACAAAAAGCTGTTGAAAAAGGCGGTAATGCCGTAAGAGACATCAACTAATCTTTCCCTTCCTTAAATATGAATAATTTTATTTTGATTGTTTTAGATGGCGTGGGAGTTGGAGAATTGCCTGATGCCAATCTGTACGGCGATTCAGGCAGTAACACTCTTTCTAACCTCAGCAAGGCGGTAAATGGTTTAGCATTGCCTAACCTTCAGAAATTAGGACTTGGTAACGTAATACCAATAGTTGGCGTTGATAAAGTTGAGAATCCTTTGGCATCTTTTGGAAAAATGGCTGAGCAATCCAAAGGAAAAGACAGCACAACAGGGCATTGGGAAATCGGAGGGTTATTTGTTCAAAAGGATTTTGATTACTTCCCAAATGGATTTTCTGATGAATTAATGCAGAAATTTTTATCCGTTACAGGATGTAAAGGATATTTAGGTAATAAACCTGCAAGTGGAACAGAAATCATTAAAGAGCTTGGAGATGAACATCTTAAAACCGGATATCCAATAGTTTATACTTCCGCGGACTCAGTTTTTCAAATAGCAGCTCATCAGGACATTATTCCTTTAGAAGAGTTATATAGGATTTGTGAACTTACCCGAAATCTGGTTTTGATCCCACCTCTAAATGTAGGCAGAGTTATCGCGCGTCCCTTTATCGGAACAAGTGGAAATTATGAGAGAACTGTTTACAGAAAAGATTTTTCCATTGATCCGCCCGATGATACTGTTTTGGATCTACTCAGGAAAAATGATGTGCAGACTATTGCTGTTGGCAAAGTAAATGATTTATTCAATTACAGAGGAATTTCTGTTCAGCAAAAAACTAAATCCAATACTGAAGGATTTAATTACGTAGTTCAGTTTGCAGCAAATGAGAATAACAGTTTTATTTTTGCCAACCTTGTTGATTTTGATGTTTATTTTGGACATCGTAACGATGTATTTGGATTTAAAAAAGCTTTAGAGGAATTTGATAAATTGCTGCCGGAATTAATAAATGTTTTAGATGATTCAGATCGATTGATATTAACTGCTGATCACGGAAATGATCCGACAACACCAAGCACAGACCACAGCAGAGAGTACGTGCCTTTGATTTATTATGGCAAAAACAAGTTTTCAAAAAATTTAGGTATAAGAAAAACATTTTCAGATGCAGGCAAAACTGTTGCAGAATTTTTTAGCATAAAAAATAACCTTAATGGAATTAGCTTTTTAAATGACTGATAACAAAGAAAAAAGATCGTTTAGTTTTGATGTTATTAATTGGGAAAATGGATTGATAAAAATTCCCGAAAACATTCTTAATATCCTTAACAAAAATAGTTCACTTCAGATCACCATCACCGAAAATACTGACCGGCTTCTTGAACAGTATGGTATTGATGAAAAATTGTTTTATACAATCAGAGATGTTCAGGATATTCCGGATGATGTTGTGATTAATTTTATACTATCAGAATCATCTTTAAATCAAAGTATTTTTGAAAAACAAAATGGTAAGTAAACCTCACGAAAAATATTTGATCGAGACTGATGTGATAATTGATCATTTAACCCACAACAGGGGAAAGGGCAAATCATATCTGATTAAACTTGCACAAAGCGGATTATGTTTTACATCGGTTCTGAATGCTTCTGAGGTATATTTTAATCTTAATTCTGAAAACGATTTGCAAAAGGCGGATCATCTTTTTTATGCATTAAAGGTTCTTGGTATCCCGGCGCGGTACAGTCTAGAAATTAAAAAACTAAATAATAATTTAATAAACTACAGAGATGCTCTCATTTATACACTTGCCAGGCAAAATAATCTTACAATAATCACTTTTAATAAAGATCGATATAAAAATCTGGATTGCAGTATTATTAATCCTTCTGAATCAGAGTAGATAATAAAAGTTACATTCCTTAGTCGGTCACTTTATTTTTAACCTTTTCGTCTATATTTTTCAGCAAGTTTAATAACACACTAAAACACAAAGTAAAAATTTAAAGTGAGAATCACCAAACAGTTTACAAATCGGGAAAGTCAGTCTCTTGATAAGTACTTGCAGGATATCAGCAAGGTAGAATTGCTTACTCCTGAGCAGGAAATTGAGCTGGCAATAAGAATCAAAAAAGGTGATCAGAGTGCGTTAGAAGCACTTACAAAAGCAAATTTACGATTTGTAGTTAGTGTCGCAAAACAGTATCAAAATCAAGGCTTATCTTTAGGTGATTTGATTAATGAAGGTAACCTTGGACTGATGAAAGCCGCAAGAAGATTTGATGAAACAAGAGGATTTAAGTTTATTTCGTACGCTGTGTGGTGGATAAGACAATCTATTTTGCAGGCATTAGCAGAACAATCCAGAATCGTGAGACTTCCGTTAAACAGAATCGGAGCTTTAAGTAAGATAGGGAAAGCTTACAGCAATCTTAAACAGGAGTATGAGCGAGAACCAAGCCCTGAAGAACTTGCTAACGAATTAGAAATGGAAGTTGATGAGATATCAGATACTTTAAAACTTTCCGGTAAACCGGTTTCAATGGACGCACCTTTTACGTCAGATGAAGAAAACAGTTTACTGGATGTAATCGAAAACAATCAGCAGCCCGCACCAGACGATGAGTTGATAAATGAATCTCTAAAAGTAGAAATCAGAAGTTTACTATCTGAGTTGCCTGAAAGGGAAGCTGAGGTTCTTCGTCTTTATTTTGGTTTGGATGTAGATTTTTCGATGACTCTTGAAGAAATTGGAGAAAAATTTAATCTGACCAGAGAACGTGTAAGACAAATTAAGGAAAAAGCGATCAGAAGATTGAGACATACGTCTAAAAGTAAAAATTTAAAATCATATTTAGGGTAATTTATGAATCTGACCGGTTTTACTTTTTTTTTCATATTGATTTTTTTCGCTATTCTAATTATTCCTTCCTGCTCTTCTTCCTCCAGTACAATCAGATATGGTAATACTGAAACAGAAAACGACGATAATCCTTCAGATATTTTCCCACGTTACGGTCAAAATGAAAATAATTCTGTAAAGGACACAGTTGTTTTGGATGATGAAGAAGATGTACCGGAATATCAGGATCCAGGAGATCTTCCTGAAGATGAAACTCCTCTCAACTTAACAGAGATTATCAAAAAAATTGAAGAAAAAGCGGCAGGCAATCATTCCGATTTAACTACTACAAGCAAGCGTGATATGATTTTAATGGAGATTATAAAATATCTTAATACTCCTTACAAATTTGGTGGCAATTCATTTAATGGAATAGACTGCAGCGCGTTTACTCAAAATGTTTATCACAATACAAATTTTTATGATTTGAATCGATCAGCAAGAGAACAATTTAAACAAGGTATAGAAATTAAAGACAGATCAGAATTAAAATTTGGTGATCTTGTTTTTTTTAATACAAGGAGAAGAGTAAGACCAGGACATGTTGGTATTTACATCGGAGATAATTTATTTGCGCATGCATCAACAAAACTTGGAGTGACAATTTCTTCTCTAAATCATGAATACTATTCAAAAAGATATATGGGTGCCCGCAGATATGATCTTGAAAATGAACTTGGGCAATAAAAAAAGCTATTCATATGAATAGCTCTTTTTAATAATTTATTATAAAACAGTTTAACTGCAGCCTGTAGTTGCACCACAAGTCATACATTTCAGGCAAGTGCCATTTCTAACCATCGTTATACTTTGACATTCCGGACAAATATCGCCTGTATAACCATTTTCAATAGCCTGTTTAACTTTTGAAGTCATAGTGTTGAAAGTCTGGCTGGCAGCAACTTTATCCTTTGTAACAACAGTATTTGAGTTTAGAGTGTATTTATAAACATCGGGATTGTCTTTATCCAGCTCAACTAATCTTTCGCTGATTATTTCTTCGCTTTCAAACTCGGGGTCAGCAAGTTTTTTAACAATACCTCTTGAAGCTTTGGATTTAATTTCATCAGAATCAACGTGTGCCAAATCATTTCTTCCCAGATAAGTAACAGCTAATTCTCTGAAAATATAATCAATTACTGATGTAGCCATTTTAATTTTATCATTACCCGTAACAATGCCGCTTGGTTCAAAACGGGTAAATACAAAGGCGTCAACAAACTCTTCCAGGGGTACGCCATGCTGAAGTCCCAATGAAATGGAAATAGCAAAACAGTTTAATAGAGATCTGAATGAAGCGCCTTCACGATGCATGTCTATAAAAATCTCACCGATCTGACCGTTATCATATTCGCCAGTTCTTATATAAACTGATTGTCCATTTATCTTTGCTTTTTGTGTATAGCCGGAGCGTCTGTCAGGTAATCTTCTTCTCTTTGCAATGTATCTGTGAATAATTCTTTCTGCAACTTTAACGATGTCATTCTTCTCTTTATCTTCAATCAATGCTTCAATATCTTCTTCGCTGCTTGTATTAAGCGGTTGTGATAACTTTGATCCATCACGGTACAACGCATTGGCTTTGATGCCAAGTTTCCAAGATTGCATATAAGCATCTTTTACGTCTTCAATGCTGGCTGCGTTTGGTAAGTTGATGGTTTTGGAAATTGCCCCAGATATAAATGGCTGTGCAGCTGCCATCATTCTTATGTGTGCAATCGGTCTGATAAATCTTGTTCCTTTTTTGCCGCATTTATTTGCGCAATCAAAAACAGGATAATGTTCGTGTTTAAGGAATGGTGCTCCCTCAACTGTCATAGTTCCGCATACATAATCATTAGCTGATGAAATTTCCATTTTTGAAAAACCAAGTTTTGTCAAAAGATCAAAATCAAATGCATTTATTTCTTCTTCACTAAATCCTAAATTTTTGGTAAGAAACTCTGTTCCTAAAATAAATTTGTTGAATGCAAAAGTAATATCAAAAACAGATGGCAAGTAATGTTCAATCTTTGCCAGAATTTCATCTGAAAACCCTTTAGCTTTTAAAGATTGCGGATTTATATAAGGGCAGCCTTCCAAAGAACCAGAACCTTTTGCATATCTTACAATCTCATTTATCTGATCTTTATTATACCCAAGTTTTTCCAAAGCTGGTGGTATTGATTGATTTATAATTTTGAAGTACCCGCCACCGGCTAATTTTTTGAATTTAACCAATGCAAAATCTGGTTCAACTCCAGTAGTATCGCAATCCATTACAAGTCCAATTGTTCCTGTTGGTGCGATAACAGTAACCTGTGCGTTTCGGTATCCGTAAAGTTCTCCTAATTCAACTGCTTTATCACTGTCCTCACGTGCTGCTTTTAACAAATCAGAAGGACAGTATTGTGGATTGATGCCAACAGGATAAATTGATAAACCTTCATACTCTTCATTAGGTACATTATACGCAGCTCTTCTGTGATTTCTTAGCACACGTAACATATTATCCTTGTTATCTTCATACTTCGGGAAAGGTCCAACTTCTTTTGCCATTTCTGCAGACGTTGAATAAGCGGTCATATGTAAAATTGAAGTTAAAGCCCCGCAAATTGCTACACCTTCACGGCTGTCATAGGGTATTCCCTGAAGCATCAATAAGGTGCCAAGGTTAGCATATCCTAAACCAAGTGTTCTGTATTCATAACTTAATTGAGCAATTTCTTTGCTTGGGAATTGTGCCATCAAAACACTGATTTCTAATACAACTGTCCACAGTCTTGCAGCATGTCTGTAAGCTTCAATATTGAATTTATGAGTGTCAGTATCATAAAATCTTGCAAGATTTAGTGATGCAAGATTGCAAGCTGTATCATCCAAAAACATATATTCGCTGCAAGGATTTGAGGCTCTGATTTCACCGCCACCCGGGCAAGTATGCCATTCATTTATTGTAGTGTGAAATTGAATTCCCGGATCTGCGCAAGACCATGCAGAGTATGCAATCTGTTCCCATAGGTCTCTTGCCTTGAGTGTTTTACAAGCTTTAGGTGATCTTTTTTCTTGTCTGGCTTTTCGTTTCTCAACTCTCCAATATAAATTCCAACTACCATCATTTAATACAGCATTCATAAAATCATTTGTGACACGTACGGAATTATTTGAATTTTGACCTGATACGGTTGCGTAAGCTTCGGAATTCCAATCAGTATCAAAGACAGGGAATTCAATAGATTTAAATCCAAGTTTTGCGAGGTGAATAACTCTTTCAATATAATTGTTTGGAATCTGCGCTTTTCTTGCTTCAAGCACTGCCCGACTTAATTTCTTGTTAAGTTTCTTATTAAATCTGTCGTTTTCCGGATGCTCTTCATAGCAGGCTTTCATTATGTTATTCAGGTGCAGATTGCACAGTTTTGATCCGGCTACCAAAGCGGCAACTTTTTGTTCTTCAGTTACCTTCCAGTTTATATATTCTTCAATATCAGGATGATCTAGATCCAGAGTAACCATTTTAGCTGCACGTCTTGTAGTCCCTCCTGATTTAATTGCACCGGCTGACCTGTCTCCAATTTTAAGAAAAGACATCAGACCAGAAGATCTTCCACCGCCGCTTAATGGTTCTTTAGATCCTCTTAATTCAGAGAAGTTTGAACCTGTTCCTGAACCATACTTAAATAATCTCGCTTCTCTAACCCACAAATCCATTATTCCACCTTCATTAACAAGATCATCTTTTATTGATTGTATAAAACATGCATGGGGTTGAGGATGAGTATATGCATCGTTAGACTGAACAAGCTGACCGGATTGGTAATCAACATAATAATGACCCTGAGAAGGACCTGTAATTCCGTATGCCCAGTTTAATCCGGTATTGAACCACTGAGGACTATTTGGTGCTGCCATTTGATTAGCGAGCATATACATGTGTTCATCATAAAAAGCCTTTGCATCTTCTTCAGTATCAAAGTATCCACCTTTCCAGCCCCAATAAGTCCATGTACCGGCTAATCTATGAAATACCTGTCGTGAATCAGTCTCTGAAGTTGTGCGGTCGTTTTCAGGTAATTCCTGAAGTCTCTCTGTATCAGCAACAGAAGGCTGAAGCCATTTAGGCACACCTTTCTCATTACTCTTTTTTAACAGCTTCGGAACGCCGGCTTTTCTGAAATACTTTTGTGCGATAATATCTGTTGCGACCTGAGACCAGTGATTGGGAACTAAAACATCTTCCATCCTAAAAACAATTGATCCATCGGGGTTCTTTATTTCAGAAATTCTTTTAACAAATTCAAAAGATGATAAGGGATCCTTTCCCTGTTCAGTAAAAAGCCTATTAATACGCATCAAACTCTCCAGAGGACTTAACCTGTTTTACAGGCAAATTAATTAATAAATAATGTTAATTTTAAATAAGGATTGTAGTGACCGTTTTGATATGAGTGTAGATCCTGAAAGTTGTTTATTATAGATTTTTTGTCCATCACTCATCATCAATCTCAAAGGCAAACTAAAAAAAAATTTTAAAAAGGGAAATAGCACTGAAAAATTTTTTGGTCACTTAATTTTCGAATCGAAAATGAAAAAGTTTCTTTAAAAAAACAAATAAAAATTTTTCATTTACACTATTGACATTAAATTAATTTTAGCAGCATTCGAAATTTGGCAGTACTCCATCAAAAAATATTACCGTTTATAACTTTAGCGTGTCAATTAATTATTTCATCGCTATTTTTAACATTAAATAATCATTCAACCTGAAGGCAAACATTGATCGGCGAAAAGATAATTGAAATATCACAGCTATCCAAAGACTTTAAAGAATTAAGAGCAGTAAATAATCTTAATTTAAATGTTCTTAAGGGAGATGTTTTTGGATTTCTCGGTCCCAATGGTGCAGGAAAAAGCACCACAATAAGGATGCTCTTGACACTGATTAAACCAACCAAAGGTGATATAAAACTTTTTGGCAAATCGCTTGCCGAAAACAGAATAGAAATCTTAAGGAAGGTCGGAGCGATAGTAGAAAAGCCTGATTTTTACGGCTATCTATCAGCGTATAAAAATCTTGAAATTCTCGGAAAAATTTCCGGGCATCAGATTTCTAAGAAAAGAATTATGGAGGTGCTGGAATTGGTGGGTTTAGATAAAAGATCTAATAGTAAAGTAAAAACTTTCTCTCACGGTATGAAACAGAGATTAGGTATTGCCCAGGCACTTATCCACGAACCTGAACTGATTATACTTGATGAGCCAACAACCGGATTAGATCCGCAGGGAATGAAGGAAATAAGAGAGCTTATCCAATCACTTAGCAAGGAAAAGGGGAAGACAATATTTCTTTCTTCACATATTCTTTCTGAGGTTGAACTTGTTGCAAACAGAATGATAATAATTAACAAAGGCACTACACAGGTGGAAGGCTACGTTAAAGATTTGTTAAACTCAAATAAAATAAAAGTAACTTTTGAAGTTGAAGATTCAGATAAAGCTTCAAATCTGATTTCTTTAACATCGTGGTCTAAGAATTTAACAGGTTCTACAAAATCCAGTCTGATATTTGAACTTGAGAACGAAGAAATTCCAAAACTGAATAAGTATTTTGTTGAAAATAATATCAGTGTAAACGCAATCATTCCTACAAGATCACTTGAGGAATATTTCTTAAAAATTACAGAAGGAGCTAATTGATGTTTACACTTGTCAGGATAGAGCTTTTTAAGATTTTTAAGAAATGGAGAACTTACATCGGGTTCATTGCTATTGGTGTTTTGGTTCCCATCATCCACACAGCAATGTTTTTTGAGGGCAAACACACAATAGATTTTATGACACGAAATTTACAGGAATCATTTGTTTTTGTTGGAAACTTATTAAACGGTTACTTCATTTCGTATATTATTCTCGCAAGTCTTGCAGTCCACATCCCATTTTTAATTGCACTTGTTGCAGGTGATTTATTAGCCGGTGAAGCAACCGCTGGTACTTACAGATTAATTGTAACCCGTCCAATTTCTAGAACACAAATTGTTGTTTCTAAATTTTTAGCAGGAATTATTTATACATTACTCTTAATTATCTGGCTCGCTTTCATGAGTCTTGTAGTGGGTATAATAATTTTTGGAACAGGTGAACTTTTAGTAATCAGTGATCAGTCTTTAATAATTTTTGCTCAATCGGATATATTGTGGCGTTTTATCTTTGCATATCTTTTTGCTGCCTTAGGTATGTCTGTTGTTGCCAGTCTTGCATTTTTATTTTCATCACTTGTAGAAAATGCTATTGGTCCGATTGTTTCTACTATGGCACTTATCATTGTTTTTTTAATTCTTTCTGCAATCAACATTGAATTTTTCCAAACTATAAAACCTTATCTGTTTACAAATTACATACTTTCCTGGCGATTATTGTTTGAGGATCCGGTTGATTGGAGTGAAATAATTAAAGCTATTATGATTTTATCCGGACATGTTTTGCTTTTCTTTTCGTTAACTCTTTATCTTTTCAGAAAAAAAGATATTTTATCTTAACAGAGGATCAGATGAGAAAATTATTTTTGTTAATAGTGTTATTGAATATTTTAAGTTTTGGTCAATCAAAAAATCCCGATGAAATAATTAAAAATGTTGTTGAACTTTTCAACCGGGTAAAAGATTATCAGGTTGATGTGAACATAAAAGTTGATATTGAGTTTTTAAAAGTTCCTGATTCAAAAGCAAAAATTTATTTCAAGCAACCGGATAAAGTTTTTCTGGAATCAGAAGGATTTGCTCTTTTACCTAAAGATGGACTCAATTTTTCTCCCTCATATCTTGCAAAAAAAGATTATACAGCAATATATGAGAAGGATGTTGATCTGGATGGTATCCCAACATCAATTGTTAAAGTCATTCCAATCGGCGATGAGGGGAATGTGATTCTTTCGTCGCTGTGGATTGATCAAAAAAAGAATGTGATAAGAAAAGTTGAAACTACAACTAAAACTAACGGCACATTTACAATGAATTTTTTCTACGACGATAAATTAAATTATCCTTTGCCAAATAAAATTATTTTTTCCTTCAATATGGATCAATTGAACTTACCTAAAGTATTGAATGATGGCCAATCAGGATCAGATTCAAAAAAGAAAAAGGGCAGATTAAATTCAACAACGAAAGGCAGAGTGGTAGCAACTTATACAAATTATGTTGTTAATAAAGGTATTTCAGATTCAATTTTTGAAAAGGAAACCACGAAGAATCCTATTCAGAAATAAACCAATCATTTAATAGTAATTTGTATCACCTGGTTTTCATTATCGAACCGAAATTTTGCTCTTTCCCAGGAAGGTGGTCCAAAAGTTCCTCTTGCATTATTAGAAAAACCATAATCTTCTACGGGAATACCAAGAAAATTAGTAGTTAAATCATTATCAGAATCAGCATCGTGGAAAGCCTTAATGGCATAAGTTCCAAAAGGCAGGTCGTTAAATTCAGCAATTACATAATCCTTCTTTGCAGAAATATCTTTTCCGATAAACGGATTTTTATGATCACTATAGTTATCTGCCGAATTGCATAACGCAATTTTTATGTTACCTTTCGATTCTTTTATACCATCAAATTTTACAATCAACTTTCCCTTTTGTTTTGGTCCTTCCTCCGGAAAGCTTAACGCAGTAAAACTGATTACTAAAATTAAAATTGTATAGATGTATTTATTTATCATTCTGATCATCATTGTTCAAATTTTTTAAATATTACAGATGTATTGTGTCCACCAAATCCAAAAGCATTACTAAGTGCATAATTAACTTTTCTATCCTGAGGTTTATTAAATGTATAATTCAAATCACATTCAGGATCAGGAGTTTCGAAGTTAATAGTTGGTGGAATCCTATCATTAACAACAGCAAGTATTGATGCTATTGATTCAACAGCGCCAGCGGCCCCCAATAAATGTCCAGTCATGCTTTTGGTAGAGGACAAATTCATTTTGTATGCATGATCTCCAAACACTTTTTTTACAGCTTTAGTTTCACCAATATCACCTAGCGGAGTAGAGGTTCCGTGCATATTCACATAATCAATATCCTCAGGTTTAATCTGAGCATTTTCTAAAGCCATTTTCATAGATAATATTGCCCCAGTTCCCTCAGGATGTGGAGCCGTAATGTGATGTGCATCGGCAGAAAGCCCGGCACCTACAATCTCAGCATAAATTTTTGCATTACGTTTAAGTGCATGTTCCAACTCTTCCAGGATTAGTGCACCTGCGCCTTCTCCCATAACAAAACCATCTCGTGTCAGATCAAAAGGTCTGCTAGCAGTTTGCGGAGAATCATTTCTGGTGGATAGAGCTCGATTCGCATTGAATCCTCCGATTCCTAATTCACTAATAGATGCTTCACTGCCTCCTGCTACCATTAAATCAGCCATGCCATTTTTTATTAGAAGGTAGCTATCAATCAAATTGTTGTTACCCGTTGCACAAGCCGAAACAGTACAGTAATTAGGTCCACGGAAACCATACTGCATAGAAATATGCCCGGCGGCAATATCCGGAATGAGCATAGGGATAAAGAAAGGGGAGATACGGTTTGGTCCTTGCTCGCGATTAATTACTGATTGATCATAAAATGTTTGTATTCCACCAATTCCACTTCCGAAAATTACTCCAATTCTATTTTTCTCGTCTTCACTCAAATTTTCAGGTTTAAGATTTGAGTCCTCAATAGCTTGTTGAGCAGAAACCAATGCATACTGGGCAAAAGGATCTAATCTTTTTGCAGTTTTTCGGTCAAGATAATTTCCCACATCAAAGTTTTTTAACTCACAAGCAAATTTTGTTTCAACTTTTGATGTATCAAATTGTTTGATAAAATCACTTCCACTTTTAGAAGCCATCATACCATTCCAGAACTCATTAACATTCAATCCAATAGGTGTTAAGGCACCCATTCCGGTAATTACAACTCTTCTTTTTTTATCAGACATAAAAAGCCTTTCAAATAATTATAGTATGCACTGTTAAATTTTGAGGTGTAAAAATAATAATTTTAATATTAAGCTGATAAGAAGCTGAACACGGTTAAATAATTAAGCTATCAATAATTGAAAATCAAAATTTATCTGAGGTTAATCTGAAAATTTTCCATTCATCAAGCATTACTGCACCGATGCTGCTATAGAAATCAATCGCAGGTTTATTCCAATCTAAAACGCTCCACTCAACTCTGCCATAGTTGCGTTCTTTTGCAATGTTGATTACCTTCATTAATAATGCTTTGCCAATACCTTTTCCTCTGAATTCGGGTTTAACGTAAAGATCTTCCAGATAAATTCCGGGTTTGCCCAAAAAAGTAGAATAGTTTTTAAAGAATAGTGCCTGCCCTGCAATATTTCCATCATATTCAGCAAGATAAACTTCTACGAATTTTTCTTTTCCAAACAGAGATGCTCTGAGTCCCTCTTCTGAATCGGTTACCAAGTGGGAAAGCTTTTCAAACTCGGCTAATTCCTTAATAAGACTCAAGATCACCGTAATATCACTTGGTTCGGCTTTACGTATTCGTAAATTTTCAGTCATAAATTATTTTACTGTAAATGGAAGACCTGGTTTTAATAAATCTTTTATTCGTTCAAATGGAATTTCAGCAGTTATTTCACCCATAGAGTATGGAGCAATTTCATAAGGATCAAATTGGAGGACTAGAGCATCCGGTGTAATGTAAAAATCCTGATCCGGTAAAATGTTTATTTCATTTTCAAAAAGTCCTGCATCAAATAATGAATTTGCTTTGTATTCATTAAGAATAACTTCTTCGCATTCCAGACTAAGCAAATCGAAAGAATCATCTTTAATTAAATCTTTAAGTGAAATAAGCTGACCATCAGTTAAATTGAAGTTATATCCAACTGCATAGTAATTGCCGTGTGCGCCGCCTGTGTACTGATAATGATTTAATACTATGCTGATAAAGTTTTTTGAGTTGTATGGTACACTAAAATCTGTTTCGAATGAATAAGTAAACTGAAATTCTTCTTCCATTTGAAAAGTATCGTTGGCAGCCTCCTCATACCACGATACAGATTGTTTAAACTCTTCTTCAAGCAAGGAATTAATTTTTGTGATTATCGGATTATTATTTTCATTTTCAATAACAGGATAAAATATTTCAAGAAAAGCTTTTCCATCCTTCGTGCTATCTCTGTATTCGGCTGAGACAATGTTTAAAGTATCTGATTGAAAGTCGAATGAGTTTTTGCAAAATTTATTTTGAGCAGGTATTGAAAAAAATAAAACCAAAAACAAAAGTGTATTCTTTTGCATTGTAATTTCTTTCTAAAGTTTACTTAAAATTATTTGTTTTCTTTTCAAGATAGAATTTTTCTATTCGTAAAATACCTATTGCAAAAATATACCCGAAAGCTAAACCAATTACTGCTCCACCCAAAATATCTGAAGGATAATGCAAGCCAAGATATACCCTTGAAATTGCAATTATCGATGCAGCAATAAATAAAATCCATTTAAGTTTTGGAAATAAAACAGAAAAGAAAATTGCTGCTGCAAAATTATTAAGTGCGTGATTTGATGGGAACGAATATGTACCGGTGCATCCTGTAGGTATAAATACATCGGTTAAAACCTCACAGGGTCTTGGTCTGGCAAAATATTCCTTTAATAATCTATAACCCGTTTGGTCAGTGACAGCTATCAGAAGTAAAACTCCAATTACAGCTAACTTTCCTCTCAATCCACCTTTTACCCAACTGATTGCAAGTAAAATTACATATGTAATGTACCAGTTGTTAACATTTGTGATGAGAGCGAAAAATTTATCCAAAAATCCGGTAGAAATGGTATGATTAAAAAAGTAAAAAATTGCCAGGTCTATTGAATAGAAAATATCAGTCATAAAAACGTTAAATTTTTGCTAAATTAAAATAGTTACTATAATCCAAATTATCATAAAATTAATTAGATTTAGGCATTATTTATGAATAAAAATATGAATAAGAGAAATAATTTTGTCGATTTCATATTAAATGACAGCCTTACTGAGGATAAGAAGTACATGAAAATTAAAGAAGAGACAGGAAAATATCTTGTTACTCCCTTAAAAGTTATTGCACTGATGGTAGCCATCAGCGGAATTTTTGCAATGATTTTTGAAGTGCGATACCATGCAGAATTTTCTAAGCAAATTTATTTCGTAAGATTACTTGCCACTCTTATAGCATTTATAATTCTGGTATTTCTTAATTCCAAACGAGCTACAAAATATTCAATAGCACTGGTCCACATCCTTTTAATGACAATCATTATTTCTTCTGCTATTATGATTCTGTTGATGCCTAATTCTCTTATTGTCAACAGTCAGATAGTTGGACTTATGATTTTTACTTCGGCAATGTTTTTAAATTGGGAAATCAAGAATCAAATACTTGTTGCAATTTATTACAATGTAGTTTTTGCTGTAGCGATTTTGTTTAATGATCAGAAAATTTACTTCCTTCCAAATATGTTTGAATCCCTTCTGTTTGTACTGTTTCTTAGTTTACTTTCAGTGCTGGGTAGTGCAATAAACTTCCGAATGCGTTTACAGATTGCGGAAAACTCACTTAAGACAGAAATATCCGAAAGAAAGTACAGAGCCATATTTGATAATTCAATAGATGGCATTTATCAATCAACAAATGATGGAAGATTTTTGACTGTAAATCCTGCATTAGTTAAAATGCTCGGTTTTGACATTGAACAGGAATTATTGGAAACCAAAGTAACAGATTATTATAAAAATGCTGAAGATAGAGAAAAGCTGCTGACTGAAATTAAACGTAAAGGCAAAGTTGAAGATCATTTGCTTCATCTGGTTGATAAAAACAAAAAAGAATTGGTTGTAAAGTTAAATGCTAGAATGGTTCCTGAAGAAGGAAACAGTAATTATTTCTTCGAAGGAACAATGCGGGATGTAACAGCCGAGTTATTGGCAGAAGAGAAACGAAAAGCAGCTGAAGAAGAACTTAAGTTAGAAAAGGAAAAATCTGATGCGTTAGCAAAAGAGGCAATTAAACTCAGTACTGCAAAAAGTCGTTTCCTCGCAAATATGAGTCACGAAATCAGAACGCCAATGAATGGTATTTTAGGATTCTTATCTCTTATTGAAGATGATGCTTACAAAACTAAAGAAGAGCTTAAGAATTATGTTAAGAATGCAAAATTATCTGCAGAATCTTTACTGGAAACAATAAATGCGGTATTGGATTTATCCAAAATTGAAGCAGGTAAAGTAGAATTAGAAAAATTAAATTTTAATCTGAAGAAAGTAATAAATCAGGCAATATCAATTGTTTCGCCAAAGGCTAAAGAAAAAAATCTAAGTATTATTCTTGAGACACCGGAGTCTAAAGAACTTAATTTTATAGGCGATACAACCAAAATAAGGCAAATTTATTTGAACCTTTTAAGCAACGCTGTTAAATTCACCCAGCAGGGTAAGATAATTATAAAAATTAATCTCGAAGATCTCACTGATAATAAAATCAAAGTAAATAGCTCAATAATTGATACCGGAATCGGTATTCCATCTGATAGAATTACAGAATTATTCAAACCATTCTCACAAATAGTTGGAACAGAAGGAAAAAATTTTGGCGGCACCGGACTGGGTTTAGTGATTTGTAAAGAATTCACAAACCTTATGCAAGGAGATATTTCCGTAACGAGCAATCAGGGATCAGGAAGCCAGTTTAATTTTAGTGTCATACTCGAAAAACAACCTTATGTTGATAATCAATCAGAAGAATCAAAAGAAGTTAAGGTTGAAGAAAAAGATACAAATGGTGAAGTTGAAAAAGATATCAAAGCTAATTTTGAAAAACGAAAAAAGTACAAAATACTTTTAGCTGAGGATAATCTGATAAATCAAAAAGTTGCAATAAGAACTTTAAATTCGGCGGGATTCCAGGTTGATGCCGTATTAAACGGTGAACAGGCAATTCGTGCCTTTTCGCAAGGACATTATGACCTGATTCTTATGGATGTGCAGATGCCGGAAATTGATGGATTTACCGCAACTAAAAAAATCAGAGAGCTTAATTCACACGGCAAAGAAATTCCGATTATTGCTATCACAGCACACGCTTTGATTGGTGATAAAGAAAAATGTTTAGAAGCCGGAATGAATGATTATATTGCCAAGCCCGTTGTGGCAAAGGATATTATAATCCTTATAGACAATTATCTGAAGATTGATGAAAATACTGCAGCACAAACGAACATAACTATTAAGCAAAATGGTTTATTTGATTTTGAAAGGTTAAAGCAAATCAGTGGTGGTGATCCGGCTTTTGAAAAAGATCTGCTCAGTGATTATATAATTGACGCTGAATCAAAATTAGAAGTATTAAAGGATCTTGTTCTTAATAAAAATTCAAACAAAATTGTAGATACTGCCCACACACTCAAAGGATCAAGTTATTCAGTTGGTGCTATTGCTGTTGGTGATGAAGCATTAGGAATTGAACTATCTGCAAAAAATAATGATCTGGAAAGTGTTGATGAACGCCTGTTAAAATTGGCAAAATCTATCAGAGAAACCAGAGAAGCATTAAAAGATAAATTGTAAAAAAATTTATTTGTGTAATTAAAAAGTCCCGCATTAATAAGCGGGACTTTTTTTATCAATCAGTTAAAATTCTTCATCACTTTTCTAATTATATCAAGTGCAAAATCAATTTCATCTTTAGTAATTACCAAAGGTGGTGCAAATCTGATAATATCTCCGTGTGTAGGTTTAGCGAGCATACCGTTTTCTTTTAATTGAACACAAACATCCCATGCAGTTTTTCCACTTTTTGTAGGTTTGATAACAATTGCATTCAGTAAGCCCTTACCACGCACTAAAGTAAGATGATCAAATTCATCTACCATCTTCTTAACTTCTGATCTGAAGTAGTTACCTAATGTAAAAGCGTTATCAGCAAGTTTTTCTTCAATCAGAACTTGTAAAGATGCAATTGCAACTTTACAAGCAAGCGGATTGCCGCCAAATGTTGAACCATGTTGCCCCGGTTTAATTGTCAACATCACATCATCATTTGCAAGTGCTGCAGATACAGGCATTGTTCCACCGGAAAGCGCTTTGCCAAGAATTAATATATCCGGTTTTACCGCTTCATAATCTGAAGCTAACATTTTACCTGTCCTTGCCAATCCTGTTTGAACTTCATCGCAAATGAGTAAAACATTTTTTGCTTTGCAAAGCTCCTGTGCTTTTTTAAGGTAACCATCATCAGGAACAAAAACGCCGGCTTCACCTTGAATAGGTTCAACCATAAATGCACATACATCAGGATCTTCTAATGCTTTTTCCAATGCGGGAATATCGTTGTAAGGAATTTTAATAAATCCCGGAACGTATGGACCGAATCCATCATAACAATCAGGATCAGTTGATGCAGAAACAGCCATCATTGTTCTGCCGTGAAAGTTTTCATTTGCAACAATGATTTTTGCTTCATACTTTTTAATTCCCTTAACCTCATAAGCCCACTTGCGTGCAAGTTTAACTGCTGTTTCGCCCCCTTCAACTCCTGTGTTCATCGGAAGAACTTTATCATAACCAAAAAGCTCTGTTACAAATTTTTCATATTCGCCAAGAACATTATTATAAAATGCACGAGATGTTAGTGTTAAAGTCTGTGCCTGCTCAATCATGGTATTAACAATTTTAGGATGACAATGTCCCTGATTAACAGCAGAATAAGCTGAAAGGAAATCGAGATATTTTTTGCCTTCAACATCCCAGACCCAAACGCCTTTACCTTTTGCAATTACAACTTCAAGAGGATGATAATTATGAGCACCGTATCTGTGCTCCAAATCCATATAATATTGTGAGTTCATAATCCTTCCAATTTGTTCAAATGATTATAATTTACCCTGAAAAATTAGCCCTTAAGGAACGAATAACCAAACAAATAATAATTCAAATTCTCTTAGTGTTTTATTAATACCTGCTTCTTTATAACTTGATTATACAGCATTATGAACCTATTTTTTCAAACAAAAACTATTTTTGGAATATGAATTTTTCGGTGGAAACATTTTCCTTTCAATTGCAGAGTAAAGGCAATTGTTACGTTGTTGATATCACAGATAAAGTACAAAAAATCATAAAAGATAATAACTTTTCTGAAGGAAGTGCTTTGATATTCGTTCCCGGATCGACAGCAGGTATTACCACAATTGAGTATGAACCCGGATTGTTGAAGGATTATCCTGAATTTTGGGATAAAATCATTCCACAAAATAAAAATTATCATCACGATAACACCTGGCACGATGGAAATGGTCATTCTCATGTTCGTGCTTCGCTTCAGGGGGCATCTTTTACAGTGCCGTTTAAAGATAAATCCTTAATTTTGGGAACCTGGCAGCAGATAATTTTTGTTGATTTTGATAACAGATCGCGCTCCAGGGAAATTATTGTTCAACTAACAGGTATAAAGAATAGTTTATGAAAAATATTTTTAAGATTTTAATTGTCGTATTCATATCATACACAAATTCGTTTTCACAAATCGTTACTACTACACCGGTTTATCCTACTCAGTATGATAGTATTGTGGTTTTTTTTGATGCCACTCAACCCGGGGCATCAGAATTGTTAAATTATTCCGGAACGCTTTATGCTCACACAGGTGTAACAACAAACTTTGGTGTATGGCAGCATGTAATTGGAAATTGGGGCCAAACCAATCAACCTGTTGTAACTAGATTGAGTACCAATCTTTATAAACTGACTATTGGATATCCGAGAACTTTTTATTCAGTATTAAATCCAGCAGAAAAAATTCTTCAATTAGATATTGTATTCAGAAGTTCAGATGGCAGCAAACAAACTCGCCCCGATATTTTTATTGATTTATACGAGCCCGGGTTAACATTAAACGTTACAAACCCACAAGTTTCCGTTAAGTTTGGGTATCCGCAAAGATCTCCTGCATTTGTAAAGTTTGGTCAAACAGTTCCGATTATAGTTAATGCAGTTGAGCTTGGAACAAAAGTATCAACACTTACGCTTTACGTTGACGGAAATCAAGTAGAACAGACAACTACAAACTCTCTCAATTATGATTTCGTGCACTCAAATTTTTCAACCGGTGCACACACCATAAAAGTTGTTGGAATTGATACCACTGGCAGTGTAGATTCAACTTCTTTTATGATGTTCTCAAATCCTGCAAATAAAAATTTTCCTCTTCCAGATGGATTAAGACACGGAATAAATTATACAAGTCCAACCACGGCTGTATTAGCCCTTTTTGCTCCACTAAAAGATTTTGTCTATGTGATTGGCGATTTTAACGATTGGAAAGTTGAAACAGATTATATGATGAACCGGCAGTTTGTTACTCCGGATAGTGTAATCTGGTGGTTAGAGTTAAATTCTTTAAGCCCGGGAACAGAATATGCTTTTCAATATCTGGTTAATGGAGAGATAAGAACCGGAGATCCTTAATAAAAAAAAATTCTAGATCCCTGGAATGATCAATTTATCAGTTCGGTGGTATATCCAAATTTAAAACCTTATCCAGCCGGAAAAACAGAAAGTCTGGTAAGTGTTCTTCAAACTGCACAGTCGGAATATCAATGGCAGGTTACAGATTTTGAAAGACCGCCTAAAGAGAAATTAGTTATTTATGAATTGTTGGTGAGAGATTTTTCATCACAAAAAACATATCAATTTCTAATTGACACGCTATCATATCTAAAGTCATTAGGAGTGAATGCAATTGAGCTAATGCCAGTTATGGAGTTTAGTGGTAATCTTAGCTGGGGTTACAATCCTGTATATCATACCGCACTTGATAAGTATTACGGCACACCAAATAAACTTAAAGAATTTATTGATTTATGCCATCAAAATGGAATTGCTGTAATTCTGGATATGGTATTAAATCATACAGAAAATTTATCTCCCTTTGCAATGATGTGGTGGGATGAAATTAACAATCGTCCTGCAGCGAATAATCCATATTTAAACCCAGTTGCCCCGCATCCGTATAGTGTATTTAATGATTTTAACCACGAAAGTTCTGCCACAAAATATTTTGTCGATCGCGTAAACGAGTATTGGTTAAAAGAATATAAGTTTGACGGATACAGATTTGATCTTTCAAAAGGTTTTACTCAAAAAGTAAGCTCAGAAGCTACTGCAGGAAATTATGATCAATCAAGAATCAATATCTTAAAAAGAATGGCAGATAAAATTTGGGAATTCGATTCAACTGCATACGTTATACTCGAGCATTTTGCTGAAGACAGCGAAGAGATTGTTTTATCAAATTATGGGATGATGCTGTGGGGAAATTTAAATTATAATTACAATGAAGCAACAATGGGTTATAATGATTCGAATAAATCTAACTTCTCGTATATCTCTTACAAAAACCGTGGATGGACAAATCCTTACTTAATCGGTTATATGGAAAGCCACGATGAAGAAAGATTGATGTACAAAAATCTTCAGTTCGGAAATTCCTCCGGGAGCTACAATATTAAACTGCTTGGAGAAGCCTTAAACAGGATTAAGCTTGCTGCTGCATTTTTCTTCACAGTCCCGGGTCCTAAAATGATCTGGCAATTTGGTGAGCTTGGTTATGATATCAGTATTGATTTTAATGGAAGGACAGGAGAGAAACCGGTAAAGTGGGATTACTATTCCGATCCCCGAAGAAAAAAACTCTACAAAGTCTTTCAAAGCTTAATAGATTTAAAAATGAATTATGAGGTTTTTAGCACTGATAACTTTACATTAGATGTTTCCGCCACGGTTAAAAAAATCAATCTTTATCATCCTACAATGGATGCATTTATTATTGGTAATTTTGGTGTAGTTACATTAAATCCCGGACAAAACTTTAGCAAAACTGGTTGGTGGTATGATTACTTTTCCGGTGATAGTGTTGAAGTAACCAATTTGACAGCACCGATTACTTTAGCTCCCGGTGAATTTAAAATTTATACATCTTCAAAATTACCAACACCTGAGGCAGACATTCTTCTTGAAGTTGAAACAGAAGAACCTGTAATTGTGAACAGTTTTAATCTTGAACAGAATTATCCAAATCCATTCAACCCAAGCACAAAAATAAGTTATCAAATACCAGCCTCCCTAAATCCCTCCCAGGGCGGGACTTTAGTAACGCTAAAGGTATATGACATATTAGGTAATGAAATAGCAACATTAGTAAATGAGGAAAAATCACCCGGCACTTACGAAGTGAATTTTAATGCAATCAATTTAACAAGTGGTGTTTACTTTTACAGGATGAAAGCTGGTAAGTTTGTTGAGACGAAGAAAATGGTTCTTCTAAAGTGAAACGATAAACGTCAGACGTCAAATTACAGACGTCAAACGTGAAACGAAATACGAGAAACGTCAAATGAGTTAAGGCGATTCATAGAATCGCCTTTTTTATGGAGTGGTTAAAGAGAGCTTTGGATAAAATTGATTAGTAACTATCTCCAACTGCAAAGCGGGATTTACAACTTTATGATAAAATTACTGAGAATTAAGTGTTAAAATAAAATATTACCAATTTTTTTAATCAGCATCTTTCTTCTCTGGTCTTTGCTCAAGATCACGAGAGCAGGATGACGCGTCGAGATAAACTGCAGGAATTATCTTGATGAAAAAGATTATTTTGGTCTGGGATTATATTTAAGGAGCTGTAAATCATTTCTTCATATTGACACTATGAGACGCTTGGAAGGAGAGCACTGACGAGGTGGAGAGGATAGGAGTAATGAAGAATCCGGGACCAATAAGCGCCTAATTTATAATTGATGTTCAAAATATCATTTATCGTTATTTTTGTTATGACTATAAAGAAACGGACAGGAGAGTGAAATGAATTTACCGTTTAATACAGAACAATTCCTTGCGATTTTCACATCATATAACCAATCTGTTTGGCCAGTACAGGTAATATTAGTTTTTACAGCTTTATTGCTTTTGTATACATTATTCAAAAAAAGTAAAAACTCAGATTTTATAATTTGCACAGGGCTTGCTCTTTTTTGGTTATGGATGGGAATAGTTTATCACATCATATTTTTTACAAGAATAAATCCAGCGGCTTATTTATTCGGGTCGCTTTTTATTATTCAGGGTCTGCTATTTATCTATTACGGAACAATAAAAAAACAATTGGTATTTGCATACAGACATAATATAACAGGTGTGCTTTCTTTATTATTGTTTTTATACGCTTTAATATTTTATCCTTTACTGGGTTATTACTTTGGACATACATATCCGTCGACACCAACATTCGGACTACCTTGTCCCACCACAATATTTACTTTTGGATTGTTAGTACTGCTTGAAAAAAGGAATATTGTATTACATATTATTCTATTGCTTTGGTCTGTTATAGGATTTACCGCAGCACTAAATCTTGGCATTTATCAGGATATAGGATTGCTTGTGTCAGGACTGATCGCTGCAATTTTACTATTCAGAAAAAATAATATCAGCAGTATAAAATGATAAAATAAAAAAGCGATAATTGTTAGTTATCGCTTTTAACAAAAATTATTTATCAGTAACATCTATTTTGATTCCGGGTGGATTGGTATTTGTGATAATTACAGTATAGTTATTATCGGGTTGTGCATTAAATATACCTGTTGGTTCATCCACTACACCCTGAATTTCTGCTGTTACCTCTACCGGGCCTTCAGCAACTTCCTTATAATCTGTCATAGTGCCAGGTTGAACATCATTTATATTTTCTGTATTGGCGGTTGTTTTAATCTGCAGATTTACTTTAGAAGTATATTCATTTTTAACTCTGAATGAAGGAGGTTCTTCTGAACAGGCAATGAAAGTGAAAATTAAAAAGAGCACGCCTAAATATTTGAGAATGTTTTTCATTGATAAACCCTATAGTTGTTAAAAAAACTAATTTGATTGAATTCTTTAGTAATACACAATAACAATGCCGATGAATTAAAAGCATATAAGCTGTTTTTGAGGAAAAGTTGATAATAAATTATACAGGAGTGGACAAAAAGAAAGAAAAATTATTCCATTTGAATAATAATTACTTTTAGAGGATTAGTCGGAAAATAAATAGGAATTGAGGAATTAGGTAAGAAAGACCTGCGTGAACTGCCCGCTTTCCAAGCGAGGCGATCAAGGCGGGTGTCTTGGGTGGGATGCTGTTCGAGGAGTTGGGCTTCCGCTACATCGGGCCGGTCGACGGCCACAACATCCGC